>Ga0247780_1000119_pt1 | contig 74048 bp, 87 predicted proteins | sample UWRJL079202R5_FD_179927 | JGI IMG/M metagenome (GOLD analysis project Ga0247780, IMG submission 179927) | Plant litter microbial communities from Arlington Agricultural Research Station in Wisconsin, United States - UWRJ-L079-202R-5 | ecosystem: Environmental > Terrestrial > Plant litter >...
CGAGGGCTGCGAAGAGCAGGAGGGAGAGGGTTTGGAGTCTCATTTTGGTGGTGGTGGTGGTGGCGGGGGAAGGTTAGGGGGCGGCCATGGATGGTGAGGTCTGGATGAGGTGAGGTTGAGGTCAAGGAGGGAGGCTTAGTTCTGGGGGGTGTTAGTGGTTTTGTTTTCATGAGATCAAGGTAGGATGAGAATGCCACTTACATCCATCAGTTCTTGGCTCGATAGACAGGCCCTCAAACGCCACTGGAATAAAAAGCGTTCTAGAACCAGCCGAAGGCGACATCCGACTTAAGACTTTGCCTAGCACATACGACGCCCGCGCCTTAGGTGGTAGATAAATGCAAGCTACGTATCAGCGTTCAATGCTGGATAAATCCCCCCAAATTCAAATTTACAATTTTGCCCATCCATCAATCGTCCCACAAATACCCCTGGGTACCCGGTGGCCCATCTTCCGCAATGCATGGCATAACCCCTGTTCCATCCGGCAATGCATTCACCCGCGCGCCGGGAACGAACACCGGGATGTATCTCCCCTATCTACTATCAAAGTGCCTCCATACCTGGGTATCACAACTTCTCACAACTTTCACAACTCAAGGCAACAACTCACAACACCAAAATCAAATTAACTACCTACTACAGAAAAATTACTGCGGAACGAAAACACCCACCTCCTTCCAGAAATCACACCTCCTCCCCCTTCCCCCCTCCCAAGGATACGCCTCCACCGCCGAAAACTCATTCCGCAACCCCTTCCCCCTAAACTGCGTAACCCTCACCCCCGACGCCGTATACGTCGCATACGCCGTCCCCCCGGTCTGATTCAAGTTGATCATCACCGGCCCATTTCCCTTTCCCTTTCCCCTCCCATCCCCATCTGCACTCCCATCCGCAACCCCGTCAGTCCACTCCGGCCAGTTCGTAACCGGATTTTCTTTTGCCAGAGTTGATGAAGGGGCAGAGGCACCATTCGCGTCCTCCACACTAAGCGAGGGATTATCCTTGATAATGAAATTCCCGTAAATACGGCGGAAGGCGGTCACGAGATCAGGGCCTTGGTTGTCGGTTGGGGGACCCCAGTAGGCGGAGAGGTCGGCGCCGTGGACGGCGAAGGGGACGGAGTATTGGTAGTGGTAGGCTTTGTGACTCGCAGTTGTGGAAAAGGCGGAGGCGAACCAGTAGGAGGGGCAGATTACGGAGGCTTCGGCGTAGATGTTCTGGGAGAGCCACAGCGTTAGGTAAGGGGGTTGGGATATTTTGAATAGGGGGGAGGACTTACGAAGCAGCGTTGTTGTTGGCCGGTGGCGACTTGGCTGATGTTGAGGGCCGTGCCGGGGCCGTAGCCGCTGGTTTCGTATCGGGCGGTGGAGGAGAGGACGGGGCCGCTGTCGCTGGGGTAGGTCGCGAGGAGGTTGGTGATGTTGCGGTCAGAGAGGTTGGCGAAGTTGGACTTAATCCAGGCGATCAGGTCGTTTTGGGTTATGATGTTGGAGGGGGGGATTAGGGAGCCTTCGTTTGCGTTGTTCTGGTAGTTGTTAGTTTGTAATTTTCGATAAGATATGTAACTGAATTCAAAGGGTTGGTGAAATAGGAACTTACACCAACAAGCAGTCTAAGTCCATTCAGCTTCCCACGCGCCAACTGCGTGCTAGGTGGCCCGGTAACATAAGACCCGTCCGTGACGGGGATAAAGGCCCTAGAATAGTTAGAAGAATCCAAATTGAACATTCGCCCCTGGCCCAATACTAACCAGTTCCCGCGCGGCGTCGGCGCACTTGTCGACACCTTGTTAGCAGCTCGCTGAAGCGTCAGAGAGTCTTTCGACACTAGACAATCAAACACGCCCTCCCGAGAAGAACACCCTACGGCCGAAGCAAAATCGCTGTAATGCCGTATTGAAATCGCATCGTCGTAGTACGGCTGAGTCGGCACCCATGGCGAAGCCGCGATAATCTGTCCCATGTCAGTCAGCCCTTTCGTCCGAAACCAGGACCATTCGCAGACATTCTGATACTCACATTCTTGAACAAACTGGTCCCCAGCCCTCCGTTCTGCGCCAGAGCATGCAACATCACCGATCCCGCGCCAGCCGACTCCCCTGCAATCGTCACCCTGTCCGGATCGCCCCCAAACTTGGCGATATGCTTCTGCACCCATTGCAAAGCAAAGTTCTGATCCAGCAATCCTGCATTCAGAACCCCCTTCGACTTGACCTCCGGCGAGGCAAGAAACCCAAATGCTCCGAGCTACTCAACACAACTCGTCAGTCGTATACCCCTTTACTAGAAATCGGCACCCTTCACCATCCCCCTTTATTATACCCCCTGACCACCCTGACCCCTTACCTAGCTAGGTCACCATACCACCCCAACCTCACGAGAAAGAAAAAGAAAGAAACTCACCCGATACTGCACCACCACCGTAACAACCCCATTCCCATTCGTCGCCAAAAACCCACTCATATCCTGCGATCCATCCCCCGCGCCATATCCTCCCCCATGGATGACCACCACCACCGGAAGCAACTTCTCCCCCTCCGCCCCCCGCCACCCCGACCAAACACTCAAAAACAAACAGTCCTCATCCCCCTGCACAAACGGCATCCCCTGTATCGCCGGCATGGCCTGCGGACATATCGGCGCTGGGGTATTCGCCACAACCACCTGGGTGAGGTTTACCAAAGGCGGGGCCGGTTTCTGCCATCGCAGGGGCCCGATGGGGGGAGCGGCGTAGCGGATTCCTTTCCAGACGTTGAGGTTGGTGGAGGGGGAGAAGGTTGATTTGTACAGAGCGTAGGTTAGGTTGACTGTTAGGGCTTGGGCTTGGGATTGGGATTGGGCGGGGGTAGGGGAGAGGGAGAGGAGGAGGAGGGTGGTTAGGTAGGTGAGGGTTGGCATGGTGATGGCGGGTGGCCGGTGTCCCGGTCGGTTTCCGGGTCGGTGTCTTGCGAAGTGCAGTTGAGGTCGGCGGTGAGGTGAGATACCTACGAGGGAGTTACCACTCGGACTGCCGACATGTTTGCCCTACTAACTCCGAATCAAGACGGCACGCCAGCAGTGTCGGGCGGCAGGTATTATCTGGCTCTGCATACCTCGCGACACGACACGACACGCAGGTGGGGAGCGGCGGTACATCGCGATGGCCGGTAAAGTTAGGTATTATGTCACGTAGGATCTCGTTGGTCGGCATTCACCCGAAAGAGGAGTGTGGTTGCTGGCAACATTCGCTAATATTTTCGGCAGATGAATACATCCCTGAGATTAATATATCCCAAGTAACATTATATATTCTCTCCGCTTCTTCCTTCCCCCCATTTCGCCGTTCTGGAATGTCTGGTGGAATACGCCAAGCCGCTGCCGAACTGCAGTCAGGTCGCGCGCTGAGATGGGATACATTGTCATGACGCATTGCGCAGGATTAAGTCAACTCCAGCGCCAGATCCGCAAAACAAGATGAGGACCCGGGAGTTAGCGTAGAATGGACTTTGCGTTTGCCGAGACAGCAGCCGTGGAATCATGTTGGTTTGTATGTGTTTGTTGGCTCGATGCTGATCTAATCTTCACATACAGCGGCAGGCGCTTCGTGTCCATGTCCGCTACCGCTACCGTTATTGGAAGTCCTTCCCAAAGTCAGCATCAGCTCAACTGGGGGCTATTATGTACAATCCTCCGCAAATACAGCCTCACAAGCACCCGGGCCGGCCAGCGGGTATGTTCTTACAAAGTAGCCACCTTGGCCTCAAAGTCGGCGTTCTTGGCGACTGCCAAGTTGTAAATCGGGTGCCCAATGCTGTCGTGGATGGCAAAGCCCGAGTCCTTGTTTTTCGGGTCGTCGACAGGGTGGTTTCCGTAGGCAAATCCGAATGTGGTTTCTTCGGCATTAGCCTCGATCTCCGTGTAGCCGATATCCTCGTCTCCCCACTTGGAGCAGCCCTTGCAGAGAGCTGTCACCTGCCAATGCGTCGCGTTGACATAGGACCCCGTCTTCAGCACCGTGTATGTCGCCGGCTCATATTCCGGAGGCGAGTAGTAGCCGCTGTTGGGTGTCAGTCATGATCGACAATAAAACGCACAAAGACACTCACAAGGCAATGCGGGAGGACAGAACAGGGTTGCTGGTTCCGTTGGCCCATGCGATGGCAAGGGGGTTGTAGGTCATGGTGCCGCCCCATGCGAAACCAGCCCAACCGACATCGAGGGGTGCCGCGATCTGGATGATCGTGTCGAACTCCTTGCCGGCCGCAAGAGTCCCCGGGAGGGCGACGCGGAAGGCAATGCCTCGGTCGCTGTTGTACGCTGCGTACTTCAGCCCTGTCTCGGCATCCACATATGCGCGAGAGTCTGGCTCGAACTGTCGGCTGGCTAGGACGCGAACAACGGTTAGCCTCGAGAATGGGGGCGAGCGGACCACATCGACTCACTAAGGCTCAACAGGCTGGCAAGGCCGGACAGTCCCTTGGGAATATGCATTTTGGATTTCGGGCTTCGGTTGAACAACAATGTCAATGGCAACGGCGAACAACGAGGAGGTGAGGGCACGGGACCCGGGACCGGGGGTCTTTATACGACAAGATTGCGGCCGCAGTGCCTCGGGGGGACGGGTCACATTAGCACCAGGTATCCTGGAGTCTCCTTCCGTCCATGCGGTAGTTCAATATCGGACAGGGCTTGGGGGGGCCAGAGAAGAAGGCTGCATGTCACGGCACGCTCGACAACGGCACAACGGGGCCGAGAGAGCATGACAAGAATGGCATAGCAAGACCGTAGCATGCAAAGCGCCAGGCAAGGCTGCCCTCCATTGACCAGCATCAAGATCGGCGGCCCAGAATCCCCTGAACAAAGAAAAGTAAAGTCATTAGCTTTGGCCTGGCTCCGGTTGGCTCAGGAATGGCCGAATCGCCCCGCGGAGCCGTGTCCAGGACGGCCCCTTCGGGCTGCTGATGGCGCATTAATAACCACCAGGGGCACCATCATTTCCAGAGTGGAGAGGTTCAGTTGGAGATGTAGAAGAGAGCCTTGGAGAAGGTGACGTCTTTCTGTGCGGATGAAGATGCAAGCCCCTTGATTGGAAGGCTAAAGTGGCCCGGAGCTGGGAGATATATGAGAGACTTCTCAATGCGGGGGGCGGTGATATATTAGACGGAACGGAGCCGAGCGAGCGTATCTTCTTTTGCTGAAGATTAGCATTGAGCGAGATACAAGGACGCGGGAAAAGGCTGATATCGGCGCTGCCCAGCGAGCATTGGGCCTGCTTTAGGCTATTCTTCTGGCCGCGAGTCCATCCGGGCACAGCACTGGCTTTGCTGGGAATGAGCTCCGAGCCATGCAAGGGGCAGCGCCATCCAAGGCGGCCACACCACTCTGCACGCAATTGCAAGGCGAGGCGTTGCCATTTCCGCCTTCGCGAGCGCAGACTAGCTTGGCGAGATCGGTTTCCAGGCGAGCGGGTCTGGGGTGAGCAGCTCCTGCTGCGTCTTTTTTTGGGAAAGGTTGGATAGGTACGATTATGGTTCCCTGGTTTTGGAACTCCCTAGTTTTCTGAGATCCATGGGTTGAGCGCATCCGTGTATTAAGCGTATCTGTAGACATTCCGTATTTAGCTGGTGCGCGCGGCCGACGATGGCTTCACCGGACCACAGCAAGCTCCAAAGCGGCCAAGCGACTGTGTTGCCAAGGTACCGACCGGCAGGATCTCGCCAGCGCGCATCAACGTGCCGAAACTCCGTCGACATCGCTAGAGAGAGATAACAAAGGCACCGCTGACGGGAGCGCCACCAAGGCCAAGGCCTGTTGATGAATTGAGGATGGGAATGGGCAACCAGCACGAGGATGGCGGTTCAAGGAAGCGATCTTCGTAAAAGCCAATCGGCCATTTTACAGTGGGAAATCTTGCAGCTGGGGGCGCAGCGGAACTTCCCGGGCCTAAGGAACGCGATCTCCAACGGCCAACAGGGACCCCACGCTGGGCGTTGACCCCTCTTCAGGGCTCCAAAAGCCCCGCCATCTCCACGTTGGCGATCCGAACTTGAGACTCAAATGTCTTTTGGTCCACGACGGGGACTACCCAATGACCAATCCACCTATCAGCACCCATATTCTGTCTCCCATGCTTCCTTGAGCTCCCAACTTTCCACTCAACCCGTTGCGTACGGTTGTTGCTTCCCCGAAGTTGCTAACCGCCCCACTTTCCGGCTTCGGCCCACAATCCCAGACCAGACAACAATGCGATCGACGAACCAAGGGACCTCACCGAGCTAAACGAACCCGCGAGCCCCCGTCGCCGATCTTCCCACTCATCCTACCATACAAGCGCACATCCTCCCCGACATCCACCGCAATGCCACCCACAACCACACCCCCCGCCGCCGCCGCGGGCCCGGCCGCTTCCTCCCATCCGCCCCTCCGCGCCGTCCTCCCCCCGCTCATCCTCGGCACCGCGACCTTCAACACCCAATACGTCTCAGACCCCCTCTCCATGCCCTACCGCTCCATCATCTCGCGCGCCCTCGCCCTCGGCGTCTCCGCCTTCGACACCTCGCCGTACTATGGCCCCTCCGAAACCCTCCTCGGCACCGCCCTCCACGAGCTCATGTCCCCGGTCCCGACCGCATCCAACCACACTCCCGTCCCCGTCCCACGCTCCTCCTTCGCAATAATCACCAAGGCAGGGCGCGTCGCCCCCGAGGAGTTTGATTACTCTCCTGAGTGGATCCGGTACTCGGTGCTGCGGAGTTTGCAGCGGTTGCATACTGACTATCTAGACCTAGTGTACACCCACGACGCAGAGTTTGTCACGCCAGGGGAGGTTCTGGCCGCGGTGCGGGAGCTACGGCGGCTGCGGGACGAGGAGGGACTGGTGCAGTATGTAGGGATAAGCGGCTTCCCTGTCGATACACTGGCGGAGCTGGCGGAGATGATTCTCGCTGAGACGGGGGAGCCGGTGGATGCGGTGTTGAGCTACGGGCATTTTACGGTGCAAAATGGGCGGTTGGCAGGAGGGGGTGAGACGAGTCCGTTGGCGAGGCTCAAGAGGGCGGGGGTGGATGTTGTGTTGAATGCGAGTATCCTGGGGATGGGGCTGCTTACTAGCCGGGGGATTCCGGCGGATCCGGAGCCGAGCAGCAAGGAGAGTGAGAATCCGCTGGCGAAGTGGCACCCTTCGCCGGCGGGGCTAAGGGTTGCGTGCAAGACACTGGCTGGGATTGCGGAGAGGGCGGGGGAGAGGTTGGAATCGGTGGCGATTCGGTGGTCGCTGGAGGAATGGGCTAGGGTTGGGGCGATAGCGGGTGTAGAGACGCCACCGGGGCAGCGAGTAGGGGGTACAGTCTGCGGCGTCTCGTCTATCGCGGAGCTCGAAGAGACGGTGAAGGAGTGGCGTGAGGTTCAAGCCGGCTTAGAAAACGCCAGCAAGGGTGGCTTCGAGTATGGTTCCCCTCGGCAAGAAAAGGTCCTCAAGCTGGTGCGAGAGCAGATGTGGCCGGCACTCGGGGAGTGGAAAGACTACGTATGGGAAAGCGGAGGTCCCGGCTTCGTGAATAAAAGGCGGGAGGAAGATAAGGGCGTTGCACCCGACGATGGCGTAGTGGCTGCTCATGAAGCCCGTAAGAGCACGCAGAAGGCACCATGACGCCGGACTCACAAAGGGAAGCACCGCATTGTAGACACATCTACGTGATAAACACAATAGAAACCTGAATCAATATCATCCATATGCCCGAGTTACCTACCCACCCTCAAAATCAACTCTAACCCAACGAAACTCCCCCAAACCCCCTAGCGTCCCGTCATCCCGACTTTCCCACGGCCCGAGCTGTTGATCTGATCACCGACCAACCACTGGGCGCTGCATTGACAAGAAATGGGCGTTATACAAAGGAAAATGCTGTTTAATGGACCGCTGAAAGCCAAAAGGTTGTGACACCCCGTTTAGAGCGGAAGATGCTACATTGACATACCCTCAGTACATGTCCGTCCTTGCATCAAAGTACCGCCTCGGTACTCTCAAATCAACGTTCTCCCTCAAAGCGCACCGGGCTACAGTTTGTTCCCGTTCGAGTCCTTGGTTAAATCTTCAACCTGTTCCCCTGATCCATCTCCGGTTGCCACCAGAGTCTCATCTTGTTGAGATACCCAGTAGGTTTACTGGGAAACCTCGCGCGCATGCTCGACGGTCGTCTCGTACCCAAGCTGCTTTTGAACATCCTCAACGGTGTCGTAAAGTGCTGGGGTCTCCGGCGTAATAGTGACCTTTGGGGGCGTCATCCGATCGTCGTCACCAACCGCTGTCTCTCCCGAAACCTGTGAGTCCTCACCCCTGCTCGTCCAGGTGCTCTCGGCCCGCAAGGTCGAAACACTCTGGTCGATCCCGCTGAGATTATCTGGGGATGAATTCTCGACTCGCTCCTCCACCACAGCTATATCGCCGGCCTTTCCCGTCTGAACGTCCTGAGCCTCACCCGACTTCCTTTCCGCCTCAATCAGACTCAAACGTCTCCCCGCGTTCTCGCCTTCCAAGCTTACGCCGACCACCTCGGCAAGGCTCCTAAAATTGAACATCGGCTCGGTGCTTGCGCTCGGGTCTCGGTCGTGGTCGCCGCCGTCTTCGCTTGCGCCAGAACGGCTCCCAAGACTCAGTCCGCTAGCACGGGGATCTTGAAGATGAGAAGGGGTTATGTAGCTTCCCGGCTGGCTATCAATCAGTGAGGATGACACGGAGGAAGCACTGCTCATTTGTCGAAGGTGTGAGGGGCCGGCTGACTGATGCGGAGAGGGGATCGGGCGGGCAGCCGAGTTCGCGCCTGCCGGTATTGAGACAGCCTCGCTGGTAGGGTCGACGCCAGAGCCCTCCGGGGTCGATGGGAGGCTTCGGTCAATGCCCTTCCCCTTGTCTTTGGCAATTGCATCCGATGGCGGGTTGCCTGACGCGCTGCTTGTCGCCATGGCACTGGCCACACTGGCTTCCACCCGGAGGTTGCTGGCGCCACTATTGCCGCGTTTCCTCCCGAATCCCAAGCCGGGAAGGCTCAGACTACTTCCACTCGCAGAGCTTTGTCCGCTCCGACCATCAGGCCCATCATAAGGTTCCGTCTGCCTTGCGGCAGCTTTTGCGGCCTTTCTGTCTTCCTTCTCGCGCTTTTTTGCTTCCTTCTTCCCTTCTTTTTCTTCCTTCCTCTTCCGCTCCTCCTCGGATGCGAGCGACAGCCGAATGGCCTCCATAAACATCATTTCCTCAAGATCTTCGAGACGACTCCGGGCTATTCCAGAGGCAGCATCCCGACCTGGGGCTCCTGCGGCGCTAGGGTCGGGGCCACCCTGGGATGGGGTTGCCGGGCTATTACCACCATCATTGTTGGCTCCGCCGGGAGAGGGGTTGGCTGACGGTGGGAGCACAAGTCCAGGCCCGGCACTTCTTCGACCGAACCGGCCACGACCGGGTCTTGTCTCTGTATTGTTCATAAGAAAAGCTGCCGTGTGCAATGCGGTGGCGGCGGCAGCCCTCCGTGCTAGATGGGCACGAGCCGTTTGTAACTTGGTTGCCCATTCCGGTCGTATTCTGTCAGTCGTGATGACGTTCGGGGAGGTGGCAGACAGAGATTGTGTGCGGCGGCGGCTCCCGGTGCTAATCGGCGACCCGATTGCCGGCGATGCCGATGGGGTTCCTGAATTGAGCGAGCTGCTCGAGGACATGGCCGTGCCAAGGGCCCCGAAAGGGGCAGGCACGCCGTAGGTCAGGCCGCGGCGGAACGGTGGAGCCTCATATGTGACGCCGAACTCAGGTTGCGTGCAGTATGGGCAGCAAGCTGGCTCGCACACGAGCTGGTCGGCAGACGCTTCGGGGTTGTGATTGGGACTGTTCTCATTGTGTCCCTCGGGGAAATGCGGGTCTGGGCGTTTAATTTGCACGAAGCATTCGCTGCAGATAGCCTGGTCACAACACCGAGTATGATTCAAGTACGGCGGATACGTCAGGAAGCAAATGGGGCACTCCGTCGCGTCCTTGTACAGGAAAACTTCCAAAGGCTGCCCGTTGACGAAAGGGTCGTACGGGAGGTTGATCTCCCGCGGCACGATCTCAGTGGTGGAGCCATTCCGGGAACTTCCACCCAAGACAGCCGCAAGAGCTTTCCCACGGGGCTTAAAGGGGGAGCTAGTCCTCGGTGCGTGGCCAGTGATCGGCGACGGGAGAGCAGACCCCGCATTGGACACGCTATGATCCGACGCCGCGGACTGGGTCCGATCACCCATAGGCACGGTCAAGTTGTTGAGGTTTTGGGCTGAGAATCTAGGCGAATCGGCAGATAGAGGTCGGGGAATGAGGTCTTCGGGTGGTGTTTGGTCTGGCGCGGGGACGGGCAAGCCTCTTGCGGCGGCGATGATTTGAGCTTCGGTCCATTTGTCGTCGAAGTCGTTGAGGCCTCGCCAAAACGGTGCGATCTTTCGGTCAATCTTTCAATTGTCAGCGCACCACTCCCCGCCTAAATCCAGAGTTCGTTAGTTGCATACCTGCAGTTGCCGAACAATTTGTTTGTTGAAGTCCTCAGAGCCCGTGTACGTTCCCATCGTTACGAGGTAGCCGCCGTCGACATGCTCCTCCTTCATACTCCGCTCCCGCTCGGCTATCCTGGCTACCCGCTCTCTCTCCAATCTCCGCGCTTCCCTTTCCTGTCTCGTTTCCCTGCGCTCGTATGGCGGTTCTGGGTGTGAGCTCGAACCTGTGGGTGTACCCAGTCCCAGAATTCCCTGGAGGTCTCCTCGACTGACTCGATTCCTCCTGTGGGACCTATCCGATGGCTCATTCTGAACGGCCTCAAACGGGTGGCGCGGGGCCCGATGGCCGGCATCGCCGGAGCGCGATTCTTTTGTGCTAGTATTGCCCATTGTCGCGATAAGAATCGGTCATGCGAGATTCTCGGTCGCTTGTGAGACGAGGGCGCTGCTCTTTGATAGAGGAAGTCGCTTGCGTTCGGGAGGGGTTGATGAGGGGAGCCAGTTGGGAAATGAGCGGCCGTGACGTAGGCAATCGATGCCGAACGCTGTTGGATTGGATGACGCCGAACCAGGGCGCCGGCGAGACAGGGAGTCCGATCGACGGCCCTAGGACAAACTAATAATACGTAAATTTTCGAGTAGAAGCAAGCTTCCTGTATTTCGCACCCTGTTAGCGATGGGAGGCGGCTGATTCGGACGATGTAGCTGTTTGGCCGCGGCTGTTGTGGACAGTGAATGGCGGGGTTTGTTGTGAGGTCGGTTCGATGGGATGGGTCAAGCCGCACAGACACTCATCCTTGCGACAACCGTCGTGGCTGCTGCTCGCAGCAGTAGTTTATCGTGGAGATCGTTTCCGGCGCGGCGGAGTGGATTATCGAGAAGCGAGCGATTGATCAATAAAGGAAGAGGGCGGTGATGGCAAGAGGTGGAGGATAGAGGGTGCCAAGGAATTCCCTCGGGAAGCTGACTGATTGACAAGGGAGCACGGACGTTTTGGTGGCCACCTCCACCTGGGGATGCGGCACAGGGCACAGGTCAAACAGCATGCAAACAGAAGCACCCATTTCCGGACAGCTGACCCACGTCACAGAATGTTTATCGCACAAGAAATCCGGTGCGTATGTATGATAGATCGCAGCAAAGCAGGCAGGAAGCATAGGCGCTGGCCCTATTGATAATAGCATTTACGTACGGCCTCCGATGCCTCCGCGAAGTGTATCAAGACAGCTCCAGGTCCCCGCTTGCTGGTGTACAGTGATGGATCGGGCGAATCAGAGAGTTTCCTACTGCCGGCAACGGTTAGTGAGCCGCTCGAGCTCAGCCAACTTTTTGCAGGCAGCCAACAGATGATGTGATTATTCGCTCATACGCATCATACCTAGTTGGTAGGATGCTCAGATACCGGTATTAAAAAGGCTGCTAATCCTGAATATGGCCATGGATCCATGATCACAACTCTATCGCGTGAAGCGTTCCCCCCATTCTCCTGTACCGCAAGCAGTTTTTGTGCAACACTCTTATCTGGGTTTTGAGGGAGGTAACATCGGACCTGAGCTGCAAGTCCAGGCCCTCAAATGTGAACCACCACGACGCGCCTTCCCGCGCAAACACATGTCACCTGGGTAAACTCAAACGCAACCAACGGTTCTCATTCGCTGAAGCTGTCTCAAAGCCCTCCATCCACACCCTCTGAACTTGCACCGCGGCTGTCATTTGAACGCCTCGGCCTGGTAATTTCTGTGCTGGGTGTGTTGAAAAGGGCGGGACCGAATATTGGAACTCAGGCATGTGAACGAGAAAGTCAAGTCAGAGCTTTCCTGGCGGTGATTCCAGCGTGGCCCCTCCAAAAGCCAGCAAATTCTGCGGATGATCATGATCATTCCACATGACTAAGGGCATGTCTTTGTTGACGTGATATTTGAAGGAATGACTAAATGCGTAGCCCAATCAGATCGAAAGGCGGCATCATATGTTTCAGAGTTGACGGTGCACGCTGCCGATGGGCGATCAGCAACGGCGTGGCAAATCGCCCGCCCACTTATGTGGAACACTTCCATCGCTACCTACCTACAGTACAATCCACTCCAGGATTGCGTGTCGGTCCGAGTCGCAAACTTTATAAACCTCAAGATTCGCTACGACGTCGAGGTAGAAATCGGAGTTTTCAGATTTATTGTCACACATGCACTCGTGGCATCAGACACGTGCTCACGAACAATACGAAATGATGTTAGAGGACGCTGGGTTTTATGATAGTTGTAAACTCCGAATTCCATTTTTCTTTTAGATCACGAAAACCAAAACAGAATGGGACACAGAGGAGTGTTGATGATGTAGAACTAGTTCGCTGACGGATGTGGAAGATGGAATGATTCAATATTGAGAATACGCCGTATTTTACCTGCCTAGGTAGGTAGAGTACGAAAGAATACTTAATATGGAGGCAACTTCAAGTTTGAACATATGGGATTAAGCTTGATCTCGTTCACCAACTGGTAGATACCTAGAAACCGGAGAGATCTGGTGTATTTAAAGTACAAATGGTGTTTTTGTATTACGTGAGAAACTTGTTCTGACTTAGCTTGTCACTCGACCGAGATGCAATCATCCTATATAGATACCCGCTTGCACCGTTGAAAGTTGGAAATCCAAGACGGTGAATTTGAAGTATTCAAAACAATATACACTCTCGATACAGCAGCAGTAGGTCATGTTCAGTATCTCATCCTGATGATAAACTACATCATCATCATCATGTTTTTCAAACCTTCTTTCTTGAGAGGAGAATGAGGAGAGTGCCGTATCGAATAAATTACGTTGTCAGACACCTGGGGATAATGGTGTCCGCGTAGGGCTATGTTTTCCTTTCAAATTCGCATCATCCCAGATTCATCGCATAGTCCATCCTAGGCATTAGTGTCACAATGGGCTTGCGACCGGAGAGGGGAAAGGACTGAGGCCGAGTCCGATGCTCTAAAATTATCGTACATAAGATGCAAAATACCACTAATTATTGGATGCAACGGGTGGCTGAGGCGATGCGGCTCTGCTCATGTAAGTAGGCCCGTGAACTGGGATCGAAAACTCCAAATCCGACATCAGCATGCTTAGGTTTGTCCGGCCACCTCGCACTATGCAGGAATCTGCTTCAGTGTTGCTTCAGTGTGCATCTGCAAGGGGAGCTGACGACTCCTTTGCAGACTCGGATGGCGATTGGGGTCTGGATATCCCGAGTTTTGCCTTCGGCCCGAGATGGCTGCAGGTGACCTTCCCCGACCTGTCCTGTCGTTCAAGCTTTCGGGTTCCGATACAACTCATGTATGTCCCTGATGAACCCTTCGTGCTTTATGCGCAAGACATGCAGGTTGATCTGTGGCTACGGGGGAGACTGCTTCAGCGTCGTCCGGGGTATCGTTACTTTGCAACCTATATATATAGTGATTGCTGGGACATAGCGTGGCAACCGTGTGCCTTGCGTAGGTACCGACCTAGATACCCGATAACCACGGCGCTGGGAATTTGTAGGTTGCATGCATCGCGTTTGGCGCCGTGCTAGCTCGGCTCTTCAGCTTGGTGTTCACTCGAGTCTCGCACTGTTCGCCTTCCCCGGGCGGATTATTTCTGCATTGGATCTTATCTCGTCTGTGCAGGATTGCTGGAGAAATGAGATGCCCACTGCCTATACGCGTAGCAATCTGATGAGGGGATGACGTATTCGTATTCGGATGGATCATTGTCTCGATCTCCGTCTCGCTTGTCTCATGCAACTGATGCCCCACGGGAGACGGGGAGATAGCAGTGGACTCAAGATCTATATCCGTGCACACAGTTACTCCAACGTGTCTTGGACATCAATATGTTTCTGCGGTGGCACCTTTCAGATCTGACAATCACAACGCGCCCGCATCGGAGCCTCATTCATTGCCGTATTGGAGGGGGAGGGGCGGTTGCGCTATTTGACCCACGCGGTGTGCCAAAGAATCCGGGAAATCGGGGTTGTGCTGGACCCCGAAGGAACTGCGCGCGGCGAATTTGACTGGGTCTTTGCACCAGCGGCATGCCCCACATGCACTTGTCCCGGGATAGCGGGAACGTTTCGGATGGCGTTCAGTCCGGGAAGGGATAGCTGCACTAAAAACCGCGTGCCAATTGGCCAGGTTGACCCAAAAGTTCCCAGTTTCCACGCAGTCCAGGCCGGGTTTTGACGAGCAGGCCGTGTCCATTCCAATCCGGCAAGATATCGGGATGGAGCTAGTGGATTTGCCATAATGAATCAGAAATTATCAATGTGATGCATGGTAGAACGGACACGCCCCGCGGCGGGCTTTTGGATGCGAAAACGAACATGTTGCAACATGGGACGGCCGCGTCTCCCGCCACGACTGCCGCAATGCAGAGGGGGCCGTCGTCGCGTCCGTGTCCGTACTCCGTGGGCGTTGGACGGCGACATCCAAGGCGAGACGAGGACCGGCAGATGAATTACGCAGTGTGGTAGTGTTTAGATGTTTCTGAAGGCACAGAATGCAGGTGAGAGTGGATGGCCTTGTTGTGAGTAAACATCCGAACCTGCGACGGGTGAAGGGGTATTCTTGCCATGGATGTGTGCCCCACAACCCCGCCAACTTGGAAGGTGATATCGTCTTGCTCATCATGATCACGACTGAGCGAAGGATGCCGGGTTGGTCGGCGTGGTGAGGGGTTAACGGAAGCTGACTGAGGCTCCATTTGACGTCTGGCCCAGCAGCGGGACAGCTGATCCGCGGGGGCTTCTTTGGCACTTCTGAGACACGGATTTTGGCGTCATCGACGCTCCAGTCCGCTCATCTTGGCCGCTGTTTGCGAATAAAAAGACTGCTGCAAAGGGTCGACGACTCACTGCGCGCGGCTTAGACACCCCTCCTCCCATCGGGTTCCCACCGTACAATACGCAGGGGTAGATATTGTTAGTTCGATTGACTTCGGGGGCCTGTGTCCAACCCTGTTCTATATATGGTCAGCCACCTTCTTGGCACGTACCAAGCTAACAAAATCTACCCCTGCGTATTGTAATTCCTGGGTGGCGCCAGTGCCCACGCCGTAAGGTGGTCTCGGAGACATTGATCTGCTCTCTGGGGCGGGCCCTGCATCCCACGAGTTAGCGATCGCATCGGTGGGGCGTTTGCACACGGCGCCCGGGGCGGTGCCTTCCCGCGAGACGGACCCACTTGGCTTCGGGGCCTTCACAGTCTCCGTTCCCCTATTGCGAAATTTCGCCTTATCTTGGCCTGGCTAGCCTCTTTCTCGTCGTTCATTCTGGGCTCATCAGTTTTCTCCTGCTTCATCTTCGTGCGTGCTTCATCGAGGCTCGCTGACACTCGTTCAATACCCGGTATTCAGTTACCCGGTTTTCCCTGCCTTGTGCCTGCGCAAGCCAAACTTACGTCAAATTGTAATCCGAGATCCAGCAATTTCAGGCCTGATCACCTGACGCCGCGCCCCGAAACCTACACGCCAGAGCGTGTGGCGCTTGTACGACACGGCATTGGTCGATCGCGGGGGAAGTAACACGACAGAAATGTCGTTCGTCGGCGCGGGTTCCTTTGGGAACTACGACCGCACGGCGCAAAACACGGGTCTGCCAGCACTTGGGAGACAGACGACGCGCGAAAATGAGGATGCCGACATTTCAGTTGCAGGCGGGTCCTCGCCTCTGCGCCCCGGCGAGGTTAGTCGCACCCGCGCTACCTCGGTAACAGAAGTCGCTGAGAGCGACACGCCGCGCAACAAAAAGATCAAGGATGCCGGCGGCGACAGCGACGACAACCAAGATGATGAGCGCGTCGAACAGGCGCGCCGCGGCTCCATGGTGCAGGCCTTGGCGCGCAAGTACACCTCGCAGTCCAACGCTGCGGGGTTTGCGCCTGGCGACAACATCTTCCTGCTCGCCTCCGGCGATGAGAACTCGCCATTGAATCCCAATGGCCCCAACTTCAACGCCCGCACCTGGGCCAAGTCGGTGGTCGAGATGGTTCAGGACCAGGGCCACACCTTTCGTACCACCGGCGTCGCCTACCAGCACTTGAATGTGTTCGGGTTTGGCTCGACCACGGATTACCAGAAGGACTTCCTCAACATTTGGCTTGAGGTTGCTGGATTGGCCCGTCGGATGCTCGGTCAGGGCAAGCGACGCATCGACATCCTCAACGACTTTGACGGTCTTGTCCGCAAGGGCGAGATGTGCGTGGTGCTCGGCCCCCCAGGATCCGGTTGCAGCACACTTCTGAAGACCATCGCTGGTGAATACAGTGGTATCTTCGTCGATGACAAGTCATACTTCAACTACCAAGGTGAGAAATGCTGGTTACATGTGAGGATTGCGTGTGCTGACAAACATCTCCAGGCATGACCGCCAAGGAGATGCACTCCCATCACCGTGGTGAGGCCATTTACACCGCTGAGGTTGACACGCATTTCCCGCAGCTCTCCGTCGGAGACACGCTTACGTTTGCTGCTCGTGCTCGCGCTCCGCGCCACATGCCCGACGGAATTCCCAAGTCTCTGTTCTCCAACCATCTTCGGGATGTTGTCATGGCCCTGTTTGGCATCAGCCACACCGTCAACACACGTGTCGGCAACGAGTATATCCGCGGTGTCTCTGGTGGTGAGAGAAAGCGTGTCACGATCGCCGAAGCCACCCTTTCCGGAGCCCCCCTGCAGTGCTGGGATAACAGCACCAGAGGTCTGGATAGCGCCAACGCCATCGAGTTCTGCCGTACCTTGAGGCTCCAAAGCGATCTCTTCGGTAGTACCGCCGTTGTCTCCATCTACCAGTCTCCCCAGAGTGCCTACGACCTCTTTGACAAGGTTGCCGTCCTTTACGAGGGCCGCCAAATCTTCTTCGGTCGCGCAGATGAGGCCAAGCAGTACTTTGTCGATCTCGGCTTCGATTGCCCTGCTCGTGCAACCACGCCCGACTTTCTCACCTCCATGACCAGCCCTCTCGAGCGATATGTCCGCCCCGGCTTTGAGGGCAAAGCACCGCGCACGCCCGACGAGTTTGCAGCAGCCTGGAGGAATAGTACCAACTACAAGGCCCTGCAGGACGAGATTGAGGAGTACAAGGTCAGCCATCCCATCGACGGTCCGGATGCTGAGGCTTTCCGTGCCTCGAAGAAGGCCCAGCAGGCCAAGGGCCAGCGCGAGAAGTCCCCTTTCACGCTCTCGTTCGTCCAGCAGGTTCAGCTCTGTCTCTGGCGTGGATTCCGGAGATTGATGGGCGACCCCAGTCTTACCATCGGCGCTCTTATCGGCAATTTTATCATGTGTCTCGTCATCGCTAGTGTCTTCTTCAACCTGCAACTCACCACGGCCAGCTTCTTCCAAAGAGGCGCCCTCCTCTTCTTCGCCTGCCTCATGAACGCTTTTGCTAGCGCTCTGGAAATTCTGACCCTCTACGCCCAACGTCCGATCGTCGAAAAACACGCTCGATATGCGCTGTACCACCCGTCCGCTGAAGCTGTGGCATCCATGATATGCGACCTGCCGTACAAGGTGGCGAACTGCATTGTTTTCAACGTCACCCTATACTTCATGACCAACTTACGACGGGAGCCGGGACCCTTCTTCTTCTTCCTTCTGATCTCGTTCGTTACCGTCATGACCATGTCGATGATGTTCCGAACCATTGCCAGTGCGTCACGAACCTTGTCGCAGGCCATGGTACCTGCTGCCATCATCATCTTGGCCCTCGTCATCTTCACCGGATTCGCCATTCCTCTCGACTATATGCTTCCATGGTGCCGCTGGCTCAACTACATCGACCCGGTGGCATATGCTTTCGAAGCCCTCATGGTCAACGAATTCCACGGCCGGCAGTATCAGTGCACTGGCTATGTCCCCAGCCCAGAGATCCCTCTCTATGCGAACGCTTCATCTGCCAACCGTGTCTGCTCTGCCGTGGGTTCGGTTGCTGGCTTGGATTACGTTTTGGGTGACGACTATATTCAGTCAGGCTTCTCATACTCAGCTTCGCACAAGTGGCGTGATTTTGGCCTCATCTTGGTCTTCCTCGTTGTGTTCCTCTCCTTCTACCTGTTCGCTGCGGAGAATGTTGCTGCGAAGAAGAGCAAGGGCGAAGTCCTTGTCTTCCGCCGTGGACACAAGCCGGCCGCATTCAAGGAGCAGAAGGGCGATGCTGAATCTGGCGGTTACAACAGCGGGCGACTTGCGGTAAACCATGGTGCCACTGACGGGAATTCGTCTGACAAGGAGGGTGGCGTGCTTCGGGGTACCACTAGCGTCTTTCACTGGAACAATGTGTGCTACGAGGTCGACATTAAGAAGGAAACCCGACAGATTCTGAATAATGTCGACGGTTGGGTTAAACCTGGCACCTTGACGGCACTCATGGGTGTTTCTGGTGCCGGAAAAACGACTCTGCTTGACTGCCTTGCTGAGCGGACTTCAATGGGCGTCATTACTGGCGAGATGCTTGTTGATGGTCACCACAGGGACGCCTCCTTCCAGCGCAAGACCGGATATGTGCAACAACAGGATCTTCATCTTCAAACGACAACCGTCCGCGAGGCCCTCAACTTCAGCGCGCTTCTCCGTCAACCCGATCACGTTCCGCGAACTGAAAAACTGGCATACGTCGATGAGGTCATCAAGCTTCTTGACATGGAGGAGTATGCTGACGCAATCATTGGTGTTCCCGGTGAAGGTCTCAATGTTGAGCAGAGGAAGCGCCTGACGATTGGTGTTGAGCTCGCTGCAAAGCCCCCTCTTCTCCTGTTCGTTGATGAGCCTACCTCTGGTCTTGACAGTCAGACTTCTTGGGCCATTCTGGACCTCTTGGAGAAACTGACTAAGAGTGGCCAAGCCATTCTCTGCACTATCCATCAACCCTCCGCGATGCTTTTCCAACGGTTCGACAGGCTTCTGTTCTTGGCCAAGGGTGGCAGGACAGTGTACTTCGGCGATATTGGCAACGAATCCAAGACGATGACCGCTTACTTTGAGCGCATTAGCGGCGTCTCTTGCCCCCCTGAGGCGAATCCGGCCGAGTGGATGCTTCAAGTCATTGGTGCCGCTCCTGGATCGCACACGGATGTCGACTGGTTCGAGGCTTGGCGTGAAAGCCCTGAATACGCTGGCGTCCAAGCCGAACTGCAACGCTTGAAGGCCGACGCCAAGGAAGTCACGGCTTTGGACGACGACAAGGGTAGCTTCCGCGAGTTCGCTGCGCCATTCCACAAGCAACTCATCGAGGTCACTGGTCGTGTCTTCCAGCAGTACTGGCGCACCCCGTCGTACATCTACTCTAAACTGGCACTCGGTGTTCTCGTTGCCCTCTTCATCGGATTCATCTTTTTCGACGCTCCCAACAGCATCCAGGGGCTCCAGAACCAAATGTTCGCCATCTTCAACATCTTCACTGTCTTCGGCCAGCTCGTGCAACAAACAATGCCTCACTTCGTCATCCAGCGTTCGCTCTACGAAGTTCGCGAACGCCCCTCTAAAGTCTATGGCTGGAAGGTCTTCATGCTATCTCAGATCATCGTCGAGCTCCCGTGGAACGTCTTGCTGGCTGCGCTGATGTACTTCTCATGGTATTATCCTGTTGGTCTCCAGAACAACGCCATTGCCGCCGACCAGGTCGTCGAACGTGGAGCCCTCATGTTCTTGCTCATGGTCACCTTCCTCCTGTTCACATGCACCTTCACCGACTTGATGATCGCAGGTTTTGAGACGGCCGAAGCGGGTGGAAACATTGCCAACCTTCTTTTCACCCTTTGCCTTATCTTCTGCGGTGTCCTTGCCAACCCCGACACGCTTCCCCGCTTCTGGATCTTCATGTATCGTGTCAGTCCGTTCACATACTTAGCCAGCGCCATGTTATCGACCGCTGTAGCCAATACCGAGGTGGTATGCGCCAAGAATGAATATCTGCACTTCGCACCTCCCAATGGTACGACCTGCGAGGATTATCTCGGGCCATACATGCAGTTGGCCGGCGGCTACCTGCAAGACAAGCTCAGCGCCGTGGAGTGCTCCTTCTGCCCTATTGACAACACGAATGCCTTCCTCGCAGGTGCCAAGGCATCCTATGAAGACAGGTGGTTCAACTTTGGGTACGTACCTACTCTGATTTCATCTCATATCTCGAGCTATTACTGACTTTTACCCTCCAGAATCCTTTGGGTATTCATTGTCTTCAACATCGTCGCCGCCCTCTTCGTCTACTGGGTCGTCAGAGTTCCCAAGAATAAGCTGGGCGGAAAGAAGAAGAAGGAGTAATGCGAAAGATAGCATCATCCTTTCTTTTTTGCTTTTGGATAACACGCGCGAACCCATCTGCGCGATGAGCGCATGCGCCTTGCATAGCCTGCACCTTTCACGAGTTGGATGAGCACCTGTGGAGGCCTTTCTCTTTTCTCCCTTATGCTATTGTCTGACTCTGGTCTTACATTTCCCTGTCATAAATATGCGTACAGTACAGCGTGCGCTTTTCCTTTTGCTGTCTTATCATCATCATCACGCTTGCGCATTCACCCGCAAAGTTTCCATTTACAAGTAATATCAGAAATAGAGTCGGATACCGGCGGCATCTGCAATGTACATATAATGGCATACACGTATATAGACGAAGGCTCAAAAATAGAGTACACCGATTCAACATGTTTGAAGAATTATTGTCGCTTATGCAGAAGTTTTTGGATCTAAGATTTGGTATTGTACAAGGTGTGTAGCTTGAGGCTACGTATTAGAGGAAGTTGATGCCCACACCAACTTGCAAGCCCTTCCGCCCTTCCTCTCCTCTCCGTAGCGCAAGCGGCAAGCTGAAGTTCAGCTCGAACCTGGCTGCGGGATGGGCATAAACCAGTCCCACTCCCGCAGCCATGCTCGGCATGCCGTCGGCAAGCTCGCTCACGGCTGACCTCATGCCGCTGGAGACGACCCTCGAGTCTATCCGGAGGGGATCGCCTTCGCCTTCCTTGTTCTTCCCCTTGTTCTTCAGCGCGACCAACCGCCCTCCGTTCGCAAACAGTTGGACTCTTAGTGACGAGTCAGCGCCCATGCGAGGTAGCGGCAGCATCATGTTGACGCCACCAGCGGCATACACGTCACCGCCGACGGCGTCTCCGTTGTCGTGGGGCCCGAGGCCACCGAGCTTGAAGCCGCGCACGTCGGTTGGTCCACCGAGCTGGAAGCGGTCGTTGATGCGGCTTGGTGCGGCGGGGCCGCCGACCGAGAAGCCAAAGGGCAAGGGGTACAGCAATCCCATTCGTAACCCGCCGCCAATAGTAATGCCTGATACGCCCTTGACCCCGGGCACTGCTAAGGGAGATGTTCCTGAGAGTTCTAGCTCGGTTTTGGAGAAGGCGACATCGCCTTTTAAAGGTCCCCAGCCGGCGAGCTCGCCGACTGCACGGACGAGATAGCCGCTTTGGGGAAGGGTAGGGACAGGCCCAGAGACACGGTCGAGGCGGTCTCGGGTAAACGAGTATGTCAGCGAGTTTTTGAGCGAGTCGCCCGCATCCGCGCGGACGGTGGGTGAAGCTCCAGCTAGGAGTCCGGTCAGTTGCCTCCAGACACTGGAGTATGTGACTGAGTGACTGTCCCCGTTGTCAGCTTGTTGCCAGGCAAGCCGTACGCCCCCACCCGTAAGATTCTCCTCGTGCGAAGCCCATGGTTTTGACGTCGACGATTGTTGTGCCTCCAATGCAAGCCTCATGTCCGGGTTGCCGTTGACAGGTGCTGAAAAGGTGGCATTGTAGGCTGATCTTGTCCGCGTGCCGGTTCGTGCGTTTACCGTTAGTGTCTCGGCGCCGCCGAAGATGTTGCGCAGCTCTGCATTGGTGTATGCTGAGCCCTCGGTGTTGCCGAAGTCGGTGCCGGCCCCAAGTGAGAGACGAGACTTCTCTTTTACATTGAATGCGATATCGAGGTCGGTCTTCCCAAGGTAGCCAGTAGGATCCCTGCGCGCATCGGAGATGAAGACTTGAAAGACGTCGTCTTTGAAGATCCCTGTTTCCTCGGTGTGTTAGAAGGCACTTGGAAATCTGGCGGTAGCCCAATGGCTGATGATCTTGGGCAAACGAACCTAGCCGCGAGAGCTTCGACTGGGCAGTGCCAACCCGAGTTACGACATCGCCGAGTGTTGAGTTGGGCGTGTTATCCACCAAAGGCTTGAAGATGTAGTCGAGAAGACTCCTCCGGGTGTATTTGGCCCCGTGGAGCTCGACGGTGTGGACGGAGGCGGGCGCAAGCGTGTTGTCGAGCTAGGCCACAGGTGTCAGCAAGACCCAGTCGCGGTAGGGAAGCAATTGAATGTAAACAGAGGCTTACGATAGCTTGGAGTCCTTGGGGATCGACCTGCTCGGGAGCTGCATGGCTCGAAACCCCACCAGTGACCTACGTCCAGGTTAGCAACAACGCATGGCACAAAAGCGGTGCTCCAGGTTCGGATTGAGTTCGGACACGCGACTCACATTGCTGCCACCAAGGCCCGTAGGGTCGGCCATTGCGATAGCCGATTGAAGGGCAGCGTCTCGAGGGTTTGCGCCGGGGAAGGGACTCAGAGAAGCAGTCGTCAATTCCATCATTCGCAGCTCAGCTCCCTTGTTTCGCGGCTTCGCTTTTGCTGTGACCGATATCGTTCCCCAGATTTAGGCTTGGCACGGGCGAGTGGGTCTGGTCGGCGACCCGGCATCAGTCACCCCACTTGATGAGTAACCATTCTTCCATCCCTGTTCGGCGACCACAGCCCCATTCATGCCTCAGCTTCTCGTCTTGGTCGTCGTCATTCGCCTCCTTGTTCTGTGAACAAGTACTACCTCCCAGAACGAGGCATCGCCAACTGCTCCTCGGCCATCAAGTCGCAGCCCAAACCCCATCGCTATCGAGTGATCGGGAAATTTGCCTGCTTCGCTCATTCGTTTCTCTCGGTCGCTGTCGCGCTTGTTGGGCGCACCTCGTTCCTGGCGCTGATTGACCTGCCTCCTTTTCGGCACCGCAAGCATGGCCACCCGGGCCGCACAGAAGCGCGTACGTACCCTGAGGCTCTCCGTTAGAGTTTGGGAAGAACAGAATGACTAACCTCTGTTTTATTTCTAGCTGACGCGCGAGTACAAATCTATTTCCGAGAACCCGCCGCCGTACATTACGGCGCATCCATCTGATGCCAACATTCTGGAGTAAGCTTGCTCTGCACATCGCCTTGGTTACCGTTCGCTGACCACATCTCGCGCTAGATGGCACTATATCATCACCGGGCCGGAAAACACACCGTATCACGGCGGCCAATACTGGGGAACGCTAATCTTCCCTGCCAACTATCCGTTTGCACCGCCTGCGATCCGTATGCACACACCCTCCGGCCGGTTCCAACCATCAAGTCGGTTATGTCTGTCCATCTCCGACTTCCACCCCAGATCCTTTAATCCGGCGTGGGAGGTCTCGACAATTCTCATCGGCCTGCTGTCGTTCATGACGTCGGAGGAGATGACGACTGGGTCCGTCTCCGCATCCGAAGTTGAGCGCAAATACCTCGCGGCGCGGTCGCGATGGTGGAATTCGACGGGCGGCGGCTCGCATGTGAAGGTTGGAGGACCGGCCGGCAAGGGCAACGTGAAGGCTGGCGACGGCGGGGCTAAGTTCAAGTCGGAGTGGGCAGAAGTGGACCTGGAGAATTGGACCTGGATGAAGGAGCAGGGTGTCGACTCGGCAACAGGCAACAAGATTGATACGGGCAGCCCTTCATGCGGACCGCAGCTCGGTATTGCGGCCGGCAGCGGTCACCAGGCGCACGCGGTGGTGGATGCGGTGATCCAGCAAAGAGAGGCGGGACAGGGCTGGCTGTTCCGGAACAAGCTGGCACTTGTGGGCAGTGTGATCTTTATATACGTTCTTATTGCACGGCTGCTCGGCGAGAGTAGTTAGAGACCTCGACCTAGGGGACTGACAGCTTTGGTTGCTTGGTGTGGCTGCGGCGGAGCGAAGAGTCCTTACCGTCGGCACTACTAGGGATGCTTGGGATGGAGGGTACTTCAAACGCCTTGAGATGGCTGTAAGAGAAGCATGCAGGAAACGAGGGCTCCAGCATTGGCGTTTAGGATTTTTCCGACATGGGAACGCGCGACGAAGTGATGTTAGCCGGCTTGCCACGAATCAACGGCCGCGAGAGTTGCGGCGTGCCTCCGTTATTTGCGGGACAGGATTTGGACTGGGTAGAGGAAATAGGAGCGAGGAAGATCAATATCCTCTCCATGGCATGTATCATTAACAGGTACTAGAAGCCGAATGTGTGGCAATCACAATTCACTCTGACCAAGTCACATCAGGAGAGTATGACGAACAGGCAGTGGGCCGCAGATGAGCGCAGGACATGCGACCTTTTCGACGCGCAACGCGCCAAAAGCCGCTATCTCCGACCTCGTTGAGGCCATTAAACCCGACCAGCCCTCCACATCATCGCCCGGCCCCGCCATGCGGATGCGTGTTCGAGCTATACGCTCTGCGGAAAGGTCGGCCGGGCCTATCGGGACGACGGGACGGAAACTTGGCACAGCTCCGTGATCATGCAATCGTCCCGCATCGACTGCAACACCCCTAGCTCGACCACACAACGATGCCCCGCTGCGGGGTTGGTTGCTCCTGCCCTCGGTGTTGCGATGCGCGGCCCTTTGACAGCCAGCCGGAAGGGTATTTATTCGTGACCCCCCACCGGTCTTTGTTGGGCCATCGTTGAGCGCGTCATCGACAAGCTGACTCTCCCGTCCCGTCTCACGGTCACCAGAGCTTCTAGGTCACGGTTCTCAAGACAACCACCCCATTGCGCACCCAAACAACCCACCCCAAACCACACAACACTCGAAAGACCAACCCCCACCGCCACCATGTCGCCCGACCTCCCCCTCTCCCTCAAGGAATCCCTCGCCGCCTCGCAATGCAGCTACCGCCGCCTCGGCAAATCCGGCCTAACAATCTCCGTCCCCATCTTCGGATGCATGTCCTTCGGCGACTCCCGCACCCTGCCCTGGGTAATCCCCGAAGCCACCGCGCTCCCCCTGCTCAAAGCTGCCTACGACCGCGGTCTCAACACCTGGGACACGGCCAACGTCTACTCCAACGGCGAATCCGAGCGCATCGTAGGGAAGGCGCTCAAAATGTACAACATCCCTCGGTCGAAGGTCATTATCATGAGTAAATGCTACATGGCGGTGGGCGAGACGCCGGATGTGAGGCACTACTTCCAGCGGGACGAGATCGCGCGCAGCAAAGACTACGTCAACCACTGGGGCCTGTCGCGGGCCGCGGTGTTCAACCAGGTTGAAGCAAGTCTGGAAAGGTTGGGCACGGAGTACATCGATTTGCTGCAGATCCACCGGTTCGACTACGAGACTCCGATCGAGGAGACGATGAAGGCGCTGCATGATCTGGTGCAGTCGGGCAAGGTGAGGTATATCGGGGCCAGTAGCATGTGGGCGACGCAGTTTGCAGCGATGCAGTTCGTCGCGGAGAAGAATGGGTGGACGAAGTTTGTGAGCATGCAGAATCATTATAATTTGCTGTATAGGGAGGAGGAGCGGGAGATGAATCGTTACTGTGATGAGACGGGCGTGGGGCTGGTGCCGTGGGCGCCGCTGTGTAGAGGGCATTTGGCACGGAGGCCGGAGGCGTTTGGGAGTACAGAAAGGAGTAAGGGGGAGAAGGAGGGCCAGAAGGGGAGCCATGGGACGGTGGAGCCAGATATCACGATTGTGAAAAGGGTGGCGGAAACGGCGGATAAGCTGGGGTGGCCGGTAAGTGTGAGGGGGACAAGGGGAGTGTTGTTGGGCGTGGGCTAACCGGGAGCAGATGTCGCATGTTGCGCTGGCGTGGATCAACAAGCGCGTGACGAGTCCTATCATTGGGTTTAGCAGTGTTGAGCGGCTGGAGGAAGCGATCGCTTCGAGGGGGAAGGTGCTTACGGATGAGCAGGAGAAGTATCTGGAGGAGCTGTACCAGCCCAAGGTGATCCAGGGCCATCATTGAGGCGGGTTGGTTGTCGTTGGGCTGAACGTGTCGTTGTGTCTGGTATGTCGTCGGATGATGCGCCGTGGGGCTAGCGTGTGTAGCACAGGTTCCAACGATGTGGTTGCATGCCATCAGGGGATGTTGTATGTTGTGCCACACAGTGTCTAAGTGGCTTGTATGTTCAATCTCGCGCCTACCAGCCAGTGTGAATTGTCCTCATCCTCACCTACCGATATACGTCCACGACGGGATCTCCCCCTCCTCATTCCCTTCTATCCGCACTCGAGTCGGCTGCTCCCCCGGGATCAGATCGAAGCCATTGTCGCTCACCTTGAGCCCCTGCCGCTCAGCAAACACAAACCCCTTTACGGGCTTCTCAGCAGAGACTTCCACCACCCCACCCCCGACAGCCCGTACTTTCACCCCTCGTTCCTCAAAGGAAAGGTACTTAATCGGCTCCGGCCATGACACATCGCTGCCGACTTGCTCGTCTCCCACCCACAACGAGGCATGTATCACCACCGGTCCCAAACTGTGATCAAACTCCACCTTCATCCCAGCCCAAACCTCCGTACATCCATTCCCTTTCATCATAATCTCCTTTTCCATCCTCCCCCTTATCTCCTCTCCACTCTCCACGCTCACAAACCTAACTACCACCCTCCCCTTCCCATCCCCAACCTCACTACTCGACACCCACACATCAAACTCCACATCCCCTACAACCCCCCGCAACGGGTCCAGATGCCCCGTCTCCCGTCTCCAGAGGCTGTCCGCCGGCCGGGCAGTCCAGCTATGGATCTTACGGGTGGTTCCAATGGATACAGGGGCCAGGGCCCACCGGATGGTGTACCACGCTGGTTTCTTCACGAGGAAGTAGTCGACTGCGCTCCAGGAAGTGCACGGCCAGGTGTCGTTTAGCTGCCAGAGGAGGACGCCGCCGCACTGGCGGGTGCCCCACTGTCGGCGCCAGGACTTATACGCCCAGGCGATGGCGTCAGCCTGCATGATCTGGCTGGTGTGGACGAGCTCGGGGAGGGAGGCCGGGAGGCGGAAGTTCTCGGTGATGTAGGCCATGAGGCGGCGGGAGTGGCCCACGGCTTTGTTGTGGAAGTCGAGCGTGGCGCTGCTGGGGTAGAGCTCGGAGGGGGAGGTGATGAATTTGCGGATGGTGGAGAGGGATGGGAGGGACTCCATGCCGAATTCGCTGATGAAGCGGCCGCCGAGGGAGGGGAGGTGCTGGTAGGGGTGCATTTCCCCATGCCAGACGGACCATTGGTGGATGTCGCCGACGGTGGGGTCGACTTTGAGGGTGGTTGAGTGGCCGTTTCCCCAGGGGCTGCCGGGGTGGTAGGGGGTAGAGGGGGATTCGGCGACCACGAGGGACGGGAGCAGGTGTTCGTAGATGTACCGCGCGGGAAAGTTGGATTTGAGCCAGGACTGGGGGTCTTTGTCGGGAAAGTCGTAGGCGAGGTTGTACCGCTCGATGAGCTGGTAGTCTTCGTTGTTTCCGCACCAGAGGATCACGGAGGGGTGCTGCCGGATGCGCCGGAGGTTGCAGCGGGCTTCAGTCTCGACGGAGGCGAGGAAGGACGGATAGGTGGGATACGAGGCGCAGGCGAACATGAAGTCTTGCCAGACGAGGATGCCGAGCTCGTCACATGCTGTGTAGAAGGCGGGGGATTCGTAGATGCCGCCGCCCCAGATGCGGACCATGATTTGGTTGCCTTCGGCGAGGAGGGTGATCCAGGAGCGGTAGTATTCAGGGGTGAGCCGGGTGAGGAGACTGTCGGCTGGGATCCAGCAGGAGCCGCCGCAGAAGACATCGACGCCGTTGATCCGAAAGTAAAACGAGTTCCCCCAGGAATCATCTTCTTGAATCAGTTCAACCTTGCGGAATCCGACGTTTTGCGTTTTCTCCGCGAGGACCGCCCCGTCCCTGATTAGATCCACCCGAAGCTCATAAAGCTGCTGCTGTCCATACCCCTTTGGCCACCACAGCTTAGCATCGCGCACCTCTCCCCCCTTGACCTCATAAGCCCACCCACCCTCCTCCCCTTCCCCCTTCTTCCACTCACCTTTCCCCTCCCCAAACTCAGCCTCCTTCCCATCCAACCACAAACCAACCTTCACCTCAACCCCCTTTAATCCCCCCTCCCCACCAGCAACAACAACCCCTACCCTAACCCCCATCCTCACAACCGCCCCCTTCCCCTCCTCCACCCCTCCCAAATCAACCTCATAATCAACCCTCACATCTCCAATCCTAACCACATACCTCTCCAACAATACCTCCTTCCAGGGCCCACAAGTCAACAAAATCGGCCCCCAATCCCATCCCCAATGGCACTGCGCCTTCCTCACCGGGCCACGACTGACTTCGGTCTGGTGCACGATGAAGTCGTGCTCCGGGTGAGCCTTGACCAACTCCAGGCCGCGGTCTCGGGCGGGGTGGAAGGTTATTCCCAGTTTATTATTGCCGGTGTTGACGAGGAGGTGCCCCACCGGGACGCGGTACGACATAAACATATTATCAGCCTGGAGGATAACCTCCTCATTGAGAGTAACAGTAGCGAAGGTGTCCAGCCCTTCAAAGACGAGGTCGACCGCAGCATTCTCTTCGCTATTATCTGAGGAGGGAGAAGGGGTGGGAAATTCCGTCCGGTAAATCCATGTCTCCTCGGCTACCCACGCGCAGTGCAGCTCGTTGCGGTCGACGAAGGGGTCGGCGATCTTTTTGTGCCGGAGGAGTTCGCTGTGTGCGGAGCTAGGGACCTGAGCGGGGAGCCAGTGCGAGGAGGTGGAGGAGGGGAAGGCGGATTTGAACTCCCATCCTGAGGAGAGGGTTTGGATCGAGTGTTTGGCCATTTTGGCTGTTGGGTGTTGGGTGTTGAGAAGTTGGGGTTTGGAGAGTTGACTTAGAGTGTAAGAAGTTGAGTTTCGGGGATCGGGAAAGAGTGGCCCGGAAGGTGTGATGAGGAGGTTGTGGATCGGAGGCCCGAAATGCGGGGGACTAGGAGGCGTGCGTGGAGTTGACGATGAAGGGCCAATAGCGCGCTGGTCTAGGAAGGGGTTACCGGGTGATCTTTGTTCGGCCCCAGTTTTCCTGCTATGTGTAGCTGGAAAGACCTCCAATGTCTTCTCAGGAAGTACTAGACTCGAGAGGAAAGTGGAGAACAAACTTGAACCCCTCGTGAATCAAGCGCTCTCTCCCGAAACCGGGCGGGCAACGTGGATTCTCGTAGTTCCTTCCATTTGAATACAGACAAAATCCCGTATAAGTGAAATGTGGAAAACTTGATGCGATGCCCCCCAAATGTCAAAAGTCACTGGCCTCCACGACTCAGGAATACGGGACTGTGCGTTTGTCAGCCATTCAGTTCCAGGCTGCTTCTCAAGAAATGAGCTATCATGACCAACCGTATAAAGAAAAGTTCCGACAAGAACCAAAACTCCTTCGATGTAGTAATACCGCAGCCCAGCTTGCTGGTCGGGCTGGGCATAAGGAAATATCACAGCGGCTTGGATAATTGGTGCGAAAGTTGGCAGTCCCGTGGCCACAAAACTCTAGACTCTGACCGTCCGCCATCTCGGGCTCTGAACTATCAGGTTTAAGACAACAAATCCTGAAAGCAAGGCTAGTGTCTAGATCTCATGAGCAGGGTTAGCAAAAAAAACAAAGTACCTACACAGTATAAGTCTTATGGGCTTAACATTGACCGGTAGAGTATCTGTAAATTCTGCTCGCAGTAGAACCCGACATAAATCCCCGAAATGAACGACCCTAGAATTTAAACCAGAATAGCAGCGTAATCAATCCGAACCGAGAGATCACGGGCCCCCTCCGAGTAACAGAGAAATGTATAATAAATCGCCGATACCGAAAAGCAGAAAGCCGACGTCAGCAAGTAGATCTGGATGACCAGAAGGTCCTGCCACGTTGCCTTTGGGAAGTGCGAGCCGAAATAGCGAGGAGTCAGAGAGGTGAGGAGGGGGGCGGTACAGTGCCCATGGGCACGACGCGTCGAGTTACCTTACGTTCGTTTTTGCCTTGGGTTTTCTTTTTGTCTTGTTTGTGTTTACATTTCTGTGGCTTTAGAGTAAGAATCAGGATGCGTTGGCTTTAGGATTGGAACATGGAGGATATGGCGTTGGTTTTCACAACATGATGGAGGAATCTGTCAGAGTTTAGGTCTTTGTTAAGAGCTTGCTAGATTTGGGACAAAATTTCACCGTCACCCCTAAATTACGCACAATGGTTGGAGCATGTGCGAATAATCCTAAAGTTTCACGTTTTAATTTGGAGTTTTGGTTTGTGTCGAAGGACACCGACACTTCACTCTCTATGGTCGTATTTTGAGTCTTGGAATGGTCTACCTCGGCTTAGTAAGTCCCTAAGTAGGCATAAGTCTGAAAGAAAGTCTATTGCGCAACGCTTTGAAGGTTCACAAGCCTAACATAGGCACCTAGGTATTTTGTCTTCCAAACCTAAGGGACTGACTGCTATATACACCTGAAAATACTCAGTTCAAATCTATTCCTCATTACAAGTGTCTATTATTAACGGTCTAAAGCTTGGGATTGGCACTATATCTCATGTTAGCAACGTCACTCCATATCTCCCTCCGGGTCAACTTACCATCTGGTAGTATATGCCTCGTTTCCTCAACAGCGTGGCATGGTCCCCCTTCTCCATCACCTTACCATCCCCGAGCACAAATATTACATCCGCGTTCTGCACAGTGGCCAGCCTATGGGCTACGACCACCATCGTCCTGTTTTGCTTGTTCTTCTCGAACACAGCCTGCACCGACTTTTCGGTTTCCGCATCAAGGTTTGACGTGGCTTCGTCAAGGAGAAGCAACCGAGGATTGCGGATCAGGGCACGCGCAATCGCAAGACGTTGCTTCTGCCCGCCTGACATCATCACACCCTTGGTCCCCACCTCCGTGTTGTAGCCATCTGGAAGGGATACAATGAAGTCGTGCATCTCGGCATCGCGGCATGCCTGATGGAGCTGCTCTTCAGTGACATCATCCTCGTCGACTCCGATGAGAATGTTCTCTCTGAGTGTCCCGTCAAACAGGTTTGGTTCCTGTGCAACAAGGGATATCTCTTTTCGGTAATGCCCGAGATTGAGGTCCGAGATATCCAAGCCATTGTACAGGATACGGCCTGCATTGGTGGAGTAGAATCTAATACGAATGTCAGCTCCATTGCTACATGAGCTCCAGTTCAATGCCAATGTACCTTTCAAGCAAGGATATAACTGTCGTTTTTCCGGATCCTGTTACCGAACGTCAGATCACTTTCCCTCAATCTCTATCAATCTCACTCACCAGACGGGCCAACAATAGCGGCAAACTGCCCTTTCTCAATCTAAAAGCAATTTGTTAGCCGCTGATATTGTTTGGCAAGCGAGATTCACGAACCGTCAAAGTCAATCCGTTCAAAATGGGGGCGTCGCGCGTGGGATATCTGAACCAGACATTGTTGAATTGAATCTTGACGCCCTTGTCGTTTTCACCAAGATTGCCGGAATCCAGCGAGATGAGCTTCCCATCGTAGTGGTCACGGCCTCGCATGTCGATAATTCGACCTGCAGCTACAGATGCCTTTGCAATATCTGCATACTTGTGAGTTTCACGCTGTTGTAACCCAACCGGAAAACTTACTGGGTCCATAGCTCAGCCACGTTCCGGCTCCCATGCCACCCTATTTGCGGTTAGAAACCGTCTGTCTTGTGCGCTCCAACTGAAGTCTAAAACATACCTGCAAAACTGCGATGTACACCACAATGTACTGAAAGGAATTATACTCCAAGTTAAGCATCAGTGTGCCGCCGTACCTATCAACAGTTAGCTCAATCTTTCATGTCATGATCCCAATTTCATCTTACCAAAGCACAAAAGCCATGCAAAGCAGGGCAATACTGTCAGCAGTAGCAAAGATCAAAGTCGACCAGACTGATTTCCACAATGTGTTTCTGATCTGATCGTGCAGCAGTGTTTGATACCGTTTTATGATGGTGTCCTCGAGCGTCATGGCAGAGACTGTTCGGAATGCGCCGATAGACTCAGTTGCAAACTTTGCGCTCTCAGCAAACACCTCGTTGTTCATCTTCTCGAACTGAGTCTCATAGCGAATCCTGAGGAAGGCTGCCGCAAAGATGAGCGGCATAGATGAGCAAAGAGTAACGATGGTCAGCTTCCAGCCAAAGTAGAAGGATATTGCCAAGCAACCGACGACATTGAGAATGGAGATGATGACGAAAGCCATGTTGGTGCCTAACAACTCCTGAAGCTGAGTCGGGTCAGTAGCAAGCCGAGCGGTGAGGGCTCCGACCGAGTGATCGTCAGCATCGAAGAAGGCGACCGATTTGGCGAGAATGTTATCAAAGTATTCGCCTCGGTAATAATGTGTTATGTGCTATTGAGAGACAAGTCAGCGGCCTATCCGGTGAGTACCGCTAGTTTTTATCCAACTTACAAAAGCGATTGTGGACGATGACCACCCCAAAGCAAAGTACGTGATACCCACAAAGATTGCAAGCATAACGAACATCAAACTCCAGAAGTTTGCCAATGCGGGGAGCCATTCGCCCCAAAACTGAAACAAAGTCAATTCTGTGGCGAAGAGGTAAGCTTGAATAGGCTGGCTTGCTGTTCACCGGGTTTAGTCTCGTCAGCTCAAACCTCTGTATCGAGAGATGCCTCAGGGGTAACTCACCACCACCACAAACAGCGCTCGCAAGCAGAACAAGATACCATTTCCAGAGACTTTTCTGCTCGAAGATCAAAAGCCAGAAACTGCTCCAGAATCCCCTCGGTTTTTGGGGCCTGTCAGAATCGGATTCGACTGTCACTGACTCGACAAAGGTCGTCTCTGTTCCGATGGTTGCCATGCTTTTCTTTTCTGCAACTTCAGCTTCCGCAAACCGTGTTGTCTCTTCTGCGGTGTATTCAGCTGCAGGTACGAGCTGCTGTGCCGTTGCCAAAGTCCAGTAGGCACCGTCCTCTTGAGCCATCAGACTCTCATGGGTCCCTTGCTGAACTAGTCTGCCTTTCTGAAGAACGATGATGTTGTCAGCCTTCTTGACAGTAGCCAGCCGGTGAGCAATCATTAGCGTGGTTCTGTTCTTGGAGACCTTTTCCAAGGCTTCTTGAACCACTTGTTCTCCACGGACATCAATGCTGCTTGTTGCTTCATCCAGAATCAATATTTTTGGTCTTTTGACGATGCTTCTTGCGATAGCGAGCCTTTGTCGTTGACCTCCGCTTAGCTTGATGCCTGCGTCACCCACAGTAGTGGAGTAACCCTGATTTGAAGTTAGCAAAATGTCGAACAACGAGTGTCGAGGGGACGCCCATACCTCAGGTAACCTGCTAATGAACTCGTCTGCATACGCCTCTTTGCAAGCCTGTTTCACCAGATCTCTCTTGGTATCGACGTCAGCATCCTCCCACTGCGTGCCTATGAGACCGAACTCCACATTGCGATATATGCTATCGTTGAAGAGGAAGGGCTCCTGTTGGACGAGGCCGATCTGTGTTCGCCACCACTTGAGGTCAATCTCCCTTAGTGGTCGACCACCAACAGTGATGGACCCATTGCGCCACCAGAGACTCTAAAAAAGAACACTCATGTCAGCATATTCAGCGATGAGATCTATTTGACGTGACTTACGATGTCACCGCTTTCAAGCGCCTCAATTTCGTACCACCGCTCCAAGAGTCCAACAATAGTACTCTTCCCCGCCCCTGATGGGCCAACAATCGCAGTGACCTTCCCTGCCGGGAACCTAAGGCTCAGATTGTCAAGAATCTTGAGGTCAGGTCTCGTAGAGTAAGCAAAATTGACATTTTCGAGAACAATATCCTCTGATGCTGAGACTTCAGGGTCCTTGATACCGCTCCTATCCTTCCGTGGCGCGTCAATGATGGTGTAAAAGATAGTGGCTGCACCTGCCGCGCGGGCTGCCGCAGAAAGAGGAGCAGTGATTCCGCCGATTGAGGAGGTCATCAACATGACCGACATGAGAACCCTTGTTGATTGTGTTAGATGAAACTTGAGATACAATGCGTAGTTGGTTTTGAGACTCACACGATCAGCGTCTCAGCGCTATTGAAGCGAAGTTCCATGTACATTTTGAGCGAGTACCAAAACGAAAGAGCGAATGTTCTAACTCCTATTAGCCGTGTTTCATCTTATGCCATGGATAAAGAACTCACGAGTAAATTGCAAACTGCACTAGAAAGAAGTTAGAAAACCCATTCCCACAACCGGCTGTTATACGGGCGTTACTTACCAGGGGCTTGTTGTGCTGCAACCAGGGGGGACATCTTCAACCCTCGGCGGCGAGACTCATCTACCCACTTTGCATATCTCCTTGCTATCTTCCCCTCAGCCCCGCATGCTACAATCATTCGAATGGAGCCAAATATCTCGTTGGCAGCCGTCGATGCTTGAATGTCAGCATGTTGCACCTCATTCATGAGCGTGACTAGAAAAGGCGTTGTGACGCCGTATACTATGGCGATGAGAACCAGCCCGCTGCTAGTGATCAGGGTCAAGCTCCAGCTGTAGCACATGGCAATGATGAAGGCTGACAGGACCGTGGCGAGAGACTGGAACAGGGCGGAGAGCTTCTCCGAGATACCCATCTGGAGGACACTGGCCGTGATAGTGATGATGGCTGCTGTCTGACCTGGAGGGAGAACGTCCAGGGTAGACACCGGCTGACCGAAAAGACATTTCATGTACTCGAGTCGGATAGCTGCAGATATTCTCAGACTGCACATACGGAAGCCAATCTACCAATATGTTTAGTTTAAATTCAGTAGAGGATACTGGCCACTTACATAAGCAATATAATCAAGTACGAGTCTGATGAAGAACAGTGCAACCAGATACAGACTATATCCCGTTAGTGTTCACTTTACTTACACAGTTTATCGAGATGGGAGAGGCTCTCAACTTACGCGCAAGTAACGATGGCATTCTTGAACATCTCATGGGTGGTCTCGGCATCAGCACTGAAGTATCCAGTGAAGGAGCCGACCATTCGACCTAGGCAGGGTTAGCTTGTGCTGCAGTTGCATCGGGATATCTTGGCAATACCGAAGATGATATTCATCACTGGCAAAGTGATTCCAGTCCCTATGGACCCGATCGTGGCAGCCACGAGGATCAGTCTGTCCAGCCATGTCGAGTACGAGAAGATGCGCTGCCACAGGTTAGAACAACGCGTATTAGGGCATATGGTCAGAAACTAGGAGATCGGCACATACGACGAAGTCCTTGATGGCTGTTTTTTGCTCCGGCTTGAGAAGCCCGGGGGGCTTCTTCACCTTCGGCGCCTGTGGCAGCGGCGCAGGTGTGGGCGTAGCTGACACGGCCGAGGCGGTTGGTTGATGAGTTGAAGATGCTTTCTCATGAGAGGCAGAAGTGGGACTCGTGTGATCATCGCCGGCCCCGTCGGCGTCAGGGGCCGGGGACTGGGCCGGAGAAGACATCTCGGACTTTTCCATGGTCCCTGCTGTGGCTGCCAAGTGAGGCTCGTCCGTGGTCGTCGGGACAGGACAAACAAATGGTAGGCAGCGAGTCGGTGGCACGAGGGCAGAGACGGGAGGAGCCGGTTGAGGCTCAGGGCTACCGTGTCCGGTGTGTGTATGCTGGCTCTGCCTCTCGATCCTTGCGGGGCACAGTTACCACTCGCCGAGGCCACGCACTGGCATGGCGATCTGGAAGCGAGATGCAACACGTGCAGACAGTCGCTCCAGGAATGAGTTACTGTGACAGGGAAAGATTGGCGGCATCGAGAGGGAAGGGAGCGGAGCCGCACGAGCAAGCAGCGGACAGGGAAACTTGCAGCGGAGCAGCAGCAGCAGCAGCAGCAGCAGGCAGGTCAAGAGATGACGGCCAAGTAGGACCGAGTTTGGCCGTCTGATGCCGCCCACACCTCGGAGTTCTAGAACGGCCCTGGCCTGACAGCCGGAAGAGCATAGAGGCACCATCGTATCGGGCACTGCCGACGCGACTTCCGTTGCCCTGGGGTGTGTGGCCTAGTCGGCTGGGCGGAGGGGCAGCACTACCCGGGGCGTGAAGGCCCCCGCTCCGACTCCAGCTGTTGCCAGACTTCAATATGGCGGCAATATATGCGCAATCTGGGCCGCCGTGTGCGAAAGGCTGCACTGCGAGTGTGATATCTTATCTGTGTGATATGGCCACCGTACAATTTGGCCGTGGGATGAGAATGGGGCGAATACCTGGGCTCGGAGGGCCCATCGCCATTATAGACGCATCTTACGACAGAGGCGAACTCTGGACGGTCATTTGGGTGATTTCTCTGCGTTTGTCGCTTGTTTCGACATGTGAATGAGCAACTTGCCCTGGCAGACCCTTGCAAGCGGCGCGGGACAGTGACGAGGGGGACGGGGAATTGCCTCGTGCGTGGCCCATCGGGACAATCAGAGTGCAACATCATGCAATGCAGCCGCAGTCAGTATGGCACTTCGCTGGCGGAGGAAACAAGGCAGCGTGGAGCGGAGCGTGGGCATAGTGGCCCCGGCTGTCCTGCCACCGAACACCGAACCGAGCTTCCATCTTTCTTTCCACAATCCACCAGCTGGGACACCGCTTCCACCGGCAATGCGGGCACGTGGGGCAACCGCGCAAAAAGGCGAGATATCCATCATCTTTCGGCTGAATGGGAAAGAGCAGTCCGGTGGTGGGCGACCGAGGGCGTCTGGGTTGACCCTATGAGCAAAATACCCTGCCGATCTCCCTTCTTATGTCCCTAACTCCCTGCGTGATCCCGCCCTTAGCCTGCGGCTTGCATTTCGGATAATGAACCGACACCGTTGCCAACCCGCAGGGGTGGCCTGGCTGCATCCATCGACAAATGCAACTGTGTGCCAGGGTCTCCGTGGGGTACTTTAGCCAGAAGTCCAGACCTCTGGACGCCACCTATGACGAACATGGCTATACCACGCCTTGCTAATGCCGCGCTGCTGCTCGGAGGGGTGGGCAACCTTTTGGGAAAGGGCGCTAATTTGCAGTTTCGCGTCGCGTGGTGTGTGGGGGGAGATTGATTTCAGGCACAGGAACGTTACCTACTCTCCTATCTCGATTCGGCCCCGAGCATATGGCGAAGTAGTGTCCTGCATCTGCGGCTTTCAACAGCAACATTGCTGGCGTGGCGGCAATTTGCAGCGCACGTCGTGTTGATACCCGTGATACCTACCCGATGCCACCGCTATCGGGAAGCAGGCGCTGAATGCTTGGTGGCTTCTCCCGCTTCTCTCTCCCCACCCTTTCCGCGTCCAGCCGCGCGCCGAGACTGGCTACGCACGCTTATCCGGGCAACTCAGTATTATCTGTTTGCCCACGACGCTTGCGCGCAGCCGGTGCGATGGCTCTGTCCAGCCTTATCTGCTGCGATCGTCCCATGCCCGTATCTCGACGATGCCAGTATCCGGGAAGCAGTCGCCTAGACACGCACGTCGAGAGTGATATCCCGTGCCAGTACGCGTCCAGGCCAGAAACGGCCCGGTCGTGCTTGTGCTGGACGAAAATAGAGCCGTCTGAGCGGTCTGGCCGAAGCATTTAGGTAGGCAAGTAAGTACCTATTCTACTTTGCTCCTCAGGCATGCTCCTCAGGCATGCTCCTCGGGTAGCTTACGTACCCGGGTACAAGTAACGTTCCAGGCCCGGCCGCGAATGACAACGGCTCATGGGTGGACTGACTTCCAGTCCTGCTCCACCTCACATCTCCACGGCCAGGCAGAGGCAGAACACCAGAAGCATTCTCTGCACACGCAGTCTGGAAAGGTGGGCCTTTTGCCCGGTTCCCAATTATCCATCTCCGGGCAACAGCAGCTCTCGCCCGAGGTTCTGTTCGCGGCTCATGTCAGTGCACACGCACATCATCTCAAGCTTTGACAGCCGACGTCTAATCTATGCACCTTCCTGTGCTTCTATTCTAGAACACATGTTGACTTATTTGAAACGCGCTCCACGTGTATATGTGGCTCGGTTCGCTGGAGGCCCTGTGTGTAACTGTTGAAGTTCCATATGTTCGCTTCGGAGGAGCCTCTCTGAACCGTTGGCTCAAGAAGGAAACTCGTCCGAGAGCCAATATGCAGACCCTTTGAAGGGATAGACAAAAAAAAACAGTACGTGCATAGAAACCAAATTCTAATTATGCGCAGTCGAGCTATGGGAGAAACGATCATACATGAATCTTGCAGTAAGAGCAGAACGTCAGGGGATTGAAAACGACAAACGCGTCTATTCGTGTATGTCGTACGTCTTGATAGCTTCCCGTACCACGTCGCCAAGCTCCTTGACGGTATCCTTGTCTCGCGGTAGTGTGTGTCCCTTGGCGTGGTCAAAGAGATATGCCGTGTCGGGATCGCAAACGTTGTACAGCGCCAAGGAGCCATGCACGTATGGATCCAGCGAGCCGACTGTAGATCTCGTCAGTAAGCGGCAACCCCGTATTTTCTGTTTTGGGTTGCAAGTGTACTCACTGATGTGACAGGTGGGAATCTCAATCATGGCCTCGGTCTCATCGCTGAGAATCATGGCATGGCTGTCGGGGTCGACTGGGGGCCAACCAGCGAAGAAGATGGCATACTTGAACATCGGCTGGATACCCTTCTTCTTCAACCGCCGCTGCTCGTGAAGCAGAAGCGTTGCGGCCACCGTCGCGCCCTCAGAGTACCCGATAATGCCCTCAAAGGGACCGCGCTCCTCCATGATCTTCACTAGATACTTGAGCGCGTTGTCGGTGCTTTTGTGCGAAGACGCGATGCCCTCACGCATCAGCTCTCGCATCGTATCCTCTGGTGTTTCGCAGTCAGGGAAGTCTCTGATTCTCGCCAAAACATCGTCATCTTCCGTCTTTTCCACATCTTGATCTGGCTCGATGAAACGGAAGTAAGGGGGCTTTCCAAAGTACTCCTCGAAGCCATCAGGAGGAGTTGCTTTGCAAGGACCATTGATGAAGTGGAATGTTGCAGTGTCATCCTCTGTCAGCTCTTTGATGATCGGTGCTGCGACTCAATGTTAGTCTGTGGCTTAAGGTAAAGGGGCGAAAGGTCTAGCAATCACGCACCCAGCTGCACTTGAAATTTCTGAACGACGCGTTAGCTACATGCTCTTGGCGACAGAAAGTGCGGAGAAAGGCCTGCTGAGGCAGGATTCCCTCACTTACGTCGGAGCTGCCATAGGCGCCAGGGAGGCAGAGGAATCTCATCTTGAAATTGAAAGTGAGAAGCCGGAGCCGAGACAGTGATCGCTCAGGGTGATGGTGGCACCACGGTATTTCGCTTGATATCTGTAGAAAAGTAGAAGCTCGAGCTACAGACGACGGGTACCGAGAAAACCGCAGCGCATGATCTGGCTTGAAGAGAGGTTTCACTGGATCGCCATGTGGCAGTTGTATTCGGCAGTTGGGTCAATATACCGCCCGATGGCTCTATCCCAGTTCGGACGACGTCTTTCATGCGACGGCGAGGATTACCAGTTACTCCGGACTGACACGTGCGGATGGCCAGGGCCCAGGGGTAAGGTGTGAGCGTGGACTTAAGTGCTGTCTGGGGTAGACTCGGAAGGTGGGACGGCGAGGACGAGAAGGTGTGGCCGTGCAACCGAGTTCGACGTGGACGCGGTGGCAAAGATTGACGGGGCGGGATTGCTGCAGGAGCTTTAAGCGACTTATGACGGACCAGGCCTGGCTGGCACATATTGATGAGACCGGGTTCCGACGGGGTACCCAGCAGATCGAGGGCTCGGCGACTCCCCGACGAACCGGCCCAGTTCCGTCGCTACCTTACGCTGCGCGCGGTCCTCGAGCGATGCTACCCATCATACCGACCCAGCGGGGAAATTGGGGTTGCATAGCTGTGTATACCACGGCTATCATCGAGCTGCTGCGCGTCTGTAACAAGTGACATCAAATAGCCCCGCGTGCGTCTCTCATACGCCTCATATCCACGGGTGATAATCCGGGACGTGTCTCCGAGCAGCGCCAGAGCCGGGATACCGATATGCGGGGACCGGCTTTCCTGTTTCTTTTTTTGGACTTCGGGACGAAGGGAAGGGAGGGGAAGCAGAGGTGAGAGAAGAAAAAAAAACCCAGTAAGATGATGCAAACATGGCAGTCCTCCTTCTCGAAGCCGGGCGGACGTCTCTCCCGTTTGGGATAGATGATGGGGGCTGCTTGGTGATTACCCTGCCTGGGGGTGGGAGTAGCAGGGGTGACAGCGAGACCGCGTGAGGCTGCAGCAAGCAGAAGGGGGGTGACCGGCCATCCACGATCCAGCCGTTCGGCCGGACTATGAGCGCCCAGGCATACAGCCGTGGCGGGCCGGTGATGCTATCTGCACGCAAGACGGCCAAGTGCTCCCAGATGCCGACAGCTGCAGCCACATGCTGCAGGGGTGAGGTGAGGTGACTGACGGGTGTGACTGATGAAGGCCACGCACGCAAGGGCAGCGCTGGGCGACGGGATGCGCGAGAGGGTAAACCGCAGAACAGCCCGTCAGTGTCAGTTTCCTTTTCCTGGTGTCATGCAAGGTAGAAGTGGACATGTGGCCGTGAGTCTCAGCCAAGAGCTCCTTCCTGCGCGGACACGCGCTTATGACTGGGATGGGGCCTTGGTGAAAGCTTAATTCCCCGTTGCGGTGCGTACCCCGGCCGCTGTTTGCCACGGGCGGTCCTGCCATATCCTGCCATGATTTGCGCCGCTCAAACGGGGCTATATATCGGAGGCTCAAGGGTGATAATGCTGAGTTTACCTTTGCGCATACTTGCGCGGTGATTGGGAGACGCTGGATATTCGAGATAGATTAAAGGCAGTTTTTGCCGTCCAAGCAGCTCTTGGTGCTGTCGTAATCAGGTCCACCTGCATGTACCGGCCGCTAGCGATCGATAAGCACTGCCAAGTACCGATATTCCCCGCTGTCACTCCACGTTTAGCCGCTATCGATAAGGCGCCCCACGCTCCGAAGCGGTGCCTGGCAGCGGCTTGGGTGCTATTGGTACTCCCGCCCGGTGCCGATATCAACACCCGGCAATCGCACGATACCTGACCGCTCTCCTCCCCGTCTCCCTTTGGCGTAGCTCGCAAGCACACACACCGAATTGACGCTCTTCAACCAGAAAAGGCACTATCGGCGACATTAGCCGCCGCAGATCCAATCCATGTCGGTCCATATCAGCGCGACGACGAGCTACTGGGGACGCGCAGTGCGTGCAGTGCGTGCAGCGTCCGCAATGGAAACCACCGCGCCCGCTGCTGAGTGGGTCGCTTCCGGCCCCGCCAGATCTGTCTCGCTGCCCGCAACCTCCACTCGCCTCTTGCACGTCCCTGCTGCTGCGAGCACCCCTGTCTGCCCCCATTGCGTGCCGGCGGCGGACTAGCGCCTCTGGACCTCAGCGCAACGTGCAAGTCTCCCTGGTGGAGGCGTGCCTGGGTGCCTTGCCGCGTCGCCCGCACGGAGGGTGTGCGGGACGTGTCAGGGCGTCTGCTGCTGGCCGCCCTCGACCGAGATTGATCTGGAAGAGTTCGAGGCCCGTCCGGACAGTATGGGACTATAGGCACGAGCCGAGAACGCCAACCGATATCGCCTTCACCTTGGTCGCCATATTGCTGCGCATATTGGGGCTCCTGGCCCGATCGAGTACCTCGAGTACGCAACCCTACCTTAATTTAGTAGCAGAGTGGCCTGTGGTGTCGCCGATATGCGCCGCGCACCGCGACGTGATGCTTGTCGGAGCACTGGATGTCTGCGCCAGAGTGCCCTGCTGGAACCGAGCCGAGCCAGCAGCTCAAACAAGAAGACCGGAGGCGAACTGCGGTTGTGACAGCTAGCCACCCTAGCCGGCTTTCTCCTGCGGCAGTCTCTCGGGCTCGGCATATAAGCTCCTAAGTGAAGCCACATTCCCCAGGTCTGCCTCTTCCTGGCGAGTGAACGAGTCTTGCATCTATCATGCCGGCTTAATCCCTTTGCATATACCTGCCAAGCATCGAAGCACCTTCTCGGCTCTCGCAGCAGCAGGAGGCTCGAGTCTTTGCTGTTGCAAAGCCTCCACCATGTCGCCGATTGCTGTCACGCCCGAGAGCTCTACTGGCACTGCCAGCCCCTCCGGGGAGAGCTCCAACAGCTACTTCCACGTCTCCAACGGCGATGTGCGAGCGAACGGGAGATCTAACGGGGAGGCCAACGGCCTGAGGTTGGACGTCAACGGCCACACCAACGGTCACACCAACGGTCACACCAATGGCCATACCAATGGCCATACCAACGGTCATGCCAACGGCCATGCCAACGGTCATACCAACGGCCACACAAATGGATACTCGAACGGCCATACCAACGGCCTCGCAGATGGACCCGCCATTGGGAGCTCCAGCAACAAGCCCATGCCCATCGCCATCGTCGGCTTGGCCTGCCGCATGCCCGGCAATGTCTCCACGCCCGCCGAGTTCTGGGAGCTATGCACTCGAGCGAGATCTGGGTGGACCGAGATACCAAAAGAGAGGTTCAACAACGAGCGTTTCCACCACCCCAACCCTGGAAAGGGCGGGGCACTGAACCCCGTTGGAGGAAACTTCCTGAATGTCGATCTTGCCGCCTTTGATGCGCCCTTCTTTGGTCTGACGGAGAAGGAGGCCATTTCTATGGACCCTCAGCAGCGGCTTCTCCTCGAATGTACTTTTGAGGCCCTCGAGAGTGCTGGTGTTCCCAAGCATACCATCGTTGGCAAGGATGTCGGTGTCTTCATCGGTGGATCGTTCCCCGAGTATGAATCGCACTTGTTCAGAGACTCCGACACCATTCCAATGCACCAAGCTACAGGTAGGTGGCCGACCCAGAAACCCTGCAGAAGCGAGGAGTCTAACCGATTGCTTCATAGGCTGCGCGTTTGCCATGCAATCGAACCGAATTTCTCACTTCTTTGATTTAAGGGGCCCCAGTTTCACGTCAGACACTGCATGCTCATCCAGCATGGTGGCCATACACTTGGCGTGCCAGAGCTTGAGGTCTGGCGAGACGAGCTCCGCCCTAGTCGGCGGCTGCCATCTTAATCTGTTGCCAGAGTTCTGGATTTCCTTCGCCACATGCAGGTCAGTTAGCTCCGGGGGACGCCGTCGCTAGAAGAGGGACAAATGTGGCTAACAGATTTGATTGTAGACTTCTTTCCGATACCGGTAGATCATTCTCGTTCGACAACAGAGGGACGGGGTTCGGTCGTGGCGAAGGCTGCGGAATGCTCGTATTGAAGCCCTTAGACCAGGCTATCAGAGATAACGATCCTATCAGGGCCGTCATCGCAGGAACAGGGCTCAACCAGGACGGCAAGACCCCGGGAATTACAATGCCAAACGGCAAGGCGCAAGGTAAGAGATCACGCGATTCCTGTGCGGGCCTCGGCTAACCAGCAAACCAGAGGATTTGATGCACCAGGTGTACCGCAACTCCGGGTTGGACCCAAACGAATGCGGCTTCGTCGAGGCCCATGGTACGGGCACTCGCGTCGGTGACCCAATCGAGGCTACCGCCATCCACAACGTCCTCGGCCAGAAGAGATCGTTGCGCGACCCATTGTGGATAGGCTCTGTGAAGTCGAACATTGGCCATTTGGAAGGAGCGTCTGGCATTGCCGGTGTCATCAAAGCCGCCTTGATGCTGGAACGTGGTTTCATCCTCCCGAACTACGACTTCAAGCAGCCAAACCCAAAGATTCCCTGGAAAGAGTGGAATATGAAAGTCCCAATCACCCAAAGGCCGTGGCCGAGGGGGAAGAAGTACATCAGCGTCAACAACTTCGGATTCGGCGGCACCAATGGACATGTCGTCTTGGAGGCCGCACCGTTTCGCAACACAAAGCCGGCGGTCGGCGGCGATGACACCCCAGAGCAGTCAGGCCAAGGGAGGAAGATCTACGCTCTCTCGGCTAATGATAAAAACGCCCTGACCCAGTTGGTGAAGAATATTGTCGTATATCTCGAGCAGCGTCCCGAGATCTTCCAAAAGGACCTTCTCAGCAATTTGGCCTACACTCTGGGCCAACGTCGGTCTCTGTTGCAGTGGAGAGTCGCGATACCGGCTCTCAACTCCTTCGAGCTTATCGAGGCCATCAATGGCGAGAAATTCACCACAGGGAAGGAGGTTGAGCCGCTGCGAATTGGGTTCATCTTCACTGGTCAAGGTGCCCAGTGGTATGGCATGGGCAGAGAACTCTACGAGCAGTACCCAACCTTTACCAACAGCATCACGGCAGCGGACCACTTTTTGTCCGAGCTTGGTGCGGACTGGTCGCTTATTGGTAAGTCTTGAATCCCTCTTCCAAAACGCAATCCTAGTAAAACATGATAAACTAACTCTTGAAACAGAGGAACTCGGGAAAGACGCCAAGACAAGCCAGGTCAGCGAGGCACACATTAGCCAGCCCTCCTGTACTGCCATCCAGTTGGCGCTTGTCGACCTGCTGCGCACTTGGGGGGTACGGCCGACTGCTGTTGCCGGCCACTCGAGTGGAGAGATTGCCGCCGCCTACGCGGCCGGGATCATTACGTTCGAGACAGCCATGGCGGTTGCGTACCATCGAGGCAGACTCATTCCCATTCTCAAGAAGATGCACCCTCAACTGCGCGGCCGCATGATGGCTGTCGGTGGCAGCAAGGAGGAGTTCGCTCCCATCATCGAAGGGCTGACAGAGAAGGAGGTCCGGATTGCCTGCTACAACAGCCCATCGAGTCTCACCATCTCCGGAGACGAGCCTGCCCTTGCCGAACTCGAGAAGATTTGCGAGGAGAAGCAGCTTTTCAACAGACGCCTTGTGGTTGACGTTGCATACCACTCCCACCACATGAATTTGGTCGCCAAGGAGTACCGGGCTTCCATCGCCAAGCTACGGCAACCAGTTCCAACCGATGTCAGATTCCACTCGTCTCTCTACGGACACCTTGTTGACGGCACCGAGCTGCAGTCGAACTACTGGGTGGACAACTTGACCTGCGCAGTGCGCTTTTCCGAGGCACTGCAGAGCATGCTCGAACCGACCGGTGAACACAAGTACGGTGTCAATATGCTTGTGGAGCTGGGCCCTCATTCTGGCCTCCAAGGCCCGATCAAGCAGATTCTCAAAGAAGTTGGAGGGAACGCACCCAAGATCCCTTACGCCGCCGCCCTCATCCGCAAACGAGATGCAGTTGAGACGGCCATGGAGCTTGCCTCGACACTGTTCATCAAGGGGGCTCCTATTGACTTTGGCGCCATCAACTTTCCCAAGCCGGCCAAGCAACCGATGCTATTGACAGATTTGCCACGCTACCCCTGGAACTACTCGTCAAAGTACTGGCAGGAGTCTCGGATGACAGAGAAGCACAAGCATGCCATTGGGCAGAGGAATGATATTATCGGAACTCTGGCCAACTACTCCAACGATCTCGAGCCTACCTGGAGAAACATTCTTCGTCTGGATGACCTTCCGTGGCTTTCACATCACAAGATCCAGTCTTTGACAGTTTTCCCCATGTCCGGATTCATTGCCATGGCGCTCGAGGCTTCATCTCAGAGAGCTACGACCAACGGAACTCAATTCGACAAGTTCGAGTTGAAGGACGTATCCATCATCAAGCCGCTCGTCGTCCCCGACAAGGATACCGAGATGACCATATCCCTCCGTCCTCACCAGGAAGGGACCCTCGTTTCTTCCGATACATGGGACGAATTCCGGATCTGCTCGTGGTCCCATGACCAAGGCTGGACAGAGCATTGCGTCGGCCTGGTCGCTACAAGGACCGCCGATAAGAATGATGTTGACAGCGGCCGGCAGATTGCGGACTCGAAGACTTTGCTTCAGTCCAGCCTCTCCATTGCGGACGGAACTAACGCCTCATCAGTCCTGCCAGGGAAAATGTACGACACATTGGCCGAGCTCGGAGTATCGTACGGCCCCACATTCCAGGGCGTTGACAACTGCCAAGCAAACGACACCCACGCTATTGGTGATGTCGTCGTTCCCGACGTTGCAAAGGAGATGCCAAACCACTATCTGAGCAACGCCGTAATTCAACCCGCGTTTCTGGAATCTTTGATTGAGATGTACTGGCCAATACTCGGCGCTGGTCGTCGCACAGTCGATACCATCTACCTTCCATCATCGGTGGACCACATAACAGTATCAACCCGTGTCACGGAAATCTCGAAACAGCCTGGCAAGTCGCTGAAGGCATTCTGCAGAGGAGTGATCCCAACTGGAGCCCCTAAGCCAACCAAAGTTGACATGGCCGCGGTTGGGGACGACGAATCCCTGGAAATCATCGTTTCTCTTGATGGCCTGACAATCTCCCCCATCCTCGATGGTGAGACTCAGGTAGACGCCAAGGCGGCTAGGGAGCTTTGCTACAAGCTGGAATGGGACGAGGTATTCAACGCTGAGGACTCAACAAACCTCTTGTCGTCCGATACTCGCGTGGTCATCCTTCACGAAGACTCCAACTTCCAAAGCCTTGTTGCAATGGGCTTGGCAAACGAGCTGGAGCAGGCCACCGGAATGCTCCCTGAGGTTGCTACACTCGACAGCGTTGACACTACTGGAAAGATTTGCGTCTTCCTGAACGAACTTCATCAACCATTCCTCGCTACACTCACCTCTGCCCAGTTCTTGAACCTGCAGAGAATCTTGACCAATGCCGAGGGCGCTCTTTGGGTTGTCCGTGGCGCATACGGAAATTCCACCAACCCGGAGGCCAACATGATAACGGGTTTGAGCCGGACCATTCGTTCGGAAACCGCAATGAAGTTCGCAACTTTGGACCTCGACGCATCATCCCCGCTCTCAGAGGATGCCACAACAAACGCGATCTTCAAGGTGTTCAAGGCTTCCTTTGGATCCGGCTCTTCGACGACAAGCGAGCTCGAGTTCATGGAGAGAGAAGGAAAGTTCTTCACGCCCCGGATTGTTCATGACCTCGAGATGAACGAGATTGTTCACAAGGAGACGAATCCCTCTACGTTTGAGCCAACCCCCTTCGGAGAAGACGGCCGCGCATTGAAGATGGAGCTTTCCAACCCTGGTGCCGTAGACAGTGCTCACTTTGTTGATGATGTCACTGTCGAAGAACCCCTTGAGGCTGACGTGGTAGAGTTCGAAGTCAAGGCCATCGGCATCAACTTCAGAGACGGTATGGCTTCGAAGGGTCAGATCCCCGTCGGCGACGCCGGCATTGAGGCCAGTGGCGTGGTCACTGCCGTGGGAGGTGGCGTTTCGGGATTCCAGATCGGGGATCGGATTGCTGCATTCACCAAGGGGGCCTTCGCGACACGCACACGAACGAAAGCAGCGCTCGCGTTCAAGATTCCGGCTGATGTAACATTTGAAGCCGCAGCGACGCTACCTCTCGCTTATTCGGCAGCCTACTACAGCCTGGTCGAAGTCGGCCGTCTCGATGATGGTGAGACGGTGCTAATCCATGGCGCAGCCGGCGCTGTGGGCCAGGCGGCCATTTGCATCGCAAACATGGTGGGAGCTGAAGTCTTTGCCACAGTCGGCAACACTGAGAAGAAGGAACTTCTCATGAACGAGTACGGAATCCCAGAGGACCACATCTTCTTCAGCCGCAATACCTCATTCGGGCCTGCAGTACGTCGGGCTACTTCTGGCCAAGGAGTTGACTTGATCCTCAACTCGTTGACTGGTGAAGCGCTCCGCGAATCCTGGAGCTGCCTCAGCAAGTTTGGTCGGTTTGTCGAAATCGGAAAGCGAGACCAGGGCTCCAAGGCACGCCTGGAGGTTTCTACCGTCGACAGCAACGCCAGCTTTATCTCTGTCGATATTCTCGCTCTCTTGGCCGATAGACCCAAGGTCGTCAAACGCTTGGTTGCTGATGTAGGCAAGCTCTTGAAGTACGGCAAGGTCAGACCAGTCACACCAGTGACCAGCTTCCCAATCTCGGACGTCGACGCTGCCTTTAAGACCCAACAAGGGGGCAAGTTCTTTGGCAAACTTGTGGTTGTGCCCGGTGCCGATGATGTTGTCAGGGCCGCGCCGTCCAAGAAGATCAAGCCCTTGCTCCGACATGATGCTACCTACCTTCTGATCGGCGGTACTGGTGGTCTCGGGCGAAGCATGGCTCGGTGGATGGTAGCCAAGGGAGCCAAGAACATTGTGCTTATCTCTCGAAGCGGATCCGTTACCGGCAAGGTCAAGGAACTGGTTGATGAGCTGGGAGCTTCCGGCGCAAATATCGTGGTTCGGCCATGCAACGTCGTGAACAGGGCTGAGGTGGATGAGTTGATCAACTCCGGCCTTGAGGGTCTACCTCCGGTCCGTGGCGTCGTACATGGCACTATGGTTCTTCGAGTAAGTTTTGAATCCTGAGTTTATTTTTTATTTTTTAGAAATGCGTGCTAACCAGAATTTAGGATGTTCTTTTCGAGAAGATGACTTGGGAAGACTATACCCAAGTTATTGAGGGCAAGGTGCAAGGTGGCTGGAATTTCCACCATGCTCTGGCATCTGCCACTCTCGACTTCTTCGTGGCCATCTCGTCCGCAGCCGGCGCTGTTGGAAACCGTGGCCAGGCCGCCTACAGCGCTGCCAACTGCTTCCTCAACGCTTTGGTGCAGCACAGGCTCGCACAGGGGCTTCCTGCATCTTCCCTTGATCTCACCGCGGTCTCCGACTCAGGATATCTCGCGGAAGATCTTGAGAAGGCTGCCGAGGTTGCAAGGAATCTCGGAAGCGACAGCATCTGCGAAGCCGAGGTGCTTGCGCTGCTTGGTGCTGCCATCAACGGAAAGATGGCGGCAACTTGCAACAACCACACGATCACGGGCATGCGTATCACAGCAGCCATGCGGCCGTTCTGGACCGAGGATGCCAAGTTCAAGGCCATGCGCATCGCGGCTGAAGAGGCAGCAGCAAAGGACGCCTCCCTCGGCGCAGTTATCTCGTTCAACGCGGCGCTGAAGGCTTCGAAATCCATGGCCGAGGCAGAGGATGCTGTCTGCCGTGGTCTGGTCGATAAGATCTCTTCGGTGCTGATGCTCGACGCCGAAGATATGGACGTCACACGGTCGCTATCGCATTACCCACTCGACTCCCTCGTCGCCATCGAGATCCGAAACTTTATCACGCGCGAGTTCGAAGCCAACATGCAGGTCCTCGAGCTGCTGTCAAGTGGTTCGATCCAGACGCTGGCAAAGGGCGTGTGCACCAAGAGCAAGCTTGTGAACTTCAGCTAAAAGTCGTTTCTTTATTGTTTGGGACTGTATGATATCACATCGTTTTTTTCGCTGGATATGCTCGCATTGGTCGGCCTGGTTTTCATTTTCATCTTTTCTTCATCTCTGTTCGCCGGGCGTTTCTAATCACCTATTTGTCTCCTGACTGTGTGTGAATTTTGGAACGTCACGTGCTCAGACTTCGCATTTATTTCATGATCACCAAATTGTGCTTTATTGTTTAGTGTGGAATGGAACCGTTGTGTTGTTGCCGGGACGTATGTACGTATTTAGATTTCAGTTGGCTTTTGCGAGTGTTTGTACCTATGGTGCAGAGGAGGTTGGTTGTTTGTTTCGGGGGGATGAAGGACACTTGCAGATGGAAGGAGCGCGAGTTAGACAACACCACATCAAACATGCATATCAAAGTATATAATACAAGGTAGCATAGTTCATTCGTTTGAGCGCAACATACTACAGTCTGACCTGGCTATAAGAATTATCTTCATCGTTGTAGAAATTATGTTCTTATGAAACGGTTATTCCTCGCGCCAGGGTGCGCACACGGACCCATACCCCTGTCCCCATATATAACCCTCAGACCTGATGAATATTCTTCCTCTGGTTCTGGCTACAAGAATTTTGGTGGTGACTAAGCAGAATTCTCAATTAAGAGGTTATTCTTATTTGCCACATAAATTCCAACAGGCCAGGAAAGTTATTCTTATGAAGCGGTTATTCTTACGGAGCATCATTCTTACGGCCACTCAGGTCAGGCTGTACCCCGCTTTATTACGAGCGGTCATCGCGGCAAGCAGATTATTGGCGTCCAGAGAATGATGTTACTGCTCTTCTCCCGCCAACCTCGCGCACGGAAGGGTACGAAGCGCCTCACCAAGATCCGCAGAGTCCAACACTGCTCTCTCCATATTCTCCTCCGATTTTTGTTTTTGGCTTGGTAGTCTGCGCTGCGATTGAATAGGACCCGCCTCACAGAATATTTCCAGCATGGCCGAGACGGAGGTGAGAGATCCTACCGAAAGCGCGCATATTCACCTATGACTGGGACGCAAACTACTTCGAAAATGCGCCCGTCCAGACGCTACTTGGTCATGCCGACACACTGCTCGCACTTGTTGCCGATAGTCGCGGGTCACAGACGCGACCGATCATCTTCGTCGCCTCTTGTTTTGGAGGGCTTGTCCTAGCTGAGGTATGCACCCGGATGCGTGGACGGCGAACAGCGGTTAACATCCCTGCATAGGCTGTCAATCGAGCGACCCAGGAAGGCAGCGCCTACCGACATGTTTTGCTTTCTACCGTTGGACTTGTGTTTCTTGGCACCCCCTTTCGCGGTAGCGATGCGGCCGAACAGGCTCAATGGCAAGTGGTCGTCGGCGGCATCATGGGGGAACAGGCATCAGGAGATCTTATCAGCGCCCTCAATAGCAGCGACAAAGAGCTCTACAAACTGACCCGGTCCTTCGCCGAAACTGCTCGGAGAGATTCGGTCCAGTTACCTGTCTGCTGCTTTTATGAAACCAAGAAGACAGAGATGCTGAGGCGATATCTCCCGCCAACCTGGGCAAAACTGGTTTCTTCTGCCATGGGTAGCAAGACCTATCGGATCGTATGCGTCCCTTCTCAAGCATACGTGCGACGCTAACCTTCGGTAGCTTGTCACCGAGTCTTCGGCTTGCCTCGATTCTTTTGGTCGGATAGGTCTCGACGCAACGCATTCGGCCATGAACAAATTCTGTGGTCTAGGGTGCCCCAACTATAGGCTCGTTCAAAACGCTATCTTGCAATTCGCTGTCGATGCATCCGCCGTTTTGGGACGGCGAAAGAACAGTAAGCCGGTCGACAATCTCTCGGCGCGCGAATCTTCAGCTGATTAAACACCCTAGAAGTTGAAAGCCACACTCCCCGAGACGCTGAAAGCGACAATCCCCTAAAACTGCGAGCGGATTGCCTGAAGTCTCTGAAATTCAACGAAATGCGCCAACGGTCTTTGGCTATCGATATTGTTGCTGCCGAAGGGACATGCGAGTGGCTATTTCAACACGAGACGTACAAGAGCTGGGTTGCTCACGATCGAAGCCTGCTCTGGATCAAGGGGAAACCCGGCTCGGGAAAGTCGACGTTGCTTAGGCACGTTCTTGATAATATCCTAACAGAAACCAGCGATGGGGGCAATGTGCTTGTTCTCTCCTTCTTTTTCCATGGTCGTGGTACGGAACTTCAAAAAATACCACTTGGCCTCTTTCGGGTGCTCCTCTACCAACTTCTTGATCAAGTCCCCGATGCGCTGTCAAGCCTTGTTGATACTTTTAAGCGACACCGCGATATTTACGGCGAGCCGGGCAAGGATTGGCAGTGGGACCTCGGCGAACTACAGCCGATGTTTAAGTCATCACTTGCAAAGGTTTTGGCGAATCAGTCTGTCTGGTTATTTATCGACGCGTTAGACGAGTGTGGTGAAGAGACTGCGGTTTCGCTTATCAAGGAGTTCAAATTTTTGTTAGGTGGCAAGCTCCCGTCAACTTGCTTACCGTTTCGTATTTGCTTTACCTGCCGCCAATACCCGATTCTGGACCTGGATCTTTGATTCGAAATTACCGTCGATCTAGAAAACGGAGAGGACATTTCGAAATATGTACGAAACCAGCTCTCGACCCACGGTGAGTCGACCCACGGTGACAGTGAAGCACATGAAATTCCGGCCAGGATTTTGACGACAATCGTGGATCATGATCGCGATGTTTTCATGTGGACCTGTCTTGTGGTAGAGCGGGTTCTTAAGCTTCGGCGAGGCGGACACGAATGGCCATATATCGAAACAACAATACATAAAATACCACCGGGGCTAAATAGTCTGTACCGTCTCATCAATAAAGAAGGCGTGGGAGCGGACGCGGACTCCCTGAAGCTGATCCAATGGGTCTGCTGTGCCATACGGCCTCTATTGCTGGACGAAGTGCGATGGGCCATGACTATTGATGCTGGTTGCCAGTATCGATCATTGCAAGAATGTCAGGATGCGAAAAATTACGCAAGCGACTCTAAATTGATTGAGATGAGACTCATAACGCTCGGCTGCGGTCTCGTCGAAGTTGTAGAGTCATCTAATTCACAGATTGTTCAGTTCATGCACCATTCAGTCAAGGAGTTTTTTGTTCAGGAAGGTCTATCGAAGCTAACCACCAACTTGAATTTGAATCCGGCTAAGACCGACACCTCAAGTTCCATGTCAGTGGTCGAAACCGCACAACATCGGCTATCCAGAATCTGCCTAAAGTACCTGGCAATGGATGAAATCCATCGGTCATCAATTCGAGATTTATCACGCCAGCGCTTTCCTTTCCTACACTACGCCACCACGTCATGGATAATGCACGCAAAACAAAGCGATAGACCTGATGTTCCCCAGGACGACCTTCTGGACGATTTGGGCTGGCCGTCTGAATCTCTTGCCAATTTGTGGGTACGGGCTTCCCGTGCGGTCAGTTAGTCATACGTTCGCTCCAGCCGAGGGTACCAGCCAGAGCGAGAGATCTGCTGAAGCCATGCTAGGTGCGGGCGGGAGCGATGGGTGCTAGTTTTGCTAGGCCGGGATAGATCGGCATGTCTTCCTGCTCTGCTGCGGAGTAACTGGAGGATACCAGAGGCCACTGTGCGCACGCTGTTAGCTAGACCCGCCGGTCATGGCGATGAGGAAAGCTCTATTTTGCTGCCATAGCATACATCTACTGTCGAACTGCAGCGGCAGTTCTTGGCGCTCAGGCGCGCAGGCGCCTTACCGCTCCAGGCTTGGCTGGAGCGCAGGGGCCTTGGATCATGTGCTCTCCCCACACACAGGGAGCTTCCATTTGTATATAACTGGGGAGTGCTTCGTCCCCTTTTCTACCAAATCAAGTCACTTTGCAACTGCACTTCCGCTGCTCCTGAGCCCCTCGTGCCTCAGTCAAACGTTCCACATCTACCGTTTTGACTTCTCCACCGTTTGTCTTGACGATGTTAATCGCGTCTTAAAACACGAGCTCCTCGTTCGTAATAGTCTGGTGGTTCTGTTGGGCTCCGTTGAACGGCTGTCCAGTTGCGTCGCGCCTGCTTACGCGAGCCAGCGTGACCGATGTTGCTGTCTGGCCCCGCATCAAGATGATTGGACGTGGTCCAGGTACTTCGTACAGCGCCACAATAGTCAGACTCCGTACCAAAACCCCGAACATTCCTTTTGCACTAGGTACTGGTCACATGAATTGTTGATATTAACGTTTGATTGATAGCGGTGATTGTCCGCACCCGGATTAGGTATCCTATCCTATCAACTCTATGTTTGTCTAAACCGGTGAGTTCATATCCAAACGGCATACCGCTTAGGGTGGTATCATGTAAATATGTATGCCCACAAAATAACCAAAAAAGAAATAAGTCGAGAACGCCAATGTAATACCATCCATGTATGCATGTTGTAAGAGATTTCGAAGGAAAATGAGTAAGGGAGTGGGGCGTCTGAATGTGAAAAGACCTTGGCGAGTTGCTGTCTAGAGCGTCGGGTTGAATCTCTTTCGCAGGGTCGGGCCGTAAACGTAGAAAAGTATGGGAATAGGCACCAGAGCCAGGGCAATGAAGCCCAGAAGACTGTTGCCCCAACCATAGCCGAGAGCGTTGTACATATCCAAACCGCCCAGGGGAAGAAGGGCACCGGCGATGGATCTCAAGACGGTGAGGGCGGCGGTGACTGATGCGGCATACTGCGGGTAGGCGTCAAGAAGGTAGTTTTGGATGCACATCTAAAGACCGAATTATTAGCTTTGCGTCCAAGGTGGAGGTCGGGTGGGTGATTCGACATACCATGATACCCATAAGGCCAATGGAGAACAGAACGACACCGATCATGGGGACGATCCAGTGGATGGCGAAGTGGACACTCCAGCCGTAGAGGAAAAGGCCAGCAGGGAGCAAGAGACCGGCCGGCAGCGAGAACGAAGGCAGAATTCGAACCTCGGGGCGGTGCTCAAGACCAGCGGCATTGTTCTTCTGGACGATGATATCCGACATGGCGCCGAAGATGATGATACCGATAAACATGCCGATACCAGCGGGCAGGAAGGTGGTGCCGCTGGCGCCCTCGTCGAAACCATATTGCTTCACGTATACAAACGAGAAGGTGGTGAAGAGAAGGTAGAGGATACCGTAAACGACGGCCATGTACACCGCCATGAGCGTGACGATGGGAGTGAGAAACAGGAGCTTGAAGGGGCGGACCGCAGCGAGCTTAAGGTTCTGTGCGACTGAAGTGGCCTCATCCCCAGCGAGTTGGCTTCGCAGGTGAGTGTTGCCGGTTTCCTTGATAAGACGATCGGTCTTCTGCTGGAGCAGCAGGGGCGCGTAGGTCTCCTTGAGAGTGAAGAAGGCGATGACGGCGATAACACCGGCAAGAATGGTGATGAGCCAGTACACCCACCTCCAGCCGGCAGCGGCAATGAGATATCCTCCAGCCACGGGGCCGATGCAGGGTCCTAAAAGCGGGCCCATGGCCCAAGCAGCCATAGCCCGGCCGCGCTTCTCAACGGGCATCACATCAGCGATGCTACCGCTGCCAATGGTGATGGGAACAGAGCCAGAGAGGCCCATCAGGAAACGGAAGGCCATCAGCATCCCCATGCTGTTGGAGAGCGCAGCGCCGACAGAGAAGACGGTGAACAAGACGTTTCCTGCGTGGTAGCACACGGACCGGCCGTACGTCTCACTCAAAGGCGCGACGAACAGGGGCCCGAAGGCGAAACCGAGGATATAGATGGAGAGCAGGAAGGTGGCAGTGATGGTAGAGCTTTCGTGGAACTCATGCATGATCTTGGGGATGCCTGGGGCGAACATCGACGAGCCCAGCGGTCTGCGAGCGGGTTAGCCAAGGCCAGCGAGGTGGTGAGAGGTAAACGCGAGACTCACGTTACGAGCGTCATGATGGACAAGACGGCGACGAGCGTCCACTTCTTCTTCTCGGGCCAGTTCTGCGGGTTTTCGACATCGGTGGGACCATCCCAGTCGACGATATCGGCGACGTCTCGGGCCTCCCACTCGGCAGCAGCAGCGCCCTTCTCGCCATTGCCGCCGTCTCTTGTCGAGAGCCGGTCCGAGTCCACGATGGTGGGCGCTGCTTCGAAGTCGGACTCGAGTTCGGTGGTGTTTGTCCCCTTTTCAATGTCGGCAAACGGGTTTGAGGTGCGCTTAGCGTCTACGGGAGCGGGACCGTCCCGTGGCGGTGATGTTGAGGAGTCGGCCATTGTGTGCGGGCGATCTGAAGATCTGGGGAACGAGCGTCTTGTGTGTGGGACCAACACAGAATACCAAGCTATACCTCCGGGAGCAACACCAGGAACGACAGCCTTGGGCTCCGCGTTATTTGTATCCTCGGCGGCCAGACGCATTTTCCCCGAGACCCCGACCCGGGTCTATTCCGCGCGGCGCTACTCATCAGTGGGACGGAGAGGGTAGCTTGTCTCCCTGGCGATGGGCCAATCGCTTGGCAAAAGCGAAACCGAGGCTGCGCACAAGCTCGGATGACAGGGGGCCTGTCTCGGCGCCACCCGCCCGGGCTGCCAAGCACCGATGCACGCCATGTGCTTGCGGAGTTTGGGGTTCATTAGATCCCGGGTTCTGGCGCGATGCACCTGTCAACCGTCAACCGTCATGGAACAGATTGGCGCCTGGATTCTGATGATTACGCAGCGGGGTTCGCAGCGCGGACAGCGCAGGCGCTGAGGGCTCCTCCTCTTCTCAGAGCTTGATTGAATCCACCAAGAGTTTTCGGCGACCCGGGTCGCTAGAAGTCCGTTATCTCCAGGCTCCATCGCAATCTGTGCGCCTTCCCAGCACCTCATCTAACGATCCACAACTCCACACGCAGGACCAGGGGTGTCGTCCAGCAGCTTCTCGAAGGGCTCCATTGGCCAATCAGCGCGGGAAGCGAGCCTCGGTTTCGGTTTCGTTCCACCGGGATTACTCCTCCATCTTTGATCTGCTATTTCCTCTGTTCTACTGTCGAAACACATGCTCCAGCGCGAGTCCAGGTGCTCAATTCCACGCAGAGTTTCCGATGCACGCACCGCCACCCGTCGCAAGATTGAGAAGGGTAACACACCCGATGGTCGATGATGCGGCCGACGGGATGATCCACGAAAACGTGGATGTCGTCAGATGGCGGCGCCAAACTCTGCGTTACCTACTCGGCTCCGCGCACTGCACTGCGGCTCGATAATGCCTACGAGACGAGTATTTTCCGATGACGTTTGTGTCACTTTCCTGTTTTAGATTTTCGTATGTTCTCTTTTGCTACCTGCATGTTCGGGCAGTGCAAGGCACCAACCCATCGACATCCAATTCACGGGCGTTGACGTGGTTGACTCGTGTCTCACAGGCCCCTTTTGTCTTACTTACATACGGCCGCCTCGTTTCCTGTCGTCCTCCCATCGATCATCGCACATCGCGTTCATCGGAACCTGCATTCCAAGGATTGTCTTTTCCAGAACGCTACACGTATCCACAGCCTCTTCCCCCATCCGGTTTCCGATTGAAGAGATCCATCCTCATCCCTTACGGCGATCCTGTCGGTCTGGGGGCGGGGAAGCCAGAGGGGAACCCGCTTGGGAATCCAGGAGGGAACCCCCCTGGGAATCCCCCTGGAGGGGGACCGCCAGGGAAGCCGCCGGCGGCATTAGCTTTGCCGCCCGACTCATAATAAGTTGCTCCCGGACTCACCGTCCTAGCCAACGTCGAGTTGACGCCAAAGGCAATCCACCCCAGCAGACCGTCCTCGATCTTGTCGCCGAGCAGCACATAGTTCACAACGGGGTCGTTTCCGGCGCTGGCGCCCTGTGCGAGCAGGAAGTCCTGTACGTTAGTCGTCAGGGGCTGCTGGTTGGCCGCATACGCCGGCAGCTTCTCGACCTTGGTGATCAAGTCCTGATCGAAGTAGAACTGCCCGACGTGCGCCGCCGTCAACCCGTGGAGGGTGCCGTTGGCCAGCGGTGTCGCATTCTGGTGCAGCATCACGTGAATGTGTGTAGCACGACCCGTGTAGTGGCCAGGGAACAGCGTGTGGAACTGCGCAACGCCGTCCTTATCCGTCTTTAGCACACCACGCAGCCATGTCGCGTTGAGGTTGGACTCGTCGCCATTGCCGTTACCGGCCGCCGCGACACCGCCGTACACACCCGTAGTGTTGCAGTCTAATCACCATGTTAGAACGTTGACATTCCAAGTGGAATATGTTAGGGACTCACGCCAAATCTCGAGATACTTGTTGGCTACCGGCTCGCAGGTCTCGATGTCGAGCACCTGGAGATCCAGAGCAAGGTTGATGCCAATCTCCTTCTCGACGATGTTGTCACGGATGAACTCGCCGGCGACATCTTCCCTTCTGTTAGCCACAGCTCACATCCCTTTATAGAGCAGACCTCCGACTCACAGTACGGTCCCTCAGTGACCTCGGGGCTCAGAACACAGGAGTTGTTGGACGCGAAGAGTGTATCCATTGGTGTCTGCAAGTTGTACTTCTCAGTCGAATGATGCAACTTGGCCAGAACATCCTTAACGTCCCGAGCTATCGTTCTCGTCAGCATCGACCAATCACGCTCGTTTGCTGCGCAGATATCACTCACTCTCCAGACCATGCCTCTTCTGCAGCGTATTGACGAGCGCATTGCGGCGAGCGACAGCCCTAGCCTCCAGGCCGCGAGCCTTGATCTTCTCCGCGCAATGGCTCAGATCACGGTACGCAAACTGGCTGAGGGCAGCTTCACGCTCCGCCAACTCAACAGCAGGGTCATGACCCGGGTGGGCCGAGACCGAAGCAGCGGCGAAAGCGCCGGCAAGGAATGTGCTGAAATGCATCTTGGATGAGGCTCAAGGGAGAGAAAGAAGCAGTGACCTGGAGTGCAAGAAAGGAAACCAAACCCCAAACCTCGCCGCCCAGCCAAGAGCTCATATATACCACATCATCGCAATTTCGCCGCCACCCATGGCAGGTGAGCGACGTTGGATACATGCATGCACACATTCCCATGTAGGCAGGTCCCGCTCCTCTCTTGCAAGACACCACGATGGCAATACACCCCAAATCAAGAACCATCTACCTCTCCATTCCGTGATTCGACAGAATTCTCAACCTTAGCCGAGGATGGTACCCGCGCACCGTTACCGAGCGCGGTTGTATTGCGATTTTATGTATTGGGTCTCCACCTACTGCCCTCACGAACGCGTACGCAACCACAGGCTGAAAGCAAGAGCTCCTGGAGAAAAAAGGTAGTCCTGGTCATGGTCTCTTGTCCTTGCTGTTTCGTCATCGTAGTAGATTAAAATGGCATGTATCGAAACATGCTACTAAAATGACCGAAATGCGCGGCATCGAGCAAGCGAGAAATGTTATTGGGATGTGTATAGGGGCATATGTTGAACCATGGCGGGATGGTCTTGCCTCGTCATCACGGTGCTTGTAACGGGACCGGGAGGTGGGTGCATCGGGTTGTGGGGTGCACAGGTACCCGCGGCTTCACTGCTGGTTGGGGGAGTTGCTTGGGGATGGATGTTACCAATTGATGGCCAATGGAGTGTGGTTGATTAGGCATAATGCCGAGCTGCAACGTCCCTGGTGGCTTGAGATGGGGCTCTGAGATATAGGGCAACATCGCGAATGGGGTTGATCTGGGGCTAAATGGGACGGGGAGAGGGTTCCATGACCGTTTTCTGCAGTCGACGCGCGTTCTCCCGATCTTCGATGCCGGGGAGTCACATTGGATGCCGCGGGGTTTGCATCGTTAGTTCGTTTCAAACGGGGGAAGGATTCAGGGCTTCGCAAAACATGTGCAAAATTACCAGGTTCGCCTGTGAAGCCCATGCCGCTAACAACGGAAATGCACGACTAACTAGGCGCTCAGTACGAGTTATTGGGTATCATTGATGCTTAGCTACCCAAGCCAGGTGCCTCAAACGCCAGAACTCACCCAGAACGCCGCGAAATGACTCGGCAGTGGGGGAATAATGCAACGCCGAGGGCTCGGTAACAACATGAGTAGAGTAGGATACACGATCTGATCTTCAGGATTCGATGTACAAATGAGGTGGATGTAACGATGGTGTATGATGAAGAGCGGCGAAGGTCCCATTTGAGGAAGGTGGCCCACAGGGGCGAGGATGCGTCATGAAGTCGTGATAAGGGAAGATTGTTAGTATAATTCTCGAACATGTCGACTTCCCCGCGAACAGCACCCTACGAAGTACGCGTCAGCGGCACATCCCAAGATGACGGAAACCTCAGGGCTTGTCCATTGAGAATGGGGAGTCTTACAATCGCACTGGAGAGCATGGAAGCACTTGTCAGCCGCCAGTCATCTGTCTACAAGGGTTGCAAAACATACCACCGTTGAGTTGCTTCCTTCGTTGTGGGTGAGGCAGTAACCGCCTCCGCATGCTCGGCATCTCCGTTGGGTGAGTTCGATACATTTGTGGCACTACGGATGTTCAATAAGAGCACAAAAGGGCATATTGGCCAGCGACAGGAGACTTACGTTCATTCCACACTCCCAGCAGTCTCGGAACACTCGAGCCTAGGCCCCCACAACGTCAGCAGGCATTACATACCAGTAGGAGCGCCGCGAGCGAAGGAGTGATTGGAAGATGAAGATGGAATGCAGGTGCATAGGGTTGCGAGGATATCGACCTTTTACACGACCCAGATGATGAGTGTGCCTCGGATGGCTCAGCAGCTCACTCATACTCCCTTTCCAGCCAGAACCAGCATGCTCATACCACACAAAGTCCATGCTGTATCCTGCCGCCCCTGACAGAATGTACGCCTGCACCATTGGAGCTAGGATGGGATTCGCTTACGGTACTATTGTTTGGGCTTGTTACTTCGCCGTAGCCGTCGGCGGAGAGTGCCCACGGCCCCAGGTAGCAAGCCTCGCACCACCACAGGTGGCAGCCTTTACAGTATCGCTCGTGGAGGCAGTCGGAGCAACGCGGGATGAACCGAGCTTTCGAGTGTTTCATGGAGGACACCGAAGAGAAACGTGGTTTCACTGAGTGACCAGAGGGACACATTGCTGCCCTGAGGGTTGCTGAATGCATAGGCGGTGGTGCGAGGAGGGGAAACCGACCAATATCAGCCGAGTGGCTTGTGCTCGTCCGTCTTTCGTAGAGGTCCCGGTGATTTGTCGACGCGTATTCTCCCCAAACGGTCCACCCTTCAGGCGCCGAGCCGCAGCCAGCACATCCCTCCAACAGACTATGGGTTGCAACTGCGTAATGAGGTATACTCGCAGAGGCGGGTGAACCAGCGGCGTTCAGAGCGTCAATGTTGACCGATCCCCACGCGGGAGAGTTCAGGTGCCGTGGTCCCGTACACAAGACAGCGTCAAAGGCAATCGCCCCGTCACACGCGACAAGGGTCAACGCCCACTCAGGGTTGATTCGGCGCGCGATCTGCTTGCCGCTCTGTGCATACCACTCTTCGGGCTCTTCGGTCAATGATTCCGTGAGGGCCTTCTGGCTCCGGCTATTCCAAGACGTAGCAACGCCAGAACCAGGCGAAGATTCGCCGGATGCTGGGCTCGACCCTGAGCTCCCGAGGGAAGGCGCTGATACAGAGTCTCTAGGCCCGAACACATACAATCCCTTCAGCCGCGGTGTCCCGGGGGGCCTTGACTCCCGGCACGCATACTGTAAGGCTTGTCGGAGCTTCCGTTCATTCAGGTTCACTGCGCTTCGTATCGATAGGATCCGTACCGAAAACGAGGGATCGATAAGAATATCGTGGATCAGCTCGGCCGTCACCGAAAGTCCATCGAGACAGAGGATCTGGACATCTCGAAGAATGTCTGCACGACGAAGACTGGAGAAGATGCCCCGCAACGGTCCCGAACAGAACCTGCTCGTGGTTCGAGTTGTCAGTGGCAGCTAGCATGCTTGCGCTCAAGATGGAGCACTCACTCGTCCTCGGTCAGATTTTCATCGACCTGACCATTGCGCCAGCGCTCTCCTCCGCGATCAATGTTATCGACGTCAAACTGGGCTGTCCTGACATTACTCAGGTCGAGGCGGCGAAAAACCTGCGGTGTCTGGTAAACGAGAAAGCGAAATGCGCGAGCGGTGGCCGCAAGATTCAAGATATCGGAGCAGGACAGATATGGCACCGTGTGGCTCAAAACTAGCGAGTTCGTGAGCAGGTGCAGTAAGGCGCTGTGTTGGATGTCAACAGGTAGGCTGCTATGCGTGGCTTCTATTTGGGTCATCGCGCGCAGCGGTTGATCAGGCTGGGAGTGGTCGCGCAAGTATGCGAATATGATGATTCGAAGGGAACCAGACAATTGAAGGGTGAGCTTCCGTCCAAACGTCGAGCAGTGATGCGTTGATAAGAGCAAATTGGGACGACGGACAACCAGTTGATAGCGGTCAAGGTGCAGGCGCGACACGCAAAGAGACCCCTGTCACCGCTCTAGCTTGTTCCGGGATTCGTGGTTTTGTTGGGCAACGACAGGGAAGATCGAAGATGATGTCTCGGAGATGCTAAAGCAGCGAGATAGGGTGCTGTTGCCAGCAGTTAACTGATACCGGGGTCTGGATTGCAAGCGTGCCACCATCGCCGTTCGAGATTCGGAGATCCAACGCTGCGGAGGCGACTCGGGGGGAACGAGCGCTGCATCACCTGGAAAGTGAGCTTCCAGCCAATGGTGAAGCCGGGGAAGCGCCATAGGCGGCTGTTCCCTCGCGTATTACTGCCATTGTTAGGTGCCCTGCGTCGCTCCCGTGCGTTGGCAGTGGGGGACACTGCGATCGAGTTGCACTTGTAGTGGGCGATCCTATGCCCTGACACATCGTCGCAGTGGTAAAATGGCCAAATGGCATCCGGAAAGTCCTATCTTATCGCTTTGCATGGCCTTGTGGGCTCGGGATGCCACTTTTGGCCCGGGCTGGGATCCCCGCACTAGTTAACAGCAGGTGTGGGTCTGAACGGCAAGACCAGTGGATCGGTGGTGAGAGATCGAAGTTGGCAAGTGAAGATGAGAGTTCGCTCAAGTTTCTAAACTGTAGAGATCCTTCACGGTGTATGTCTGATAGCAGAGACATTGCAGGGAACACCATTAACAATTAAAAGCCACGATACTAAAGATTGAATGGTCTGCTTTCCATGCGTGCACACGCCTTCCAGGCCCGGAGTGTGGACCCTTGAAGCTTGGTCGCTGCCCCTCATTTGTGAAGCTCGAGCCACACCAGCTCGCCCCACCATGGCTTGTGCCCCGCCGAGTCCGCCACACTGGTGCCTGACATGCGCCGAGCCCCGATGACGATCGTGGAATCTCCAAGAAACCGCTGACTGATGGGGTTGAATCTGCGCCGTCATCTCCCTCCAGCATGGCGCGCGCTCACTTTTATGCCCTTTGAGCCCCGCTGAGCACTCACGATTGTTGCATCTTTGCCTTTACCATCAGGAAACGAAAAATACTGCGCCCCACCATCCGCGCACAGCTCCCAAAGCCGCGCGAGGAGCTGCATTCCCAGCCGCTCAAGGCGCCCAAGACACATTCGATATGGAGGAAGAAACAGTATCGCTGAAGTGGTCGGGGTCTTTCCGCGCAGCCCACCCTTCGCGTGTCGCAACGAAGGACCTGCAGGGCGACAAAATCCTTCTCCCGCAATCAGCTCTCGAGCAGCTGCTCGCAGCATCCACAGCCGCCGCTGGCCCTCCGACATCACATGCGTCCACTGCCTTCGATCGCTTCAACCCATACTCCTTTAGCGAAACACGAATAGACCAGTCCCAATATCGCGACACGTACCAGAAGTTGCCCCACCCGTTGATGTTCCAGCTGGTCAACCGGGAAAATGGCAACGCTGTTTACGCGGGCATTCGCGAGTTCTCGGCCGATGATGGGAAGGTTGCGCTCAGCCCCTATCTTCTCGACGCTCTAGGGATACAAGAGGGTGATATCGAGGAAAGGTCGTCTCCCGGTGTTGTCGATCTTACTGAAGAAGGGGGCGACGGCGGGGGCGATGACGGGAAGACGGACAGCGGCGCGGTCTGGATCACAGTGAAAGCGCGCCAGCTTCCCAAGGGAACATACGTTAGACTGAGGCCACTGGAGGCCGGGTATAATCCTGACGACTGGAAATCCTTGCTCGAGAGGCAGCTTCGTGCGAACTTCACGACTCTCACCAAAGATTCGATCTTGTCTGTTCGTGGTGTCAAAGGGGAGGAGTTCCGCTTCTTGGTGGATAAATTCGGGCCGGAGGGAGATGGCATCTGTGTGGTCGACACGGATCTTGAAGTTGATATTGAGGCCCTCAACGAGGAGCAAGCAAGGGAGACCGTGCGACAAATAGCCGCGAAGGCGCATAGAGTGCCCGGAGCTGCGTCCGGAAGCTCAGTTGGCCATACGATAGACATCTGGAAGGAGGCCCAGGGCCAGGTGCTGGAAGCAGAATACGTTGACTACGATCTTCCCTCCTGGGACAAGTCTCGCGCACTTGCTATCGAGCTAGTCGCCGAAGATGGTCAGGAAATTGATCTATTCGTGAGCCCAAAAACACGGCGGCAACGCGCCACGCCGCGCGACTCCGAGCACATCTTCGGGGACTTTTCATCGCCGGCCGACGGTGTGAAACGCATCGTCATCCAACCCACGAACGTCGAGCTCGAGGACGCTGAATCCCTTTTAGTCTCAATACACGCCTTTTCGCTCCCAGGGGAGACTGATGCTGATCCAGCGCCACGAAGGTATGCTCTTAGAGCAAAGTCAGTCGAAGCCCAGGGCTCGTCAACGTCTCCCATGGACGTCGACGGCCCGTCGGCCAAATCTGCAGAAGAGGAGCAATGCAAGAACTGCCGACAATGGATTCCGAAGCGCACCATGATGCTGCATGAGAACTTTTGCCTCAGAAACAATGTTCTCTGCCCTCACTGCAACAACGTGTTCAAGAAATCTTCCGAAGACTGGGCCAACCACTGGCACTGCCCAACACACCAAGACGCGTACGGCTCCACTGCGAGAAGCAAGGAGAAGCACGACTTTGTCCAACACACACCTCATACATGCCCTTCATGTGGACCATCGAGCCCCTTCACGTTTCCCTCCTTGCCAGAACTGGCACGTCACCGCACCACGGTTTGTCCTGGAAAGCTTGTTCTCTGCCAGTTCTGCCATCTTGAGGTCCCCCAAGAGGGCGACCCCCTTGACCCATCATCCGAAGCAGAGACAGTCATCTCCGGTCTCACGGCTCACGAACGTGCTGATGGCGGCCGGACCACAGATTGCCACCTCTGCGGCGCCATCATCCGTCTTCGGGACATGCCAGCCCACACGGCAAACCACAACCTAGACAAGGTCTCGCGAGTGAAGCCAGAGGTGTGCAGGAACGAGCTGTGCGGGCGAACTCTCCACGGTGTTGGGCCACGCGGGCAGATCAACGGCGGTACCCGAATAGGCCAGGGACCTGGGAATGACCTGGGCCTGTGCAGCTTGTGTTTCTCCCCGCTTTACGTCAGCATGCATGATCCAGAGGGAAAGGCTCTGCGTCGGCGGATTGAAAGGCGATATTTGACACAGCTTATGACCGGTTGCGGGAAGAAGTGGTGCTTCAACGAGTGGTGTAAGACAGGGCGTGCCAACCGGGGCTTAGAGAAGCTCGGGTCTAGCGCGTCCGCGGCGCTCCCGTTGGTGAAGCCACTTTTGGAGGGTATCAAAGATCATCGACAATCTATGCATTTCTGTGTCGACGAAAGTACGCAGCGCAAGAAGACTATGGCAGGCTTGCTAGCCGCCGAGGGAGTTTGGGAACTGGAGTGGTGCATCGCTGCTCTTGAAGCAGAAGGTGCCGATCTTACCAAGGCCAGGGGTTGGCTGAATGACTGGGCGCCTACAAAGGTCGGTAGGTGATGGAAATTGGGACGACATGGTCACGAGCAAAACGACTACTGGCTCTCATCAAGCGACGCAGCTGACACGATTCTCACGATACCCAACGTGCTAGTTCTTGGGAGTCCACAACGTTCGCAATGGGCAGATAGAGGATAAATTCAAAATAGTTTACTTCCCAAACCGCCTTTCATCGACCATTAACTTTTCACACCTTCCCCGTGTTCTCGACTCGCAACTTTTGTCGTTCGCCTCCCCATACAGTGTTCAGCTGTCCATCCTCGGAGCTTAGTGGGTCTGGTATTGCATGTGAGCATTCAGGGCAAAGCATACATTATTAGGATACATACGCAGCAAGAACAGCTTTCGCAGCTTGTGCACGAGCACTGGTTGCAACCGCAAGACTCCATGATAGCGGTTTTTGGTGGTTTTCGGGTGTAGATCTGTTCTGTTGTATTCTGTTGGGTGGCAGAAAGATCTGTAAGTTGGTGAGGAAGGCTTCGTTCTGAGATGGATGGTGGGCCGGGGTGCTTTATATACCTATGGACGCCATATTTATGTCACCAGCTTTTGAGTCCTCTTAGGAGCATCTTCACGAAAGCGCTATCGGAGAGAGGGGCGACAACACCACGAGAAGGGACCCGACTACAGAGCGTACTCGGCAGTGGTGCCAAGCGGCATTCCGCTGTTGCCGGGCAATCAGTCCAAAGCTGCGCGGCCTTCGATTAGGTCATTAACATGCAGCTACTCGAGGCAGTCATACCTACCTACCTTGGGAGCTTCCGGCCCGTTAACGCAGGAATCCGAGAGGCCAGGCATCAAGCAGTCTTCTGCCACCCTCGGGCCGTACGGCGCGGCGCTGTGGAACACAAACATGTCTCGGCGACTTGATCAGGCAAACCGGCAGAGTCGCTCAAGCGGGGACATGCGGGCCCGCCCGAAAAGACCGTTCCAGAAACCGGGTTGCCGGGCCAGGCCAATCCAGTGCCGTGGTTCCCGCCACGGCGAGGTGACCCCGTGGTGACACGGCAGCGCGTCCGGCCCCGGCGGGCTGAGCTCGACCAACCCCCTCTTCCATCGTCCGAGTCCACAGCCCGCGCACTCGGGACTGAGCTGTGTATTCGAGTCCGCGGAATCAACTTCAAGCTGCAGGCCCCTCAAAGCCAAGTCGTTGGCGCATCCCTGCCACGGCTGTGATTTGTCTGGCAATAGGGGCTAATCGGTCCTGTGCGCCGACCCGAAGCATATTGAATCTGCTGCTGCACCCCCAAGGGAGTTATCATTTCGGGATGCAGACATTTGCCAAAGGGGAAATAAACAAGTCATTTTCCGCTGCACATGATAGGTCGACGCTTGGATCGCAGTGGTCTGGGTTGCTCGAGACGGTAGTGAAACCCCACGAGTTCTTGGCGTTCCGAGTCGAAGCTCGCCACCCCGCACATAACCACCTCCCGTTCGCCAACGACATTTTTCCTCGACGCTGTGCTATCTGACGAGTCGAGAGATAAACCCACCCGAAGAAACGAGAAATATCGCGCACCTCGGCACCCAGCTGCCGTCAGCGAAATCATTGCCAGACCGCTGCACGAGCTTTGACAGGCCATGCACCAGCCACTCACCCTCCTCCTCGCCACCCTCCTCGGCGTGGTCACCATCGCACATGGCCTCCCGGCAGAGGGAATACCAGCCAGCGGCCAAATCCAAGAGGATACCGCCGGCCAAGTCAACATCCACGACGACCCGACATCCAACACCACCGAGACAAACCTCCCCATCTCCGCCACCATATTCACCGGCACACCCGGCCCCTACCACTGCCGCGGCCACGTGATGCTCAAGCTCAACATCTCTCCTCCCTCAATCACAGATGGCGCCCCCTCCCGCACCGCAGCCCAATGCTTCGACATGCCTTCGCCCGCAGGCTGCGCAAACTTCGTCGCCAACAAGGCCGACGGGTGCGAGGCGAGACTATTTGCCGAGTCTGGATGCCGCATGTACATGAACACGGCGGTTTTCATCCCCGAGGACCGCGCTGTCGGCGGGCTGTGGCGGAGTCTCTCTGTTCAGTGCGGCATTCCGGCGCCAGATCCGGAGACACTGGGGCAGGTGCCGTTTGAGAATTTGATGAAGAGTGCGAAGAAGAGGCCGAAAGGGACTTAGTTGGGGTTGCTTTTGGGAGTATTATTTGGGTTAGAGTTTATTTGTACGATGGGTTGATGAATATATGATCGGGGGCGTTTGAGAGCGTTTGCTTTGAATTGGGACATGGGACGGCTGTTCTTGGAAGGATGTAGCAGAGCACCTAGATGAAAGGATGGCAGATGCTTGGCAAAGAGCCTTGAACAACGGGCAGAATTGATAGATAGAGGAATGCATATCGGATCGGATGAATTCGCAGAAAACCGATGTTGACTGCCGTTAAGGGTGACATTTGTTCGGTCCTGCCGTCTTCTTGGCACCCCAACGCCGCAAATGGCGATCCTGAAATAGGACACAAAGTCCCACTATCTGCCGATCCAGCTTTGCATAGAGTGAAATCCACATCGATTTCAAGTTGATTGTCTAAAGCGGAGACGTCTTTGCAGTGGACCCTTCCTTCAGTGCCCACACCCAACCCACCCACAAACCAGCCGAGACGCAAAAAAGCTTTCATCTCCACTTTCGCTCCCACAACCCTCCACTCACCCCATAGGCACAATATCCTAACCTAATTATCAACAATCGGATATGGTGTAGTGGTTAACATCGCTGACTCTCATCTTGAGTACTCAGCAGCCCGGGGTTCGATTCCCCGTTTCCGAGCAACAGGCCCGACCAAAAACTACTGTGGATGGCAACATCCACACATCTTCCGTAGTATAGTGGTCAGTATATGAGCTTGTCAACTTCATTGAGGAAGACTTCGCTCGGGACCCGGGTTCAATTCCCGGCGGGAGAGACTTCAAGGTCGCCTGTCTTTTTTTGCTGCTGCTCCAGCTGCTGCTGGTCACGGTGTCCTCCGGGGCCTGTCCCCTCTCGCACCTTTCTTTTTCTCGGGGTAGGTGGTATCGCTGAACTTTTGCTGCTGGTCATGCTGTCCCTGGGTCCCCTCCCTCACATTTCTTTTTCCTTGGGTAGTATTGGAGAGCTTGATCTGTCGGACTTCTCTTTGCCCGAGGAGGATGGCGACTACCTGCTGTTGCCACACGGATCCGTTGGCGTCAACTTGGCGGGGACCAGAACAGGCACTTATTGCCGAGAATCTAGGCCCATGTGGCAATGATCTTGCAAAATTCTGCAGGTCTATGACGCGTATCACCACCCAAGATCCCGAAGAGGTCACCTGGGTCCTCGGTGAAGGGAGGAGACATCACGACACACCCTGTGGTTGGTGGGCGAGGAGTAAGCCTGGATCTATTGAATGCAGCCCAGCACTGTGGGGGCGTCTGTGTGTCAATGTTTGATTGACAACACGGCCGGCAGGCAGACAGGTAGGGCAAAGTCTGGGGATGGAGAGGAGGCGATGTGTCGGTCAAGCCTCGGGGATACGACGGCAACAAGGCTGACAGAGCAAGTTCCACGGGAACTCGGGCCTAGATACTGACATGAGACATTGTTTATCTCGAAGGAGGGTGAGTGGCGTCAGCGCTGTTTCCTCTTTCAGTTTGTGGTGGTTGCTCAGCTGTCCGTTAGACTCAGTGGAGATGTGTGTGAAGAGGAAGGGAGATTGAGGTCTAGACGGGCCAAGCTACACACCAATCAACGATAAACATGACATCGAGGACGACAGATCCATGCAGCCCCCACCTGATTGGCCTCCAGCCGTGCTTGGCCGCGGGCAGCAACCTCCAGAGAGCTCACACTCAGCTCATTGGAGGAAACGATCGGCGAGTTGCGGAAGCGGACCGGGAGCAGACTCTTCGACCTGAGTACGTCAGTCTCGGTGATATAGTCGGCGGGGGCTGCATAAGTTCGGATGCAAGCTCGAGGCAAAGCGCCTATCACGCCAGAGGACTCGAAAACACGTCCGTTGGTGTATAAATCCGCCTGAGCGTCCCGACCCGCATCGACCCCTGCATCCCGCTGTTGGGGGCCTGGCGCTCATCCGTACTGTACTGCCAGTGATCAGCGCGCGTGGAACTGGAGGCACCGAGCGGGGGGATCGGTTGGCGCGCTGATGACCCGAATCCGATCCTGGCATTCGGTTCCCCATGTCTCCCCACGTCTCAATATCTCTCCGCACCTTTTGGGGCACAGCTCTGCTGTCAACAGGCTGTCACCGTGTCTCGGGTGTGGACGTCGTATACGGTGGTGGTAAGTGCGACGTTGCGGTACCTCACCTGACATTGGGAGGTCGCATCGGCCGTAGCACTCCGGGCGGAGTCATCGCCCGAGTCGGATGCTAGAGACCCCAGGGTAGCCAAGAGAAGGCTGCGATCCAAATCCCGATGCACCCGACCATCTTGGCGCCTCTCTGCGGGGATTGCGATGACACGCTGCCGTGATCGTCGGTGGCGGAGCTGAAGTAAAAAGACCTCAGACTTGGTTGGACAGGAGCGGTTGGTGCCTGCAGTATCGTGCAGCACCGCTCGCAGGACTTGCCCTCCCAACGTGCCTGCCACCCCTGCACTGCGCTAGAGCTAGCGCGCCTGTGCTGTGCTCTGCAGGCGCTCCATCACGCGCTTTCTTCTGGAAATTACCACATGGCATCGACACCGGCAGTCGTTCGTCTCTCTTCTACCAGGTCCTCGTCCTCCAGCTGCCCGCCGAATCAGCCCAGTGCGATGGATGCCCTCTGCACAGCCCAGGTGTTCTCAGCGCGCCTCCAACCCTCGATGGCATGCACTGTAACCTCTCAATGGCTCGCTGGGCGAGCGTGGCTGCTGATGCGACTCTGGCGCGCACCCACTGCGCCGCCTTCACCCAACCCGATTCGGGCACGAAAATTCGACGTGGATGCGCTAACGACTCAGCTCCGGATTGCCGTCATCATCGGCGCAGACTCCCATCCGCGGGATGCGGGCTGCCTCATCAGAGGGCAAGAGGACGCGGCAAGCCGCAGAAAGCGACGTTGAGATCTGCACAAACAACGAGCCGCATGTCGCGCAAACAACCGCGCCGCTGACTATAAATGTCTGAGCCTCTGAGGTCACTGGTCAGGAGCAGCATCGGTCCGAGCGTGTACGGCGCACACAGTACGAGCCGTTCGGTCGGGTCGGCCAGCCGTTGTTGCAGCAAGTAGGATGCAGTTGGTGCCTGCATCTGCCTGAGGTGCGCAATCTCCAATGTCCATCGGCCAGGATTCCCCGACGGCTTGCTGCCTGCGCGAGCTGCGGGACCGTGGACTGCACACACACCTCCCAGCCCGGATACAGTGTGGGGCCGTCGCCGGACGTGGGAACTGCCACCCACCCCTAATCAACGGCGGAGTATCGGCCCACCGAGAAATTGTGGCGATGTTCCATTGTCAACCCAGCCTGCTCCACACAGGTGACCTCTTAGCGTCCATCGGCGCCTAGCCCCGCATCCAGCTGCTGAGGAAGCAGCCTCCCGGCCATGAAATTCAGTCATTTCAGAGTGGCTGCAAGCCATCGCAGGGATCGCCGTGCATATTCAGATCAAGCCCAGAGTTATTGGTCTTGCTAGCGTTTGAGGGGGTTGACTCGAAATCATCGACACCTGGGATGCAGGTCTCAGCCCGCCGAGCTTGCTACACTACAACGTGCCTGGCCCGTGTTCTGATTGCCCGGTCGCCCCACGGAAATGCTACCTACCGGCATGGCATTGGACGCTGAGCTTGTCCTCAAGGACCCTAGCTGTCGAGCTGAGGCCGAGCGTAAACGGGCTCGAAGGGAACCGGAGGGAGACCAGCGGGCAGGTAGAAAAGGAGGTGGTCCCCGGTTGTGTTGACGAAACATTCGACTTGTCCAGCCCTTCGGTAGCTTCACTTTGCGACGGTTCCGTGTTCCACTAGTACTTGGTCTTGAAGAACTTCACTCGCCTCTACCCACCTTTCGACAGATCTCGCACGAGTCACCATGAAGCACTTCATTCCTCTCTTCCTGTACGCCTGTGTGGCCGGTCAGACGCTCGCAGAAGAGTTCACCTTCAAAGTGGAAGCAACATTCAAAGGAAAGCCAATTCCTCAATCTGAGATCAAGCTTACTCGCATCGCCGGGAAGCAGAGCACGGCCAAGATCTTGCCTGAGAAGGCCAAGTCTGAAGAGAGCCCTGCGATCAAGAAGAGAGCCAACCCTACCTCAAACAGCGCCAACTGGTGCGGCTCGGTCAACCATGCCACAAATGCCAACCAGATCAAGCTCATCCATGCCTTCTTCCAACACCCGACCTGCACTAAGCGGACCGGAGTGACGCAATACCCTCAGTCCGTCGCTGCTTGGGCTGGTATCGATGGAGATAGTTGGCCGGGCGCCCTGCTGCAGTCAGGGACGACCTGCAAGGTATGCTGTTCGGTCCTCAGCCGCGTGAGCTATCGCTGATTGTGAGATTTTACAGATTGATAACTCAACGGGCATTGTGAGGTATGTTTTGGCCGTCGAATTGATCTCGGCTATTCTACTACCTGAAGAAGAATCTTGCTTACACATGTGTTACAGAAACGAGGCTTGGTGGCAGTGGCTACCCAGTGGTGCCTATACTATCAGCTCCCTTCCTGGTACATCTGTCCCCTTCGTTTGCATGTTCTCTCGCTAAGACTATTCCACAGTGGCCGCCAACGACTGGTTTGAGGTGACAATCAACACTACATCCAGCACCGCTGGAAAGGTGTAAGTAGACCCTTGCCACTTTCGCATATTCTGCGACCTGAGTGCTGACTATTTTAACCAGCACACTCGCAAACATCAGCCAGGGTTACACGTACACCATCACCATCTCGGGAGGCCAAGCTCTCGGTCGTCTTGATGCTGATTGGGTAGTTGAGCGTCCTCACTATGGCTCGGGTTTGTCTGGTTTTGCCTCCTTCACGGACGTTTGGTTTCAGGACGCCTACGCCACCCGCGTCAGCGGCTCGCTTGGCATTCTTGGTGCTACTCAGCTGCAGATCCCGAGTACTTGTGCTTCGTCAGAGTATGACAATGCGAATGAGGTGTCTTGGTCTTTGTAAGGTTGGTTGATGGGCATGAGATATACCAACGAACTGTCATGTTGTTCAAGCAGCAGGTAATTTAGTGCGAGCTTTGTGTTAGGATATGATATCCTCTGTTGCGGATCTGTGCTTCATTTTGGTTTTCTATCAATACCTACTAGTAGTGAGCTCAGAGTTTAAAGTCCTTGTCGTTTCTGTCTCATCATTTTCTTTGGCAATACAATATCTGAACTTAATTGTCTCTATGCAATTCAGAATATCTAAACTCCAAAACTTGAGCAACCTGAATGTAAACCTCCATGTGCTTCAAAACTTTTGTTACACTTCCTAACAGACTTCACATTTAAACTCCTAAAACCCCCGTACCAAAGCTGTCATTCCGCCATTTTGGGTCCCCGATCTCATTACCCCTTTCTCTCCTCCGACCCTAACCCTATGTCGTCATCACCTAAGGTAACCACCACCAGCCTGTGGACACCCAACGCACGCCAGTCATCAGCCATCTATCTCATCTCAGAAACTCCCTTCACTTTCCTTTACGCAACTTCACTTCACGCCCACCATGGCCACCATCCGTGTCAAACACCAAGACGCCCGGGAATTCGTGGTGGCGCTGCTCAAAGCCTCAGGAGTCTCCCCACCGAACGCGGCTATCGTCGCCCGCGGATTGGTCGAGGCCGATCTCCGCGGGGTCGATTCCCACGGCATCAATCGCATCCCGTCGTACCTCGCGCGCATCCGCAATGGGGTGTTGGATCCGAATGCTGAGCCGACGATTAAGCAGATGACCCCTGTTGTTGCGCAGGTATTTTATGGTCCTTCTCTTTTTCACTCGTTTATTTCCCTTGCATAGGTAGGTACCTAGGTATTGACAATGCCAGGTCGACGGGCACAACGGCTTCGGCTTCCCCGCCGCACACCTCGGCATGTCCGCAGCCATTTCCATGGCGCAGACCTTCGGCATCGGCCTCGTCAGCGTCAAGCACAGCAACCACTTCGGCATGTCCGCATGGATCGTCCGCCAAGCCCTCGACGCCGGCATGATGAGCCTAGTATTCACCAACTCCTCCCCCGCGCTGCCGGTATGGGGCGGGAAATCCCCGCTCATGGGCGTCTCGCCCATCGCGTGCGGTGCGCCGGGCGGAGAGGCCTCGCGGCCGTTCATCCTCGATATGGCGCCGAGTGTGGCGGCGCGTGGGAAGATTCATAAGGCGCTACGGAGGGGGGAGAAGATTCCTAAGGGGTGGGCCCTGGATAGAGAGGGGAGGGACACGGAGGATCCGAAGATGGCGCTGAAGGGGGTGATGTTGCCGAT
>Ga0247780_1000120_pt1 | contig 73876 bp, 84 predicted proteins | sample UWRJL079202R5_FD_179927 | JGI IMG/M metagenome (GOLD analysis project Ga0247780, IMG submission 179927) | Plant litter microbial communities from Arlington Agricultural Research Station in Wisconsin, United States - UWRJ-L079-202R-5 | ecosystem: Environmental > Terrestrial > Plant litter >...
CTTGCGGATCTGCGACCGAAAGTAGAGGGTCCATCTTGGCAGACAGCAGTCGGAAATAAATAGCAAACGTGCAAAGACGGGCAAATGCTTTTATATCAGAGTCTGTTAGGAGCAGCCTCGATGGGTCATCTTAGAACTTGGTGGTGAAGCTTTGAAAGAGTGTGTATTTATAGAGGCCAAGGGTCCGGGAGGTGGTCGGGGTGGTGGGTGTGGAGTGAGTCGGGGACGGCAGAACGGAACGATCCAGGACGCGTGGGAAGTAAAGGCGCGTGGGGAAAGAGCGACCAGAACCGCAGTGAAACTCAATACCTTCTCTAGGGAACTGGCAAGCTGTTTTCAATGAGAAATACGAGCAGGTCGGCAAACGGGGGAGGCCGGGGAGAGCTTGGCGGAGTAACTGTCGTCGAAAGACCCGAGGGCTCTGAGGAGCTATCGCAACGGGCGGTGTCTACTGCCGCCAGCTCGTTATGCCGCGGGGAAGATGAACCACCTGGGAAAGGGATAGTAAGCGTGAACCTGTCAAAAGGCGTGTCGTTGAAGGGACTGATGAACGGGGGGTTGTTGGTGAATCTGATCGAGGTATCGTTCTCCGTAGATGGGTGAGGTGGTGATTGCTCAAGAAAGTCCAGGTTGACAAGGGAAGGGCAAAAGCGAGGCGCTGTTTTCAGTTTAGCGCTGAATTAGTAACCCATGCCTAGCTGCAGCAAGCCTTGGCACTTGAAGCTCTTAGTGCCAGCTGCCGCCAGCCGGCACTTAACCCCACGTTGGTTCGGCCACAGGACACCTCAACCACAGCACTGCTGCTCCTAATAACTACGGAATAAGGAGGTGAAGCTGAGTTACGAGTACCTCTCCTCATACCGCACAATTCTCCCCACAAGTGCCCTCGAACTCGGCGATTGACACAATCAAGATGGTAATTTTTCCTACGAGTTACCGTTTGGCAGACCACTGACAGACTACATTGCTAGGTTGTCCTCGCGGCGTCCATCTGCACGCGCGGCGGCAAGGCCGTCCTTGCCAGAGCGTTCCACGATATGAAGCGCTCGCGCATTGAGGCCCTCCTCGCCGCCTTCCCCAAGGCTGCAGACTCCGGAACGCAGCACACCACTGTCGAGCAGGACAATGTCCGATTTGTCTACCAGCCCCTGGACGAGCTCTACATGGTGCTCATCACCAACAAGCAGTCCAACATTCTCCAGGACATCGACTCGCTTCACCTGTTCTCCCAGGTCGTCAGCAGCATATGCAAGAGCTTGGACGAGCGCGAGATCCTTAAGCATGCCTTCGACATCCTCAGCGCCTTCGACGAGCTCGTCACCCTTGGGTATCGGGAGAACCTGTCTATCGGTCAGATCAAGACGTTTCTTGAAATGGAGAGTCATGAGGAGCGCATCCAAGAAATCATTGCGCGGGTATGTAGAGCAGTGCCTCTCAGTTGGCAGGGAAGCTGCTTACACGGTTGTAGAACAAAGAGCTGGAGGCCACCGAGGAGCGCAAGAGAAAAGCCAAGCAGTTGGAGATGCAGCGCAAGGAGACAGGGAGAGCGGCACGCGCAGGCGCGCCCCGGACTCCAGTATATCCAACATACACACCGCCCGTTAGACCAGCCGTTACGGAAACTTACGATACATATGAGGCGGAGAAGAACAAGTCCAAGTTAGTCATCGCTCGTATCTCACTCCTGATCACCGCGTGCTAACCCGCCTAGGTTTACCGCACCAAAGGGCAAGGGTATGCAGTTGGGCAAGAAATCAAAGACCACCGACATGTTCGAGCGCGTAAGGGGAGATCTCGGCCAAGAGGTAGACGATAGCCCACTTGTGCCAGTAGCAAGCCCGGCCGTAGCCCCGGAGCATGCCGCAGCCCCCCGTGCATCTACCAACCTTGACCGGGACGCGATCCACGTTTCCATCAACGAATCAATCAGCGCAAAGATCTCCAGGGAAGGCGTGGCAAACTCATTCTCAGTAAACGGAGACCTAACACTACGTGTCACGGATCCGTCACTGACCAAGCTGAGGCTCAAACTGGACGCCACCCAGTCTCACGGTGCGAGCTTCCGCACACATCCAAACGTCGACAAGAATGTGTACAACAGCACCAAAGTTATCCAGTTGTCAAATCAGACAAGGGGTTTCCCGGTGAACCAGGCTGTCGGCGTTCTCAAGTGGCGAGCGGCGCCCAAGGCGGACGACACGAGCGTGCTCCCAATCGTGTTCACTGTCTGGGTCAACAAGGGCTCGGATGGCAACACTACTATGACTATCGAGTATGAGTTGACGGGTGGGGATCCCCTGAATGACGTTGCGGTTATTGTGCCATATTCCACGGCAGAACCTACCGTCTCGAGCTTTGATGCGGTGTACGAGGTTTCCGGGGATAGTCTCGAGTGGCAAATTGGCGCTGTGAATGAGGACAACACGAGCGGCGCTTTTGAGTTTGAGGCGCAAACAGATGATGAAAATGAGTTCTTTCCTATGCAGGTGCGGTTCTCTAAGCAGTCGCCGTTTATGAATGTCGATGTAAGTTTTGCTTCGCCATGCAGCCGTACCTTGAGAACATCTACTAATTCAGAGCTAGGTCCTATCTGTGGAGTTGACCGAGATGGGTGAGGAGGTGACGTTCTCCAAGGACATCAAGTCGGTTGCCGACAACTACACAGTCGAATAGACGGCTGTCGCAATTATGAGCAAAAAAGGAGTAACGGTAATGGAATTCCAGCGCTTTGATAGGGTTGTTGAGGCCCAGTCTCCAGTGTAGAGGCGAAGAGAAAAGGGTCTGTTACAATGGAAGTCAACTCTTTCTGCGCTGTCAATTTGCATGTGACAACATTTCCGTACCGTTGACCTTTACAGATCCGTATACAAGTAGGGCCGTACGCGGAGATGATACTGAAAGCGCGTCCGGGATAGAAGACCCTGTTGTTGTTGTTGTTGTTGTTGCACATGCCCACAAATTCCATTAATTTGCTCCATGTTGATTGACGGTTTAGGGTAAGGGGGGAAAGGAGGTTATTTGCCAAGCTAATCCAAGGTTCGCTTTGAGAACATAAGGGGCCAGTCTGCCTTGGGTACCTACCGAGAGGACGAGTAGGAACGGGCAGCGAAAGGCGTCCGGATGTCTAGTTTGATAGTTCAAGATCAAATTGCGTCTTCGAAGCCGAGGTCTACATTTTCAAGTCATAGCCTAGGTATTGCTGAGGTGGTATAGGTGTGCTGGAACCGCTTGCAATTTACACTGTGCTTTGTGTTGGAGTACCCGTGCTGAAGTTTTCCATTCAGCAGTCTGCGTTGTGCCAAAGCTGGAAATCCATGTCCCTGCAATAACCGGCAGCTCAATTCGCACTGTCCACGTCCCCCCGTTGCTCAACTCATGCCCGCATCTCGACATCCAAACAGAAGCGCACTTCCCACTCTTACAAGTCATAGAAGAAATACACCCGCCCGCTGAGATCTTTGAGCCACGCCACCCGAGATATGGACCCGGGTGACTCGGCCCAGGAAAGATCGTCCTGGGAGTAGCAACAGCATGGCCCCCGTCGCGCAGCTTGCGCTCTTCAGTGCGAGCAAGCTAAGCACCCCCATCTGGGGCGGCCATGTCGCCTGCAACCCCGCCATCGATCTGACGGCTACCGTTGGCGATGCCAGCAACATCCTCTTCGTATGGAGGGCAAATGACCAGCTGGTCTCGAAGCACACGGAGCGCAATCAGAAAGCGTCGGCTGTGAGATGGAAGGAAGACGGTACGGCCCTGTTCTCCCTTCGATGTGCAGTCGCGCTCACTTTCTGCTACAGGACAATTCCTGGCCGCTGGATGGAGCGATGGTGTTGTGAGGCTCACCGGCTTGGAGAGCAGCAAGGCGGTGCATCACATCCGAGTCTGCGAGCCTGGGGGCGCCAAGATTGATTTCATCGCCTGGTCGCGCAACGTCACAGGGAGAGCGTCCACAGCCCGAAACCCTTCGAGCAGACTGTCGTCCCATGACATTTCCTTGGACGGGAGACCGAAAAACCTTCTGGATCTCCCCCATGAGCTTACATTCCTAGAGGTCGAAACAGCCCTCCCCAAGATCAGTCCGCTCCCCGTGTCGGGCGGTTCGGGGTAAGACCGCCCTCTCCCCATGAGATTACCGCAGTGCCAGGTCGCTGATATAACCAGGGATGACATGTTTGTCTTCTCGACCACGTCGTCACTCGAGTTTGTGTTTCGACCCGTCAAGCCCGAGGAGGCAGATGCCGTTCATGTTATGATCGTAGGCACTACCGATGGGGGCGTCCATCTCAGCATATACGATTCATTTGTGATCGGGAGCTTTAAATACTCGCCCCGTACGCAGGTATCCTCACCCGCCGTCTTCCAGTTGTGTGGCCACGGCTCCCACCCCCAAGTATCCACACACGCGCTCCTCTTCAGGTCGCACGGTGGCGATGGGACCTCACTCCATCTCGTGCCCATCGACCTGACATTTGTGCATTATTCGCCCGTTAACCTCTCCCTACTGGCGTCGAAGATGACGACGATGCAGAATCTACTTCGTTATGTGAAGCAGGCACAAGCACACATGGTCGGCGAGTGGAAATCGACCAGAGAACTGCCGGGCCGATTCCTAAATGCCGTTAAGGAGGACCTTGACAACATGGAGAAGGGACCAGTGACGATAGTACAGGCGCTGTACCATACGGTTGTTACGGGACATGTCTTCCCTCCCTTAAAGGAATGGCTTGTGGATAGCCTCGCCGAGAGGGTAAGTTGCCCCTTCGCTTCATTTCTCCTTTCTTGGTTCTGATCAGCCAACAGGGCCACAAGCGCTGGGATAAGGCCGTGGTGTCCGGGCTCGAGAACCTGCGCAGCCTCGTCCATGAGAACTTCATTCCAGCTCTCGAAAGATGCGGCATCATCCTAAGCCGGCTCCTTGGCATTGCCCGGTTTCACGACTCACGGGAGAGCATCGGTTTCACTGCTGCACAGATTACTAGGCTAATGGACATCGTCTCATCTTTAACCGTCGTTGCTCATAAGATCCTTTTGTCCGTCATGGACGAACTTGAGCATTTCACCGCATTTTCGGGCTGGCTCCGGCTCGAGATCGACAAGCAGGCTTCGTCGACGCTCGGTGACGAGCTGACAGAGAAAGAAGCTACAATGGACAATGCCAAAGTACTGACATACATCCAACGGTATCTCGTGAGCAGCCCGCTGGAGCTCTACTTTGGAGAGGTTACCCGCGAGGACTATGCCAAGAACCAAGAACTGGTTGAGGATGGCGCGTCGCTGCTGGAGATGCTTGACAAGCAGCTCAAGAGACAAGAGGCGGGCCAAGCGTACATGAAAGCGCTGCCACACATCGACTTCCTAGTGAATTATCTGATAAGCCGGGCAAATATTGTCTTCCGGGACATTGCCGAGGCGGAAAAGAGGAGCGTCCGATTTGGGCAACCGACTGAACTTTCGGTTGGTTCAAAAATATGGAAACAAGACGTCCATCTTTGCTCCAATAGCAAAAATGTAAGTTCTTTGCTAGCTGTTACTTTGCTGGCCAGTTCCTAACTGGTGCAGGGTGGCCCCGAGGCCACGGTCTTTACTGCTTTGGTTCCTGAGAGCGAGAAGAACAAAGGTATGCTCCAACGTCTAATTAGGTCTCTTCATGTCTGACCAGTCATACAGTTTTCATCTTCCGGACGGATGTCCCACTCGTCAATGGCATCAGCGGTACGACGGCCACTGAAGCATGCAGTCTTGTACTTCCAAAAGACATGAGCACGGTGGACTTTAAATTTCTCGACGAAAAAGCACTGCTTATCCTGTGTCACACAAAAGGTTTGTCCGGACTCTATCTTTTTCTGATACACCCGGACTGACACCACTCAAGGGGAACCGTCACAAACCCTTCTAAAAATAGCATATCGTTATTCACTGGTCCCATACACACAGTACGGACAAGTCCAGGCTCTGAAGACGGTAGATCTTGGGACGCACAAGGAGAAGGGTAAAATATGTTCCTGGTTTGGATTTTCGAAAATGACAGCAGGCTTTACAGCGATTCAGATGGAAGTGCAGAACACAAGCAAAACGAGAGGCAATATCCCTGCGAGGGTGTGTCTTCTGGGCCGTGACAAGGCAATGCTTTTGACGTATGCGCTGCCCGAAGACTGGGAAACGGCCATGGGTCAGTTGGCACTGAAAGAGGCACGCGAGTTGTCGATGGAAGAGAACGAGTAATTAACTTGGGACGGGGGGAGAAGGATAGAGTGTACAGCATTTTAACACCATTGCCACGGGTTTCCTTTGTTTTGCCCCCTTTTCGTTCAGGGGCTGCAAAACTGCTCGAGTTGCTGTCGGTGCTGTTGAGTACCCTTGAGGCGGAAAAGAAAGTCCGATCCCTGTTGCGCCACAGTAAAACAGATGCACCTAATAGATACTAGGTCTGGGCAATTCGAGGGCTGTCCAAGTACCAGTACCAACTATACTCCGCGCCTGCAGTCCCTCGGTCGCCATCCACACCTTTGGCTCGAAATAAGGAAAGCTTCGCTGGGGCAGTCTCGAGCGCGCCTTCCATAGGTAGGTAGTTCTTTGGCAGGCGAGGAACCCTGGGCGTAAGCAACCCTAACCCTTGCTGATGTAAATCCTCTTGGTGAACCTTAACCCTCTGGGCCTCTCATCACACACACCCAGCTAGCTCTATCTCACCCCCACAGCCAAGATGACTGCAAAGGCGAACATCGCAACTCGCCAACCAGATACAGCAGACCCAACCGCAGATTCTGACCTACTCGGCAAGACTCTCGCGTCCCTCACACCAACACTCGAGATCCTCGAGCGCTTCCACCACCGCAACAGAAACCAGCACCGCCTCTCAAAATGGTGGTCCCACGCCGACATGCTCCGCCGCAACCTGCGCAAGTTCCTCATGGCGGTGGAGTTGCGCCTGGCTGAGGTTGAGCGGATTCCGAGGAGCAGTAACAGCAGCAGCAGCAACAGCAAGAAAAAGAAGAAGGCGAAGACGCCGGAGGGCGGTGATAGGGACGATGAGATTAGAGTTCGTGCGGGGCATCTACGGAGGAACTTGGTGCCTGGTGCTTATCGGTAGGTGCACCTATTCCCTCTAAAAAAGATTACAAGAAAAGGACAGATGAAGAAGAAGACCGGAGCGGTCAGTCGGTCGGGTTGGGTTGGTTGTGCTAACATGCTTCTCAGATCGTTCACGCAGCTCACAGCGGACAGACAGTTTGCGCACATGGGGCTCATGCTGCTAGGCGTGCTAGCGCAGGTTGACAACGCAGTGTCGCCCTTTGCGGCGGCGGCGGCACGACCCACAGCCAGTGCCGAGGAGATGTTTGAGCTCAACAGGAGTGAAGGGGGGAGGGAATCGCTACTCGGCATAGAAGCCAGGGCACTCATCCCAGATATTGGTACTGCGGTCTCGCGCGAGGAGGTCATGATGACGGAGGTCGGGGCCGTACGTCCTCAAGTATTAGAGGGGCGAGAGTGTGCCTCGCCTCCTCCGCTGCATCGGCGAGACCAGCTACGTGAGACGACTGAGGTCGCTAGTCCCAAGGAGGCGGAGCGACCTAGGCTCAAGAAGAAAGTAAAGCCAAGCGGGGACGAGTTCGATGACATATTCAGTGGGCTTGAGAAGCCTGCCAAGCGACCCAAGAAGAAAAGGAAGAAGGGAGATGAGTTCGATGATATTTTTGGTGGGCTGTAGTTTGATGCTGTCCCTCCCTCCCTCGTGGTGATATCAACAGCGGAGGGCGTCTTACACTCAAGCCAAGAACATCCACACAAGCAGGCACGGCATCATAGATACGATGACATAGACGAGAACACATGGATTAGGAACTGCGATAATGATACCCACACTTCCCCATACCCTTACCCTCCAAGCAACCAAAAATCCATCCAGCCGGTAAACTCTCTCTTCAATCCTTGACGCCAATCCATGACGCCGGACACCCACCTCCAACGAGTCTGGGTCAGCCCTCCGGACGAACAAGGGGCAACCCAGCGCGGTCAGCAGCGGGCACAACACAAGACACCATCCCTCCGCGTTTCTATCCACCTAAAACAAATACTGGAATCGCGCCCAACACAACACTGCCACATGGAATTGCTTTTCTTCTCAACATTTGCGTATCCGGTCCTGGTTTGACGGATCAAAGCTGCGCCTAACCGTAATTTGCCAATGTCAGGATGTCAATCCAGCACAGTCAACCCAGCCCATCTAGTGTTGGGGGGTGATGCGCGTGTATGACCAGATACGAGCTCTCGTGTCTCCGGAGCCGGTGGCGAAAAAGTTCCCAGTTGGGCTGGGAGCAACTGAAATGACCGAGTTCTTGTGGCCCTGGAGCATGAGTTGTGTCTGGCCGGTGCGAGGGTCCCAGAATTGGACACCACGATCCTTGGAGCCCGAGAGAACCCACTGGTTGTCGGGTGTAAGAGCAACGCTGAGTACGAAATCCTTTAAAGCAGTGTTAGCAATTTTATCCGGGCTTGAGTACAGAACTGTACATACCCTGTGTCCCTCGAAAGTCTTTGTGCATCGACCCCCCTTAAGAGGCGGCTGCTGGTTCATGCCCCGAGGAGCCGAGAGCTCCCACATCTTGATAGTCTTGTCCAAGCTACCGCTGACAAGCTCACGGCCGTTAGGTGAGAAAGCCACGCTGTAAACACTGTCTTTGTGTCCGTCGGTGCCTTCGAGACGCTCGATCAGGTATCCAGTCTTAATGTCCCATACTCGAACGCTCTTGTCGAGGGAGCCTGCAGCAACAAATTTGGCGTCGGGAGAGATGGCCACGGTGGTTACGCCATCTTCGATGCTGAGGACAAGGATGTTGGTCCCAGTCTCAATATCCCACAGTCTGACGGTGCGGTCACCACTACCCGAAGCAATAGTGCGTCCGTCACGAGCGAAATCCAGCGAATAAATGTCCTGCTCGTGACCCTGGAAAGTGTTCCTGATTTGCTTCGCGGCAATATCCCAAACCTGTTTGAGTCAGCCTAGCCCTAGCTCTAAATCAACCATACAAGATGCGAGGGGAGGGCAAGACGTACTCGAATCAGCTTATCTTCGGCGCCGGTAGCAAGATATTTGCCATCGGGACTGAAGCAGACGCTCCGGATATAGAGATCGCCGTTGAGATCAATACTCTCGTCCTGGAGGATGCAGATCTTCTCGCCGGTAGCAACGTCGTAGATCTGGGCGGACCGGTTGCATCCAGTAGCCACATACTTGCCGTCGGCGCTAAACCTGACGCAGCAAACGACGCTTTCATGCTGCAGGGTGTGCACCAAATCAACGTCCAGAACGCGGGTCACTGCTTGGTTAAAAACTGCCCACCAGTCGTCCTTGACCTTCTTGACGTGGCTCGGCAGGCGCTCAGGGTCCAGATCGCTCAAAGCGTTTGTCTGCATGGGGGGGCCAGAAGGGTGCTGCTGTCCCATGCGCGGCTGATCCGGTGTTGGGTGTGTAGGAACCTGGGGAGACTGACCAGGCCCGTTGTAGGGGATGGGAGTGTTGATCTGCGGGGTGGCCGGGCCCGTGGGGGGCCTTCCGATCGCTCTCTTGCCTGGTCCCGGAGAGGCCGTGCTCTGCGGAGGCTGAGAAGGGAAACTCCCCGGAGGCGGTCCCTGGCCGTACGACTGCTGGAAAGGGGGCTGCTGATGAGGCGGCGGGGGCGGGGGAGGAGGAGGGCCCAGTCCGGGCGGGGCAGGAGGCATATGAGGAGGCTGCTGCTCCGGCTGGGGCGGCGGTGGGGGGGCCAGACCGCCGCCTTGAGCACCTTGCCCCGCCATTATTGCGCCGAACACATTGCTCCCCATACCGATGGAAGGAGGCTGCTGCGACGGACCGGCGTGCTGCGGGGGAGGGTTCATCCCACCCGGAGGGCCACCACGCGCATCCAACTGACGACGCAGCATCGCAATCTCCTCTTCGTACCTGTTCGACGACAATCAGGTCAATCCTGTTCAAAACAATATACGCTGCCAAGAAAAGCGCCTACTCACTTTTGCTTCAGATTAATTTGCGTCTGTTCCATTTGATACACTCGTTCGCGGATGACGTTCATTTCCTGTAGCTGCTCGCGCACTGTTGGTGGGCTGTCAGCGTTGTCGTCCGAAAGGCAATTTGTAGTCTAGATCACGATTCTAAAAATCCACGTCGTCCAATGAAAAGCCTGATGATATGAGGGATATCAGGATCTTACGTTGATGGTCATAGCCTTCGGTCTGTCGGAGGTGAGAGTCGAACTCGGCGCGGATCCCCTCGAGCAGCTCATTGAGACGACCGGCTGCGCCGTTTGCAGGGGGGGCACCCCCCATGCTGCGATGGCCGGGATACATCGACATCGTGTCGCGTTCAGAGCTTGACGTTCGAAGGGGACGAAATGGGCCAGGAGGATGGCGACGACCGAAAGTTTCGGCAATCGGGTAGGGCTGGAGTTTAGAAAATTCGGACCCGCGCCGTGCCTACAGTTCAGCCTCGCGCAGCGCAAGTGCAAAGTTTCAATCGAGCCGAACCGTCGAGCGGCGGCGTGTAAGGTACGTGCGATGCGATACGGGATGCGGGCCAAGAGAACAACGACGCTGGCGTTGATGTGGGACGGGTGACCGGGTTGTTGTCGTTGTGTTGTTTGAGATGCATTGGAGAGGGAAAGGTCCAGTATTTAGTAGAAGCTCACCTAACCCCGGCTGCCATCAAGTGGCGCGCTGTGTTAGCGTGATCAAAACTGCAGCAAGGCGGTATGGTGCGTATAGTGGGTACCTATATTGCACGGACCATATATGTGGATACCTAGCATCTGTCCTGCCGAAGGAGCGCCTCCAACTTGTTCCTAGGTTTCACTCGCACGGTGTCCTCTTCGGCACCATCTTCAGAGTACATATTCGCAGAGAAAACAATATTGTGATTGCTGTGCGTGCGAGCTAGTTGTTTTGTTGGGCTCGTTCATAACCTCTGTAGTTGTGGCATGGCGGGCCATATGTACATGTACTGGTATCCCTTGCCGTGAGAGAGCCAACCCCCACGGACCCTCCGTACCTCCGAAGATCTCCTGCTTGCTGGGATTACATGAGGAATGAATCCTAGGGAGAGGAGAGAAGAAAATTTCTGGTCGCATAGAAAAGGAATCTTCCACGAGAGACATACCAGATGAAACATGCATGCTGCCACAGCACCGAGGTGACTTTGCAAAACACTACGGATGCACTACACTAGCAGGCAGGCCACTGCGCAGATATTGCGCGGTCTCCAGGGTGTGTGCTTCAGCCGCCGGGCCAGGTTGAGTTGGTGCTGCTGCCGCAGGGGCGTCGGAACCCCACAATCTCTTTCCCCTGCACCGCGTTAGCCGTTCTGTGATATACGGTGGCAGGTACTCAATCTGCTTCCGCCTCGGGAGCGGAGCAAACCGATGCCCCCACAAGTCCCCACCAGCTCCAGGCTCACAACCTCTGAGGCAGGGTTGATCAAGACCTTTTATCCCGGGTATTACTACAGCAATATCATTCCTAGACTCCAATAGGAGATCTAGGACCTTTCCTTACCCGTCGAGTCTCTGGTCCATTATTCAGTCCGGCGTCTTCGTCCCCGCAGTCCCCAGATGCCGATTTTTAGAAATGATGGTGTGCTGCCATTGGATGCAACAGGGTTCTGGCGGCGGCCTATGGCACAGGGAACCGTTCCAAATAGCCTCCCGTCGTGCTTGCAGCGCGGGACGCTAGCCGCCCAGCCTCAGCCCGTCTTCTCCATCAAATGACACAAACTGTCTGAGCTTGGAGATGCGCCTCATCAACGTCCACACACTCGAGCTCTCGCACTTCCTTGATGCCAAACCGCCCCCATATGCCATCCTCTCTCACACGTGGGGCGACGATGAGGTCACGTTCCAAGACATCCAGAATCTTGAGAGAGCTCGGGCGAAGAAGGACGGGTTTTCTAAGATTCAGTTTTGCTGTCGGCAAGCCAACCAAGATGGTCTAGAGTGGGCGTGGGTAGACACGTGCTGCATCGACAAAACTTCGAGCGCCGAGCTCTCCGAGACGATCAACTCTATGTTTCGCTATTATACCGAAGCTTTCATCTGCTATGCTTATTTATACGATGTAGAGCTGCCGCGTGGAAACGTGGAGGGGCAGCTCAAGGCAGCGAAATGGTTCACCCGTGGTTGGACCCTTCAAGAGCTGATCGCGCCCTTCGATGTGGTATTTTACGACGTGGATTGGGCACGAGTTGGGGCCAAGTCTCAGCTGGCAACTTACCTGGAGGGAGCAACTGGGATCCCGGAAGGCATCCTAAACCACTGCATTCCCTTACAGGACGTCTCGGTATATCGGCGTATGCGATGGGCATCAAACAGGTGCACGACGAGGGTTGAGGATGTGGCTTATTGTCTCCTGGGAATATTCGACATCTCAATGCCGTTGCTTTACGGAGAGGGGAAGAAGGCCTTTATTCGTCTTGAAAAAGAGATACTAAGCTCATCTCATGACCCGTCCCTCCGTGAGTGCTCGGCCCGGGCCGATTTCTTCCCATTTTGTTCTTTCCAGGCACCCCACTTTGTTCTCAACTCCCAAGACACAAGGCATTGTCCCGCAAGGAAGAAATCAGCTAATATTTACCACAGTTGCGTGGGGAACTGCAAACGGTGGCCAAGTGGTTATTGAGGAGGATGGAGTCGCGGCTGTTCGACGGGATGCGCAGGGTGAGAAAACCCTAATGTTTCGAACAGAATTTTACACCATGCCTAAGGTACCTACCTAACTAACATAACGGAAGTGCTGAGAGAGGCCCCGCTTTCTGGGGCTCTGGCAGAGAGCCCGGCGGATTTCCAACCAATATTTGATCACTTGGGTAACGAATTTGTCATATCCCTAGAGCCTGAAAGATTCACGGAACATCCACCAGAGTTTCATGCAAGTACCGGCACTATAAGAGTTGCAATGAGGCTTCGAAAAGTTGGCCACGAAGAGCTTCGACTCCTTGTTCCATATCTCCAGTCGATCGCTCGACGAGGGTATGTTCGCAGACTCTCAGAATTCAACATCAGTGTGGCGCTGGGATCACTGAGGTTGGACGAAAGCCTTGACGGTCACGCCCTATATCTTGGGTGCTTTGAACCTTTGGGCTCTTTTCAAAACTCAACCCTCTTAGCGTCACCCTGTTTCCTTCTTGCTAGAAGATCGACCGGAGAGGGGGAGCGGCCTTACTTTACCAGATTTCGACAGATCATCAATTGCATTTCGGTAAGTGTCCAGACGTCCTGGGAACTCACCACCTGCTCAATCGCAATGAAATACTCGCTCGATCTGTGGGAGGGGGATGAAAATTCCTTGTGGCTGGACTGCACATTCAGCTGGCTGGAGCCCAAACCATCTTGTTCGTGGGGCCCAGTGTCCAGGATCACAAGGTTGGGCGTCCCAGACGACGAAACCAGTGGGGCGATGTCAACTTTTCAGTTCCAGCTCCACCCCGGAGCACCGTTTGTCCTGATAGTTTGCGGTATTTGTACAAGGGGCTACGTCCTGAAGGTGTTTGACCTTGAGAGGCAAGCAAACGTTGATGAAATCCATCGTGTTGGCTTGGGCGGTTTCTCCCGTGGTGGAGGGGGTTTGTTTGAGGTCTACAGGGGGTCTGGTCCGGTAGCAAGAGCACAGCATCGGCTTGGAGAGAAAGAGATAATTGCTACCTTGGTGGTAAAAGCCGAGGATGGCGAGACCTTGTTCCGTAACAACGAGCTGTTTGTGGCTTTGCGATAAGTTATCGATTGGTTCAGCTTATAAAATTACATTGTTGGATGAGAATGTCTCCTTTGCTACCTAGGTACACCATCGACTCCATCCGACTTGTACCACTCCCACATATAACCTGAGAGGTACTTAGACACACGAGTGCTATTATTTCTAAGAGGTTATTCTGCCTTTTTACCACACTACTATAAGGTAGTCAAAATATCTCGCAAGGAAGGTGGTACCCAATCATCTCCTCTGATCGTAAGGCTCCTTATCTATTGAACTGGTATTTAACTGGGCACATGTACTTATCCGGAGCATCTAGGATTCATAGTGCAAGTGGGAGGTATGGCTTTGACCAGAGAGATATTTATGTTGAATTACATTTCATTGTCGGCGTGTCTGGTGTAATTTATTTAGCCGTGCCTTTCTTTAATCTGTGTTGTCCTTGAAAACGATAGCCCTTCTCCTCCGGGGTCCCAGTTCGAGGTTGGAGGTCTTCTGCCCGCCATACCACACAGACCCTATGACATACTGGTCGAGGGAGATGTTGATGATCGATGGCCAACACGACATTTCCTCACTCTCCCCGGGCATCACGGAACTTTGAATGTTTGAACCCTCTTCTCATCTATTCCAATGAAGCTTGTGTGTTCAAACATCGAGAGTTACAGCTTGGACTGGGCAGATGCAACGAAACAAATCGCCAACCAATCGCATCGTCCAACGCCTAGACCACGTGTGAGTCCAACACGATGCGCATATTGCATGAACCAGGGCCAGTGCCATGCGGATGGAGCCGCCCACTCACAATACGCACTAGCATGTAACTCTTTGGGAACAAGAAATGTAGCCCGGTAACACTCGCTTCCAATTTGTTCGGCCGGTCCATTGCCTGATTTATGTACAAGTTGCAGTCGCTAAGTAGAGAATATAGACGCACCCGCAGGAAGAACAAAGATAAAACGCAAAAAAGGGAAACAACAGCCATTGCCAAAGTCACCACCACTGTACTAGCATAGTGACACCCTAGTTACCACCACGGCCGCCACGGCCGCCAGCCTTCTATCCCTTGTGACTACAGGTTTGTTAGATTTCAATACTTAGACATTGGCAACACGGTCAGTATCACTTACTGGCGAGCGACAAGCTCAGGGGCGCCGTGCTCCTCATCCTCATCGTCCTCGTCGATCTCGCGCTTGTTGTTCTTCTTACGGCCGCCACCGGTTTTCTGTCCCTTATGGTGCCTTGCGACGAGCTCAGGAGAATCAAGCTCAGCAGCGAGTTGGTCAACGTCGCGCTGGTTGTTCTTATTACGGCCACCACCGGTCTTCTGACCCTTGTGACTACAATCTCGTTAGATCTTAATAGCCCAGAGTTGTTGGTATAATCTACTTACTGGCGAGCGACTAGCTCGGGAGAGTCAAGCTCAGCATCAAGCTCCTCAACCTCGCGCTTGTTGTTCTTCTTGCGGCCACCACCAGTCTTTTGTCCCTTATGGTGCCTTGCAACAAGCTCGGGGGCGTCATGCTCCTCGTCCTCCTCGTCCTCGTCGGCTTCGCGCTTGTTGTTCTTTTTGCGGCCACCACCGGTTTTCTGCCCCTTATGGTGCCTCGCGACGAGCTCAGGAGAGTCAAGCTCAGCGTCGAGTTGGTCAAGTTCGCGCTTGTTGTTCTTTTTGCGGCCACCGCCAGTTTTCTGTCCCTTGTGGTGCCTTGCAACAAGCTCGGGGGCGTCATGCTCCTCGTCCTCCTCGTCCTCGTTGACCTCACGCTTGTTGTTCTTCTTACGGCCACCACCAGTTTTCTGTCCCTTGTGGTGACGGGCCTCGATCTCATGAGCCACTTCAGAGGCAGGGAGAGCTGCAGCCGGAATAGCGAGAGCAAGGGCGGAGCCCTAAGAAGAATCAGTACTGGTTACCAGCACGCGGTCAAGTTACTCACCACTTTGATGAGAGTGGAGGCCTGGAAAGCAAGGGCCGACGAGGTGACCATCGCACCAACGAGGAACTGAGCAAAAGTAGGGGTATGCATCTTGACAGTGGAGTGGGCTGACCGGCAGCTGGCTTTCGAATGGTAATACAGGAAATGAAGGTAGAAAAAAAACTGAAAGAAAGGCACCAGGCTACCGGACTGAAGAGATGGTGGGAAGTGAAAGGCGGATGGGGAAGAATCTCAAAATCGAGCCATGTTGAGAGGGTTTGAGAACTTTATAGCCTTGGCCTGGGGAAATGGGACCATACTGGCGGTGTTTTTCTGTTGCACGCGAGACACGGTCGGTGAACTGGGTCCAAGACTGTGAACTTCACGCGGACCGAAGAGCGCATGGGTCCATTAGCCATGACGGGAAGCGATGAGACAAGAACACACCGTACCGCTCCAACAAGACGGCGTCGGGGACCCTCGTCGAGAGGGTACAAGGCCGGGCGGGCACTTAGTGTGTCTCACGATGCTGGGTACAGAGGGGCCACTGGGTCGGCCGGTCGACGATGCTCAACTGTCTATGAGCTGTGAGACTGGGGTGACGAAAGCGCGCTTCCACCATCTCGCTTTGCCGCCTTGCGCCTTGTTCCATCGTTTCGCTCGAGTGCCCGCAACTAGCTAGGCGGGTTTGGAACTTTGGAAACCTCTTGCAACGTTGTAAGATCTGCGTCTCGAATGCCAAGACATGCGAGCAGGGGGTTTGAGATGTCGGCTTCCCCACAGATCGCCTGCCAATGCGGCTCCACGGCTGAACTTGCCCTGGCAACACTGCCAAGCATGATCCTCAACGAGATCTCCGGGTTTTCGCTGGGCGTCTGGGAACCCCTTCAGCACGAGCATTGGAGATGCGATCATGGATAGCGCATTCGTGAGGCATAAACCGACGGGAGCGATCAGCATCTCGCTTTTTCCCTTCTAGTACTCCCTCGCCTCGAGCGCCATCGTCACCGGGGTTTCATCGCCCACCAGCACGAGCCAGCCTCGAATTCGTAGGCTTTGCTGTCTGTTGTTGGCGCTTTGGAATCAGCGTGGGCAAGAGGTGCCCATCTCCAATTGCTAGTCGCGCGGATACGATCCTTATCTTATCTGAGACGCCACCCATCGCTCATTTTGGGCGACTGAAACATCGTGTCGGAAGGCGCCATCGCTTGGATTTGCACGACTGCCTGACAGAGCAGGGATTTGGTGTTTCAAGGCCGAGTCGACGGCGTGCTCTTCTCGTCGCTGAGTGCCGACCACCCCCCCCCATTTGGTGCCGCCCCCAGAAAACGATGAACACCAGGGTCGCGCTCGCGCTCGGTCTCAGACCTCACCACGGTCGGGCATTAAGCGGTTACGCGGTCGAAAAGTCGTAAGAAAGAGACGCTTGCCTGACAAGCGCTGTCACATTGCTGTCCTCGTCGCCTACGACCGCCCTGCCCTCCTTGGCACTCTCGTCTCATCTTTCCTAAAGTCTAGAGCGAACCTCAAACACCACCTCGTGAAGAAGTGGCCCTCGTCTGAACTAACCATAATCCCCTATCCCTTGCTTGTCGCAAGAGCAGTGCTTTAGTGAGCCCCTTCAAGGGGTGGCTTTCCACTCCACTTCGGCCACCGCGTCGACCTTCCCTGATTTCCCACCGGCCTCCCTCGCATCATCCCCGTTGATCGAAGCTTAGCCTCCGATCTCACAAAATCCAGCACTTGGCACTTGGGGTCTTTGCCAAGCCCCGAGTCTTCCTACCCCTCGGCTCTCACTCCCTTCTTCTTCGAGCATTCTTCATTCTCATGGTATCTTCACACGTACTTTTCGTTGCCCAGTCCCCCCCTTTCCTTCAACGCACCTGGTGTGCCACTGCAACGCGGTACTGGTGAACGTCTTCTCTTCTTTTATCTTGGCCTTTCTCGTCCCCTTTTTGAGGATGCCTAAATCCAAATATCACGCAGTTCCCGTCGACGAGGAACGTAGAGTCGGTGGTGCTCGAGAAAAACAAGTCGAATGGCTCCATCCGGACCTCGACGGTCAGCCAGTCCCCGGTTCAGGGCTTTGTCTACGGAAGCACTGGGTATGGCTCGCTCATGCAGTGCTATTATCTACATCGGTGACCTTTTTTGCTGTGTCGCTGTGCATGAAAGGCACAGCTTCGACAGAATCGAATTTTCTGTCTCGGATCTCGACGTATTGTATGAATCTCCTTGACTCTGTCATTGGCCTGTCCACTAACACTCAGACAGCGCCCCTCTTTCCGGCGGTGAAGTATGAGCCAGTCAAGTTCGATTTGACTCCAATACCCACGGCCAGTGACTCACCATACATCGGCTATGGACCGGATGTTGATAGGGCATGGGATTATATCGCCAATGATAGTAAGGCACTGAGTTTTCTGACATGCTGGATCTGCCGCTGACAAGGATACTAGTCGGCGATATTATGATTACCGAGGAAGAAAGAAAGCAACTCGGACTATCGCCGGATTCGCTGAAAATACAGCATCCTAAGACGGGTGAATGGGGTTACAGGGCTGGTGTCGAGGTTTTCCACCAGCTGCACTGCCTTAATCTTCTGAGACAGGCGCTGTATAAAAAAGAGTACTATGGTCAGAAAGAGGTGGGAGGAGACGTTGGCGATGCCGACGGCTCAGAAGATCTCTTCGGTCACCTTGGTATGTTATTTCTCGTCGTTGCGCCTTGGCCTCTTGGCTAACATCCTATCCAGACCACTGCATTGAGGCTCTTAGGCAGAATCTCATGTGCCATGGTGATGTGAGCGTCTTCACTTTTAAGAAGTTCCCGGAACTTGAGGACCAAGGGATCGAGGGGGAGTGGCCAGACTTCGAAGTCAACCACATGTGCCGGAACTTTGAGGCGCTGAGAAAATGGAATAACGACCATGTTGCTGCATGGGATCACAATGCTTAATCAAGAGCGATGAATCTAGTCAACATTAGTGCATAGAGACTCCAGCCAAAGGCAAGGCCCCCCTATGCCAGTGCGGAATTTGTCTTCTCGCTGTCAAGTCAGGCCATGGTTTTCAATGTGACGGGTCATGTCGTATTCTAGAGAAGCCTTCTTCAACTGTTGAAGATTCTGATGCGGCAATCCGGGGTGAAGCGACCCTTGAGCTCATTCATGCAACCTTGGAAGATTGCGACGATTGTGGCCTGGCTTCTCATCGTTCTCCGGGGCTGCTGGTCAGGCTTGCGTATCTTGTTGCTCGCATGCTGTCTCTGAGGTGAACGGGACCGGAGCAATCAGTGAAGAGAGATACCTCCGCCGCCAATCTTCAGCTGATCGGCTGCAAGCCGTAGTCCCATTCAGCTCACTGTCGTCAACCAAGTATTTTCGAACATGCATGTGATATTTGTCAGTCATAATCTTGTTAGGGTCGCTGTAAGTCAACTTCCTCATCATTCAGCGCTGCGCAAAAAAAAAAGAAAACCATCACGTTGCATTGAGACAGCTTTTTGTTCATTTGCCGAAGCATTTCGTGCGACTTGTAGGGGTTCTGTCAGCGTTTATACAATGGCTTGGAATACTAGTATCGGACACTAGTGTTCGATACTAGTATTCGGCGTGGGCCGTGGTGCCGGACCGACACGGGGATCCCCCGGTTGGCCAAATCGGCCCCGTCAGCGGTACCTTGCAGTGCCGGGCCGGATCTTCCTGTTTGGGGACTTGGTTGAACACGCCATCTGCTCGCATCGGCGACGCCACAGCCCGGCGAATCACTGTGGTTTTGGGGCCTCCATCATGCAATTGTCGACTCGGATTGGATGACATTTGCCGCTAAAGCACAGATATTAACCCAACAAAGCCAGTGCTGCGTAATTAGTCGCTCGGGAACAACATGGGATGTTTCCAACGAACTTATGGTGGGGATCGAATGCGAACTGGTGCCATGTGAGCCAGTTCCTGGAAGACGGTGCCGGTTTTCATAGCCCGTGTCTGCGGAAATTGGGACTTTGTAAATACGCGTATTGGGGAAGTGTTCGCGACTCGCAAGGAGATACAAATTGAACGTATCCTGCTCTTCTTTGCGGCGGTTCTGGCTCAACATTTCTTGACAACAATCGAACTCGATTTACTTCTTGACGCTTGAAACACTGAAACGACCGCTGACTTTCAAGCCAAGAAAGGAAGGTGATTGTCTCGGTGTGGCGTGAAATGAGCCGCGAAATTGTTGCCCCACACGAAATTCTCGACACAGCACTTATCTCTCTTGACTTCCCAATCGCCTCACGATAGGGGGCGCCTGGACACTTCCTCTTCTGCATTGCGCCCGCGCAGTCGTTCTTCAAGATGGATATCGTTCTCGAGGTCTCGGACACATTCATGTTCGATTACATGTACGCATGGCTACATCCTGCAAAGCTCCACGACTTTCCCGACCATGCTGCGGCAAATGTGAGCGCGCGGGCGTTCTCGACATGGCAGTACAAGCCCGCGACATCCTTCTTTTCGATTGAGCCTGCGGAGGTGGCCTACATGAGCGAATGGGCCCGAGACAACATCTTCCGTCAGAGTTTATCCCTGTTCCTGATACTATGGTAAGCCTGCTGCGTGAGAAGATGTCTTCCACCCCTTTCCGCACTCTGAGTTCTGCCGCTGACCAGCGATCGTTCTTCAACAGGCTCTTTGGCCTTGTGGTCTACTTCATTTTCGCGTCCCTTTCTTATGTCTTCGTCTTCGATAAGAGGACGCTTCAACACCCCAAGTTCCTGAAGAACCAGGTCTACCTCGAGATAATGCAGGCAAACCAGGCTTTGCCGGTCATGGCGTTCTTCACCTTCCCTGCCCTGGTCGCAGAGGTGCGCGGATACAGCAAGCTCTACGACACAACCGCCGACGGGCCGGGCTGGTGGTATAACATCCTCCAGTTCCCGCTGTTCCTCGTCTTCACCGACCTTTTTATCTACCTGATTCACCGTGGCCTGCACCACCCGATGGTGTACAAGCGCCTTCACAAGCCGCACCACAAGTGGATCATGCCGACACCCTTCGCCAGCCATGCCTTCCACCCCATTGATGGATTTGCACAGAGTGTCCCATATCATGTGTTTCCCTTCATCTTCCCGCTTCAGAAGGTGGCGTACGTGTGCATGTTCATCTTCATCAACTTCTGGACCATCATGATCCACGACGGCGAGTTCTACGCCAACAACGCCGTCATCAATGGCGCCGCCTGTCATAGCGTGCATCACTTCGCCTTCAACTACAACTATGGCCAGTACACCACGCTGTGGGACCGCCTGGGTGGCAGCTACCGTGCCCCCGACGCCGAGTTATTCCAGAAGGAGGACAAGTCTGTCAAGGAACAGTGGGAGAAGCAGGTGAAGGTGATGGAAGAGACCCTCAAGGAGGTAGAAGGCGAGGATGATCGCGAGTATGCTCCCGAGTCAAAGAAATCGAGGTGAATTCTCACTGGGCTCGACTGTTGCTCGGGGTGCTGGGTGGATAGTCTTCATGAAGTAATGGAGAATGACCGGGAACGGAGTGAATCGGCACCGGGTTGCAGGGACTTGCACTGACTGAGCTTGGATTGGCAGTCGGCACGAGTCTTTGTGTACATATATTTCTTTGGACGACATAATCTCGGTGAAGCTATTGCGGGCGGATGGCGTTCAAGAGGGAGGTTCTGGCTAGCAGGAGTTGGGCAGCCAGTGGACTGTCTAAAATGTCCATAATCGAGGGGGATTGCACGAGAGAAAAAACTATTATGTAGTGAAAACAGACACGTAAAGCATTGTAATATCAAACATCATCTTTATATCTACTGCCAGACGTGTGTCGAATCACTTGCGAAAGCATGACGCCAGAGTTGTGTATACGAGGCTCAGGCCAAAAGAAAGGGTTCCCTCAATCAGTGCGAAATTGCCTTTTTAGAATCTTCACACAGTCCTGCTCTGAAACGGTAAGGTCTGGGCTTATCACATTACAGGCAGGAAGGCCCAATTGAAATATAAAAAGGCCTCTTCAGTATTCATAGAGGTCTTTTCAGAATGGGAGATGGCCTGTAGTAACGAAAGCCAGAGGTGGTCTTTACAGTAAGAAGGCATTTTCGCACTGGCTAAGGGGACCCTTTCTTTTGGCCTGAGCCTTCGTAGACCTGAGAGTCGTGCGCAATTCCTTCACCCCCACCCGGCATCCTGGCCCCTGGATCTGTAAAGACGAATGCTCCGCAAATACATCAAAAAGTCGCTGCTTCCGACCAAGTCGCCTAACGCCATGCGATAAGCAAAAGTATAAAACAAGCCCAGACAGAATAAAAATAGTGAAGGCCGACTGGCCGGTGATCAAAACACCTTCCGATAACTTCAGAATCAATCCGCTCAACATTACCATCTCCCTCCTACATCCACCTGCTTCCGGGGCATCCGTTTGCCAACCCTTTAAGAAAAGCTAACAAACTTCGGGTCCCTCGGTCGCCCGTCTGCCCCTATGCCGTTATCCCGAAATCGCTGCTCCATATACACGCGCCGTGCCTCGTCGAACTTCAATCGTCGCCGCTGCATGATGCGCAGGATCTCCCGTTTCGCTGCGCTGTCGAGCCCCGCCCTGCTATCCCCTGCCTCGACGTTGCCCGTGAGGTCGAAGTTAGACGACGAGAGGCCTGCTTCTGCGTCGCCCGAAAAGCTGGAAGGGAGCCGCGAGTACAGGATCGAACTCCCTGGGAAGCGACGGTCTTCGATTCGGCGCTGGATGTTGACGATTGTTGCTTGGAATGATTCCAGCCAGCGTGCGCGGGTGAGGTAGAGAACGGTGCCCGTTATCAGGGTTAGGAAAGCAAGGCTGTAGAAGAAGTACGTCATTTTGGCGGGCGAGGGGTCGTCGGCGACGGTTCCTTGGGTTTGCTTCGCAAGCCTGGAGGCTTCGTTTGAGGTGACGATGGGTGTCGGTGTTGAGTGACTGGAATGAGCCGGGATACGTTCAAGATGGGAATGAGCGAATATGAAAGGAAATAGCCGCCGCTTTACAATCGTTTGAGGGCGAGCTAGGCCGGTTAGATGAGCAACTCCATGGGCGACGGAAAGTCGTGAGAATGCGCTTGCGTGGTGCTGAAGGCTGTGAAGCAACCGGCGTCCCGAGTCCCGACGGTGCTGATGCGTAATACAACGCTCCGTAGCTTCCGCAAATGACCAATGACGGTTGTGACGGCCTTGGCGGTCTTTGGGTGGTCCGTGCTATCCAAGGTGGGGCCCAGAAGGTACGAAAATACATGCGGTAGGGCAGCCCACAATTGCCCAAAAATACAAGTTGCTGATTGAAATTTGAACTTGTTGTCGACGACATCTTCGATTTTTCCTCGTTCCGGTCTCTATACGCCCCCATCCATCAAGATGCCTTCCAACGTCTCTGCCGACCTCATCTGGGAGATTTCTCGTGAGTGAATTCATGGCGAATTTTCCAAAGCGACGATATACTGACGACGAGCGTTTTGGTTGGCAGGGAACACCAATTCTTACCTTGTTAAGAGGACACATGGCGGTGCTCACCAGTTCTCCCGGGACCCCCTCAACCTTGCCAACCTGAACTCGCGCACGGTACGGACGATTTGGAAAACCAACAATTAATGGTGTGTGCAATTGGCTAACTTGTGGGATCAGCACGCCGGTTTCGTCAACGACAAGGTAGAGACCACCGAGAGGAGACGACGAGCGATGGGACTTTGCACTGACACAAGTTGGATAGGCTGTCGGTATTGCCCCCGTTGAGAAGGGTGGTGTCAAGGTTACCACCAAGAAGACTGGTGCTCTCAGCAAGCCCTCCGCCCTGCACACCGTCACATACGGCGGCAACAAGACCAACCGGAAGTCAGTTTGGAATTTTACCTAGAGAATGGTATAACAGATCGGTTTGCTGACTTGCCTTATCAGGACCTACAAGAACATCGCCAGCCTGGTCGCCAAGTCCGGGTACCGCCCCGATCTCCGATCTGCCGCTGTCGCCCGCGCCAGCGCCATCCGCCTCTCCCAGAGGCCCGGCAAGCCCGACCAGGAGAAGAAGCTCAGGGGTAACGCTGCCAAGCGCGCCGCGGCTTAGAGAACTAGATGTCGTAACGAAGGAAGGGGGATAGGGAGGCGCCTCAACGCTGAGAGCGGAAGCTCCGGTTAGGAGCATATGGCATGGATGGATGATTTAGGGGCAATTGGACGGAATGGGAATTACCAATCTTGCTCTTGCATCTAGCAATGGCCACGGCGTTTGATATCCAAAAAGAATCAATCACTCCAGCGTGGGACGTTTATACCAGCTTTCCACCTATGGACAGCTGGTAGCGCTCAAGTGACACCCGACCGTCAGTGACAGCGTGCAGTCCATTTTGGGGAAGAATCGAGCGCCTTGGAAGCCACGCGGTTCCGTTCCTGGAGAGATGATCTCACACAAGATCTCGTATCAGGTCCCCGGGGTGACATCAGGGTGGGTGTCGCCGACGCCCCGCTAGTCGGCTTGTTTAGCAGATCCGAGTTCGGGCCTCGGAACGCACGAGCTTGCGCATATGACTGAAATGCCTAACAGTTGACTTTACGGTTGACGAAGGCTCTGATATGAAGATATAACAGATGATAATTCATGGACAAAAGGGGAGATCCCGGTTGACGGCCTGGACTACCGGCAAATTGCATTGCGCCATTCAAGAGGCGACGACCCCTCACACGCCCGGTGCGAAGGGAGGCAACGCGGGGCAGCCACACAGCGGGGTCGGCTCGGGATCTCAAACTATACCACACCACTGCCTCCCCAATTCTATCATCATACCTCAATTCATCTTATTTCCTCACTTCTCTAGTACCTAGGTAATGCATCCAAATTTGTCCCAGCAGCTCTTCCGTGGCTGATTGATGATCAACTAACTCCGCACACCCTTCAGACTTCCCCTCGACCCCACCTTCGCGACTTCAAAGGTCCCGACACAACTCCAGACAAAATGGTCAAAGCAGGTCGGTTGCAGAAGCACTCCGTTGATTGCGCGATTTGGAGAGTTGCTATATCTGACATTGTTGGTCAACACAGTCGTCGCTGGTGCCTCTGGCGGTATCGGACAGGTACACGCCCCCTTGAATGCGAGAACTGGCTGGACCTCGGATGCTGATCAACTGCGATGCAGCCCCTGTCCCTGCTACTCAAGCTCTCTCCGCTCATTGATGAGCTCGCCTTGTACGATGTCGTCAACACACCCGGAGTTGCAGCGGATCTGTCCCACATCTCTTCGAACGCGGTGAGTACCTTTCGCCCAGGCCCGGACGCAGAGCATTGCGCGCAACTGCTGGGCTTCAGCTAACACCGAATCCCAAACAGAAAACCACAGGTTACCTCCCTGCCAACGATGGTGCCAAGTTGGCGTTCAAGGATGCTGATATCATTGTCATCCCGGCGGGTATTCCCCGTATGTCAACATGCTAGCCGACGTAGCCCGTTTGCATACTGACGTGTAGCTTCTCAGGCAAGCCTGGCATGACTCGTGACGACTTGTTCAACATCAACGCTGGCATTGTCAAGGGTTTGATCGAGGTCGCCGCCGAGGTTGCACCCAACGCCTTCATTCTCGTTATCTCGAACCCTGTCAACTCAACTGTCCCCATCGCTGCTGAGGTCCTCAAGGCTAAGGGCGTCTTCAACCCCCAGCGCCTCTTCGGTGTCACTACTCTCGACATCGTCCGTGCCGAGACCTTTGTTGCCGAGATCGTTGGCAAGGCCAACCCCCAGGAGCTCACCGTTCCTGTCATCGGTGGTCACTCTGGAGAGACCATTGTCCCGCTCTTCAGCAAGGTCACCCCGTCTGTCCAGATCCCCGATGACAAGTACGACGCCCTGGTTAACCGTGTCCAATTCGGCGGAGACGAGGTCGTCAAGGCCAAGGATGGTCTCGGGTCGGCCACTCTCTCCATGGCTTACGCCGGTTACAGGTGAGACCTTCGCAAACAGTGTCGAGTTTCTATTGAAGCTAACGACGTCCCCCTAGATTTGCCGAGAAGCTCCTCAAGGCTGCCAAGGGAGCCAAGGGTCTTGTTGAGCCCACCTACATTTACCTCGCCGGTGTTCCCGGCGGCGAGGAGATCCGAAAGATTGCTGGCGTGGACTTTTTCTCTGTTCCCGTCGAGCTCGGAGTAAGCCGCTTCTCCGACCGCTTTTAACTTATGCAGTGAACTGACAACAATTAGCCCAACGGTGCCGAGAAGGCCATCAATATCCTCGCCGATATCACCGACAAGGAGAAGACACTCCTGGAGGCCGCTATCAAGGGCTTGAAGGGCAACATCGAGAAGGGTGTTGCGTTCGCTCACAACCCCCCTCAGAAGTAAATTGCCCCACATCATTCTTGCGAAGTAAACCCTTTCCCCACCGTTAGGCAACATTACTTCGGACATTCTTTGGCAGCTGTTTCTAGCCCAGTAAGACGGGCGAACTATAGAACAAAATAGAAGACCTATGAGGTTCATGTGGCTGATCCGTTTGTTTTCCGTCCCTAGGCTGTAAGAGAAGGCTTCGTAAAACGGAGCAATGGGTCATAGCATCCCCAATCATCCTCTTTTGAAACCCCAGAAGTTCGCCAAAGCATCAGCACATATTCCAAGCTTTTTTCACCAGCACATAAAAGCAACCGGGCCATCTAATAGTGCATTTGCCATTGGCTGGCGTTTTCTGCCCCTCAAGACTATTGGCCCGGCAAGCATGGCCATCACTTGGAAGGAAAGGAAAGGAAAGGAAAGGGATGGGATGTAAGTTTGTGAAGAGTTAATTAAGCAAGGCGCTGTTTTTCTGCCTTGGGATGTTGGTCGTAAATGCGTTATAGAAACACCCCCAGATTCTGGGTATAGACAAATCGTGTCCCCGCGAGAGAAACCATTATGTTTAACGCCAATGCGCCAGTGCCGTCTTGCGACCCCAATGAACCCTCTAATCTAGATGCAATATGGCAAGGGGCAGAGCCGGTGACTGGCGACTGCACCATGAACCGACTGCCAGCAGCTTCCGCTCTTTATCAATGATACGCTGCCCTCCCCGCTAAATCACTAGGGGCAAGAGAAGGAGAAGACAGCTATGGCGCCTTTGCTGGTATTGTTTTGATCTGGAACACAGCCCCAGGCAACTCGCTTGTCTCCGCCTGAACCGTGGCATTAATCCCCATAGCGGCGAGGGCGCCTCGGACGATGCCGCAGGGGAACCATAGAAACTGCAACAGCAATGTTAGTCGAAAGCTCTATCACGCACAATGGGCGGCACGTACCGGTTGCGCCCTGAGAACCGCCTGCCCCCCTGTCTCGGTGCTCATGCGCGAGAATGGCCGGAACGCATTGTCTGTTAGCACGTAAACGCCCTTCTTCATGTCAGCAACCAACCAACCGATCCCTCCATCCCTGGTGCCAGTGGTTGGCAAACATACCCTGTGGTTTGTCTTGAGGTTATCCACCTGCTTCCTAAACAGCAGAGTCCACAAGTCCTTGCAGAGAAACTTGATCACATCCAACGTGTCGCTGAACCGCGGCCGATCGCGCGAGAAGCGCTCCACCAGGCCCTGCCCCACGCGATACCCCTGTGTCTCGAGCCGGAAGAACACGGCGTCGCGCTCCTCGTCCTCGTCCATCTTCCCTAACGTGCCCGTGCCCGTGCCTGTGCCGGCGCGCCCTGACACCAACGATGTCCGGTTCGTCCCTTGTTGTGGCTGCTCGTCGGCATTCTGTGTCTGTGTTGTGGGGTTCTCTTCTTGCGCTGCGGCCTCGACCTCGTTTGTGATGCGGTATGCCATAGGCACAAGCTCGATGAGCAGGAAGTCGAGACAGGAAGCGCCGACGAAGCTTGCGTTTGGGTCTGAGGCATTGTACGGCGGCATAACGCTTTCGAACGACATGGCTGCGATATGCCTATCGGCAGTTTGAAGCTTGGATGGTGGGCGTTGCGACAGGTCTCGGGGGTATCAGGACCTTGGAGATGGCAGAGTTAAAGACGGTGGGCCGCCAACTTCGCATCGGCTCCCGTTCTCAGCAAGAATCTCTATGTTCTTGATCACTCGGGCTTCGTTAAAGTTGGAGTTCCGTGAATTCGAGTAGTTTTATCACTGTGGTGGGTTGGTTGGAGGTCTTGCTGTGGTGTGGTATGCGAACAAGCCGCCCCGCGACTGGCGGGATAGCTGCTAACCTAGCTTTCATGGATATGCATATAGGCGATATTCAGCACTGGACACTGCACAGGGGAGCACCAAGGTAATTTCACTAGAACTTTTAGACGACTTATTGATTCCGCTGACATCTGCCCGAAATCATCGAATATCGGGTTTCTCGGGGAAGCACCTCGTCGTCCATCAAAAACCAAATAGCACCCACTGATATGACTGAAAGCCTGTCCCTTTCCCGTCCCGTCTGAACGCCTTGCTTGAGTCTCTTACGACTTGCTATTCACAAAGATCCCCAAACTCCTGCCCATGCCAATTCTACCCGCTAGAGGGTAGTTCTGGAGTGTCAGAAAAGCAATTGTTGTTGTACACACGACCAAATGACACCTGGCTAGAAACCCCAATCCAAGATGACCAAATGGTGGCAGCCTAGCGCTTCTAATACAAGGCACCTTGGAAACCATTGTGTCCGTAGTTGGCTCGCTTTACCGGGCGTTGCTGATCATCATCATCATCATCAGATAGCGTGAGGTCGATGACCTCAGCTGCGGGCCGCTTGCTCCCGGATCGTGCGGCGACCGAGCTATCCCGGGAATTGTTGGTGTTCGGGGTTCCCAGGATTGAGATAGCGGTAGGTGCTCCGGTTCGGTTTGGAGTGGCCAGATTAATACTGGCGCCTTTGCTAAATGACGATATGACGATGTCGTCGTCATCAAAAAAACTCGCAGTCTTGGATTCTGATCTTGCTTCTCGTTTGATCCCTGGAGCACCGGGGACAGACCACTTGCCGTATGGGTCAATCGTGACCTGGTCGACTGAATCGGAAGTCTCCGCTAGGATCTCCCGTACGTACCTATCCTCAAATTAGCATTGCTGAAGCCAAAAGAAAACCACCAAAATCAACTAACTCATCAACAGCCAGCTGATCAAAGGGAGCCGACTTGTTGCAAATGGGACACAACCATTGCGGTCCCTGTTCCTGCAGTTGCAAGTACGAAGTTGCGTCAAAGCATTGGATATGTGAACAGCTGAGAGCCCGGCATGGGTGACTCAGCCTCATGTAGGACAGAGGGCACTTCAAGCTCAGGTTGAGAGATGTAGCCTCGATATCGGGGTCGTGAGCCTTTTTCGTTACTGGAGAAGAAGAATCAGTAAGTAGGGCGGTAGGATATCAACAGCGTTGCACTTACGCTCGGCAATGACCGATTCTTTTCGAATTTTCTTCTGGATCATGCCAACGAGCGCCTCGACGGGCTTTGACTTGCACACAACCAAGCATAGGTAGTACTTCTGATTCTGTGTTAGTTTGTTAGGCAGTGGCTTTCTCTTCCCAGATCCGAGACATACCTTGCTCGTTAGAGCATATGTAAACTCGATCGTATTTCCGTACGTGGGGGGTTTCACGCGAAGCGCGTCCGTGATGTCAACTGGTCTAGTAGACCCAGCCTTGTTCTTCAGGCCGCGCAGATTCGCCTTGATCTCACCCCCGTTCACCTTGAGCTCAGACTGGTGGGGAAAAGCGATGTCCTGAAGTCCTGTGTTTCCGGCAGAACAGAATACCATCACACGCAGAGAAGGGTCGGCCTGACACTCCTGGAAGTCACATGCCTTGACTGTAAAGGACACGGAGTTCCGGTGCTGCGACATCACTAGAGGGCTTCACGGTCAGCAAAGTGCAAGAGGTAGGGCGTCTGGAATCGCACCTTCGCAGGGCTTGATATCTCCAAGCCGCCGCTTCATGTCATAGAACGGGCTCGGCCTGTAGTCAAAACCGGGTGTCAAGACTGCGGCGGGCCGTGGTTGGGCAGCTGGGCGATGTGCTGTCACTAGCGGAACTGGTGGCGCTGGAACAGGAGGCCGCTGCCCATTCGTCAGCGAGAACGCCGGCGAGCCAAAGGAAGCCGCCCCATAATGCTGTGATGGCGGGAGAGTAGGAATAGGCTGGGGAGGGTTCGCAGGATAATAAGGCGGAGCCATTCTCTGAGAGCCTGTGTTAGTATAGATGCTCTGTCGAACTTCCTGATATCGACGGTTATCCTGCTTTCGCACGGCGTCGTTGATAACTGTCCCGGGGTGTCAGAAACAGGAATCGAAGACATGTGAGGGTGGGGGGTCGATTTGTAGAAATAAAACAAAGAGTGGAAGGTGGGATGGAAACTTACGCTGAGTTATGCGAAGCTGGAGGTCAGCTTTGTTTCCAGTCTTGGGTAGACCGTTAAGTGTGCAGATGTTCTGCAGTTGCGGTTTGGAGGGTTTGCGGATGAGGTTGATGAGACTCTGGATCTCGGCCTCCGGGGGTGATCGAGGGTCCATTTCCTGGAATGCGGCCCCGGAGGGCTGCGATCTGAGCTATGGCCACAGCAGTCGCCCACGAGGAAGGTGCCGACGCGTACGCGACTGGGTGCTGCCCGATAGCTACTTCCTGGAGTGCTCTGCTGGCGACTTGGGCAGGCACGGCTGTCCAACTTCAGCCCTCTCCAGCTCGCCGACAGCTTGGAGCTTTTGTGACTCCTTTGCGTCGCAGAAGATATCAGCTTTGAGTTCTCTCTGCTGAATCGCAAACCATCCCTCTTAGCCTTTCCTGGCCCGCGCAATCTTGATCTCTTTAGGCAGCCGTCCACTGTCCAACTACCGCCCGGCTATCAAGAACTTTGGAGTTGTTGTCGGCGCAAAAGGCGGGCACTGGCGGCAGAAAATAGTGTTCGGATGACGAACCCAGTCATTGCGGCCTCGAGTTAACCCCCGCCACTGCAGCTGGCCGTGCCACTGGCAGGCTGGACAAAGACCAGACTATAGGCATGAAGAGGCTGAGACTGAATGGCAAAGGACTCCTACCTGAAAGCCAAAAAGTGTCTTTCGTACTTTACTTATACTCATGTAGGAAGTGCACAATAACAACAGAAGAGGACGTTCGAGTCTTTCAGTGTCTCGGCGAAATGCAGGCGGGAGCAGAGCAATCTTCGATGCATCCAGGCCCTCTGGAAAAGTTTTGTGAGTGGGAGGTTCAGGGTACCTTTGGTGCGCACAGAGCTGGGGCTGTTTGTGCAGAATCGCACCCGCAAGGCTGTCTCCAGCTGCCCCGCAACGAAGTTTCCAGTACTTCCGCTTAGCCTGCCTGCAGATCCTTGACTTTCAGTGAAAAAAAGTCATCGTCTTGAACATTCGGTGTGATCTTCCACTCACCCACCTATTTTACCACTCACTTCACCACAGTTGAAATCTGCACATAGTCTATCAGATTGCAGTGATAGGTCAAAAACCGCCTCCTTGCTCAGTCACCGTCGTCTCAAAATCCAGCCAAAATGGCCAGAAGCTCGCGATCAAGTGCACTCAAAACCAACAACCAGAAACTCAAGAAGCATGTCTTCGGCCCTGTTGAAGAAGCGCGAAACAAGCGCCTTTCTGCAAAGCTTATTGAGATTGCTTCCCAGCCAAAACCCCAAAAAGATGTTGCGATGGAGCCTGTGAGCGAAGGTAGGTCTCTAATCGATCCTACTATTTTCTGCAGAGAACTGACATATCGCCCAGATTCCGTGGCTGAGACCAAGGATGCCGCACCTGCAACGAAGGAGGAGAGTAAGTTGAATTGCCCTCATCTGCTATGGGGAGTATCGAACTGACCTCTCTCCAGCCATGGAGATAGATTCAGCAGCAGAGCCGGCTGCTGCGCGGCCTCTTGGAAAGAAGAGGGTTGAGAAGCGCAGGGGCAGCAGGTCCTCAATCGTCTTTCGTAAGTATGGTGAGAAGAAAATCACCAAGAAGACGAAATGAGCGGTCGGGGGTGTCTTGATGAGAAATGAGTCTACAGCGAGAAAGGGAATGAAGTCTGATGGCCAGAAGAGCTCACTGAGTATTGCACACTCTGACCTTGCAGCTATGGCTGGAACAAGCCAGGTATTGCATCAGTCATGTGCCTGCCGTGATGCATCGGGGACAGACGTACTTGCGGAATACGCACCGTATTATGGGAACCACCGGGCATGCCGTGGGGAAAGTAGCCAGACTCTCGATCTGAGGACGGTTGACTTGATTACGGTACTGTTGTTTCAGAACGGCAAACTTTTCACCGACCTTTTTTGAGATTCCGAAGTAGAGTCTTGCCATATTTATTCACCATTATCTTACTCCTGGGCTGGCATGAAGACAAGTTGTCATTGAGTTCCAGGTTGTTTCGCCCCTTTTGCTACCTAGGTTCCTATGTTTGCGGTCCACAAAACGGAAGAAGGTATCGCGAGAACCTGATATTCCCAATTGTGGGGTTTTGCAGGGATATCGTGCTAATCCAATGGCGTTGTTCGCCCGGCCTACAGCGGCTCACAGGCCTTTGCTTGCACCTGCCCATCTTGCCCGAAGCTTCAATCTTGTTTTCCGAGCTCCCCTCGTTCTCCTCGCTGCCAGGGTCAAGAAACACCTTCGTCAACTGGCGAAACGTGGCATTTGTTGCAGAAATGGCATGCAAGCACAATTGGGTTGAATAGAAGCACGCTCCGACACTCAATCGCGGTTTCCAGCGGCTGCCGCACACCCAGATATGACGTCGCGTCGCCGGGGGACACTCGTCTCGACCCTCCTGCTTGTCGCAGCAAACGTCCTGATACCTGTTGCTATTCTAACGTTCGCGACTGGCTTCTTCCCGTACAAGCCTCTCTTGCCTGGTCTCGCACAATATAGCACACTGCCGACTGACTATGGCGACCCTCCTGAGCCGCCTTTTGACCGCTTGGTCTTCATGGTGGTCGACGCCCTTCGGAGGTAGGCGCACAATGGCGCATCCATACAACCTGCGCGCTCTCTTGCATAGGTCCCCAGGCTGACCATTCTGCGCATCTACAGCGACTTTGTGTACTCTGCGAACAGTGGCTTTTCCTACGTACAATCGTAAGCAGAATGGCGCGCGCCCACCCTCTTGTCTCAGCGCACACTAATGCGCCAGGCGCAGGTTGATCCGCGATGGCGTCGCAATACCGTTCACGGCGCACGCAACGTCCCCGACGGTTACGATGCCCCGACTCAAGGCGATTACCACCGGGTCGATTCCCTCATTTCTTGATGTCGTCCTCAACCTGAACGAGGGGGACGAGAGCTCAACGCTGGCCTCTCAGGACACCTGGCTTGCGCAATTGAAGGCGAAGGACACCGGGAAGCTGCTGATGTATGGGGACGATACCTGGCTGAAGCTGTTCCCTGGAACTTTTGACCGAGCTGACGGGACAACGAGTTTCTTCGTCTCGGTGAGTAACTCGTATAAGACCGGGAGCTGTTCTAGGTCATGCAGCTGACGAGCTCCAGGACTTCACCGAGGTCGATAATAATGTCACCCGACACCTTCCGGAAGAGCTTAAGAATAACGACTGGAATACGATGATTCTTCACTATTTGGGGTTGGACCATATTGGACACAAGGGCGGTCCGAGAAGGTAGGGCGTGCCTTGTTCTTTTTGCGCTCAGCCATGCTAAGCGGTTGCGAAGCGTCCACATGCTCCCCAAGCAACGCGAGATGGACGGGGTTATCAAGCGGATTTTCAGCGCTATCGAATCAGAGCCACATCTCCAATCGACGCTGTTTGTAGTCTGCGGAGATCACGGCATGAACGACGCCGGCAACCACGGCGCATCCTCGCCAGGCGAGACATCTCCAGCATTGGTATTCCTGTCGCCGAAGCTCAAGACTTTGCAAGCATCATTTCAGGCACCTCTTCCGGATGCCGAAGACTTTCAGTACTACGCCACGGTTGAGCAGTCGGATCTTGCCCCTACGCTAGCTGCCCTACTCGGGTTCCCTGTTCCCAAGAACAATCTTGGTGCTCTGATCCCGGATTTTCTCCCATTTTGGCCAAACAGTGGGTTCCAGCTATCTCATTGCGTGCCATACCAGCTATTGACGACGAGTTACCAGAAAACGACCAGGTTCAGTTATTGATGCGCAACGCTCACCAGATATTGGATATCATAACTGCCGCATTTGGAAACCAGATCCTAGACCAAGAATCGGCGCAAGCCGGGTGCTCCAACCCTGAAAGTGACTATAAGGAGCTTGCTTGTCAGTGGAATGATGTGTCCCAACAAGCCCCTCTGGACCCAGCCGACACACTTGACACCAAATGGGTCTCAGCCACTGTCGAGGTATTTCACGACTCGTCTGGTTCTGGGAAAAGTGCTAACCTGTGTTTAGTGGCTACGGAAAGCCCAGAGTCTGATGAGCAGCATGGCCAGCAACTATGACTTCACAAGATTACTTGGGGGCCAAATTGTTGCCGTGATCGCCGTGATATGTGCTGCTCGGGCCGCGCACATGTTAATCGATGAGACCGTTGTAGAAGCACCCTCACTTGCCATAATCAGTATCGCCTATGGGGTCATGATGTTCGCAAGCAGCTATGTCGAAGAAGAACATCACTTCTGGTACTGGGCTACAACTGCCTGGTTCGGATATCTTGGCTTGAAGGAACTCAACAGGTAAAGCTTTCCCTGCTCCAGGGATTACTACGTTTATTCTGATCTCATCATATCTTCACCAGGAAACCCTCATCGAAGCCGTGTGGTGTTTTTATCACGCTAATCATGCTTGGTACCGTCCGAGTGATCAGGGCTTGGAACCAAACAGGTCAAAAATATGCAGGCGAGCCCGATATTGTCAAGACCTTTGTGTATTCAAACCCACAACTGCTTTGGTTCCTTGTAGGCGCCACGTACATTTGGATACACCGCGAACTGGTCTTCGGCTTCAACGGCATTATAGCCCCCGTCAGCTACGCTTCCGCGACCGGGATGATCCTCGCCGCTGTCACCTTCAAGGTATCGTTTACGAAAGAGGATGCGCCTGAGCTCGTGATCGGCTTCGTGAGGAGCATAGCGGACCTTGGTTTTACACAGGGTCACTCCCTAGTCGCCAGAGCGCGTGCCGTGTTCATCGCGCTGGGAGGAGGGCTCCTGGTCGTTATCTTCTATATTCTTACCAGGAGGCGGCTATCTTACATTGCCCCGGGTGCGTAGTTATCATTCCCGCCGTGACGGTCGGACAGCTAACACTACGTCTCAGCAATCGAAACTGTCCACCATCTATACACTCTCTTGGCCATGACTCAGTCGCGCACAACCAACATCCCCCTCTTCCTCCTCTTTCACCTCCAATACAACCTCCTCAAAGCTCAAGACCTCAGCCTCGTCGACCTCAGCACCTCCTCGCTGTTGCTCCAATATACATCATTCTTTGCCTTTGGCGGGTCCAACGCCATCTCCTCCGTTGACCTATCTAATGCTTACAACGGCATTTCTGGCTTCAACATCACCGCCGTCGGTGTACTCACCTTTGTCAGCAACTGGGCGGCACCCATCTACTGGACATCGGCCACCACCATGCTCCTGTTACGCAAGGCGTGGAAGGAAGGTGCCGGGTGGGGCGTGTATAGGGGGCATGTGGCCGTCCTGACTCTGTTTACGACGTGTAGCGTCGCGGCCGTCATGGCGGCTTGCACAGTTCTGCGAACGCATTTGTTCATATGGACTGTATTCTCACCAAAGTATTTGTACTGCATTGCATGGAGCTTGGGGCAGCATATGTTAGTAAACATTGTTGTGGGGGGTGTTCTGTTTTGGCTGGGAAGTTTGTAATTAGGAGGAGAGGAGTGCACGTCAAACCATCGTATTTAGATGAATGAAGGAAACTCCAGCTAATTCATGTGGTCGTAACAAAATCGAAGCAAGAAAAGTAATTCATGTTCCAGATGCAGACAGGCCAAGCTTGTAGTTCCCAAAAAACCTCATTACCCATAAACACAGAGCCGGCCGGTCCATCCATCCATCCGTCCGTCCAGCAATCCCCCATACCGTACACATCATGTCCGTAAATAGCAGCTCGCATACAGCAGCCTACAACTCTTCTTCTTCGTCCGTCAAGAGATCATCAATAAGAGAATCATCCAGTGCCGTCCCGTCCATGACCGTCCCCTCCACCATAGTCCGCATAATCGTCGTCCCATCCTTGCTCTCGTCCATATCGTCATCATCTTCCTCTTCCTCTTCCTCTTTAATCTGCGTCTCATGCATGACCACCGTCCTCTCCTCGGGCATAATCGTCTTATCGTCCACGCCTACCGACGTGCTGCGGCTGACACTGCGGCGGAAGGCCCCGCCCACACCGGCAGCAGGGTCTGCTGCGGCGTCGAAGTTGTTGACAATCTTGCCCAAGCTGACGTGGATCTTGTACAGAGCGTTGCGGCTTGTGGCATCGGATAAGAGCTGGGCATCGACAGCTTCGCAGACGTCAGCGTAGACGTCGCGAATTTTGTCCTCTGATGAGGCCGGCGAAACGTAAAGCTTCCCGAGTAAGGTGGCGATAATTTTCTTTTCCTCCTCTGTGGTTTGTGTTAGTAATTTCGTGGCAAGGGGGCCGAAAGATGTTGGTGAATACGTACTATTGCAGCTCCCGTTCAATCTCTCGAGGATATCCTTGGCGAACTCGAGGTGCACGTCTCCATTCACATTCTTCTTCTCCAGCGCATCGGCTGACACGCCGGGGGAATAGCACTTGCGGGGGTCCGTCCAGTCGACGAGACAAGCGCCGATGGTGGCGAGACTGACCATCTCGTCTTCGACGTCGGCGTCGTCATCGTCAAGACCTTCGCGTACATTGTACAGCGTGTGCAAGGCATCGAGCGCGACGATGCGCATCAGGTCTTGGTTCCCAGCGCGCGAGTAACAGAAGACGGGGAGGAAGTAGTTGAGTGCTTGCCTGACGCTCTGGTTACCCGCGCTGGCGGGCTCGAAGTAGGCGACGACTAGTGTTTTGAGGAGCTCCGCTGACACTTCGTGGTCACTAACGACACGGCCCAGGAGGAGCTTAGAGGCGGCCACAGTCGCGGCGGCTTGGACTTCGGGTGCCTTGGAGCCTGACCGCAAGGCTTTAATATAAACCTTGAGGAGGGTAGGGTTGGAGGACAAAAGCTGCGCCCCGTGGACGTTGAGAATATCCGTGAGAATTTGGAGTGCCGTGATCTGGAGTGCCGTATGGCCCTTGCTGAAGAAGTGCATAAAAAGGGTCAAGTTCTCTTCAGCTAGCGAACGGTCGAGGAGGGAGCAGAGGCCTAGGCATACTAGACCCCTTTCGCGCACAGGTGCTTCGTGACTTCGAACTGCGGGAACAACAAGGTTGTTCAGCATCGACACCAGGTGGTCGTTCTGCTGTAGGTTGCCCGCGACGTTGGACAGCATGCACTGCACGATGTGGAGGCACTTCATGTTGATCATGATCTCCTTGATGGCCTTCTTGGCAGTCTCTTCCTCTGAGAGTTCGGGGGTCTTACCCCTCTTTTTCGTCGGCGTGGTGTCGCTGCTGACCTCGGATCTCGCCGAATGGAAGCTCTCGTCGGCGTCGTCACCTGGCATGTCGTCGACGATAGTGTCGTGGACATCTGCCACGGCCTCAAGGACGATGCTGCAGAACTCCTTCTCCCCCGCGGCATCCGGAGCGCTCAAGTCACGGAGCACCTCCACGGTGAGTTTGGTCACCTCATCCGGAAGCTCTGGGATCGAAAGTGTCTGACGGAGAAGGGCGAACATCTTACGGCGTCCGACTTCGTCCGAATAGTCCAAGGTGAGGGCAATATGAAGCAGCTGCTCTACTATGAACTCCTGCTCCACTGTGTCCTCCTCCTCGTCCTCTTCGGTTTCTATCTCATCGGCCCTTCTGATCGCGTCGATCAGAACCTTGATATACCGCTCGAGGTAGAAAGCGACCTTGGTAACTTCAGGTAGCTTTTCTTCAACCAGCGCTTCGTATTTGCCGTTGTTCTCACTTCTACAGAAGTCGTTGAAGCTGCGGGCGACAAACACTGACTCTGCGCTCAAAGTCTCCCAAAAGTTGTCATCAAAGGCAATCGCCTCTCGGTAGTCTGGGCGACCTTCCCAGAACCCTCTCATGGCCTCTAGAGCCACACCGTTTTCAACACCAGAGTTGACGACGTCAATCCGCTCCAGGAGTTCCAAAAGGGCATCGAGATTTGGTGGTGACACCTCGGCTTGGCCGTTCTCAGCGGGCGGCGGCGTCCCAGCGCAGTCTTCGATCCATCTCTCCCGGAAAAGCCGGCCGGCGGCCTTGCGTACGTTCTCATCTCTGTCACGCAGTCCCCATCGGAGGAGCTTTTCTCTCATAGAGAGAGACAGATGGCGAAAGTCGCCCAGGGCGGGTAAAAGTCGGGAATAAACTGCTCTTCGTGTTGCCGCATCCTGATCACGCGCTCGTTCCAGCAGGAAGGGCAGGGTATTTGGCAGAATAGGGAGGTTCACCAAGAGCGATCTCCTCACATCAGCACTGGGGTCGTTCTGCAGGACCTCTAGCAGCTTTTCGAGCAGGCTCACTGCCGCGCCGTCGTAATCGCTGTCGTCCGAATCTCCCTTCGCTTCCGCCTCATTTCCAGCGAGGCGTCCCAGCCCCAAGACCGCCTGGACACGGACCATAGCCTCTTTGTCGCGTATCCTCTTGAGAAGACCCTGTCGCAGTTTCTGGAACAACTCGTCATCGATAGCATCAAGCGAGTTGATGATGTGCGAAATCAGTTGCGTGGACCGGTATCGCACGAACTTGTCCTTGGCTGTCATGAGCGGCAGGACCTTCTCGATAAGGTGGGCGGTCAAGCGCGTGGTAGGAGTCTCGGGCATGGTGCTAGCATCCTGGTCGGCCTCGCCGAGCACCTCGTTGTCTTTGTCGACGGCGTGACGCAGGAATAAACCGATGAAGCGAATCGTCTTCTCGCCGACGCCCTCGCTCTTCTTGACGGGCATGACGCGCAAAACGCAGCGCAGGAATTCGGCGTTGAAGTGGTCCTCCTCGAAATCGGCAGCGGCCGACTTCTTGGCGCTGGTCGGTTCATAGCAGCAGGCTTCTTGGACTTTGCGCAGCGTCACGGCAAGCTTTCGATGCGATGCCGTAGTGCGCTGGGCTTCGTGGAAGACAGGAGCTACCTGAGCGCGGAGCGCATTGTCGGCTGTCTCGGGCGGGACTTCAAGGTTTGCTGATGACGCGCGCGACGCCGTCGAGGCGCGCGCATTGAGGTTCGAGACGGACGATTTGTGTGATACGGCTCCCGAGGTCCGCGCGGACCTCGAGGTTCTGGCGGGCATCTTGTCAGAAAAGTTTCGGTTCTCAAAATGGTGATTGTTAGTGCGATAGTGCTGCAATCGAGCAAAAACGGTTCATGGTAGAATGTCGAGAAAGGTCGTGATATTGGAAGACCAATTGTTGTTTGTTTACTTAGCCCCCACAGTATGAAGTACTTCGGTACCTCATAGCCCAAAAGCGGCTTAGCGTACCATGCTTGGCGGGGTGAGAACTTGGCATTTGTCCCAAGGCTGGGCCCAAAAAAAAGAGGGTCTCTCTTCTCCGTGTAAAAGTGCATCACCGGCTTGTCAAAGAGTCGAACAGTAGGGTCTGGCTTTGTGATATTACAGGCCTTAATTTCAAATGAAATCGGTTACTTTGGAATACGCCGCCAGAGAATGCAGGAAGGCTTTTTCAGGATAGGAGATGGCCTATAATAGAGGAGAGCATGGGTTACATATGACAGTGTAAATACATGTCTTGCACTGGCTGGGGGACCCCACCGCTGATAAGGAGCGTTATCGGGATGGCGATCGAGAAAAAAAAGCAGGAGCTCTCCAATCTTGCAGCAACCGTTGTGCAGCTAAATTTCGAGACAATCGCGACAATGGGAAAGCCAGGGGAAAAGAAACGCCAACGCGATGCCGAGGATGTGGATGCCGTGGTGAAAGAGGCAATTGCTCAAGATGAAGTCGCCAAAACTAATGCGCGGGCGAAAAGAGCCCGCACTGAAACAAACAAATCACTGTTCATTCGCTCTCTTCCTCCATCGGCCACCAGCGAGTCCCTGACGGAGTTTTTCTCCCAGCACTACCCCGTCAAACACGCCACTGTGGTCTTGGATCCCAGGACGAAAACATCAAGAGGGTACGGCTTCGTCTCCTTTGCTGACCCGGAGGACGCCATTGAAGCAAAGGAGAAGTTGAACAACCACGTCCTCGACGGACGCAAACTGAGACTTGACGTTGCCCAGCCAAGAAACCGAGATGCCAGCAAGACAGACTCTGCTATCTCTTCGAAACTTGTTGAGGAAAAGCGTAAGCGCGAAGAGGACCTGGCCGAGTCCCGCAAGACAAAGCTCATCATTCGAAACCTGCCGTGGTCCATCAAGTCGTCTGAACAACTGTCGGCTTTGTTCAAAAAGTTTGGCAAGGTGAAGTTTGCTGATCTTCCAAATGACAAGGGGAAACTCTCCGGCTTTGGTTTCGTCACGATTCGTGGTCGGAAGAATGCTGAGAAGGCCTTGGAGGCTATAAACGGCACGGAAATCGATGGTCGAACTGTGGCAGTTGATTGGGCGGTAGACAAGCAAACCTGGGATGAACAACACAAGGTAGAGGGAGAGGAGGTTGAGGCGGGGGAGGTTCCGGTCAAAGCAGACAGGAAGACCAAGACCAAGAAAGCAAAGCCGGCCGAAGAAGATGACGACGACATGGAGGGCATGACCCAGGAGGACAAGGACCTAGTAAACTTTTTCAAGAGCCAGGGAGAGAATCTTGAATCTGAATCAGAGGGAGGAAGCGACGATGAGAAGGACGAGGATGATGAAGAAGGGGCCGGTGACAACGAAGATGACGATTCGGACGACGGCGGTGCTGATCTAGAGCTCAGCGATGTGTCGGACGATGAAGAGGAAGAGAAGCCCGCCCCCCGGAAAACGACCAACGAGACAACCGCTTTTATCCGCAACCTCCCGTACACCGCAACTGATGAGACGCTCAAGGCCCAGTTCGCCCACTTCGGCGCAGTACGATACGCCAGGGTTGTAAAAGACCGTGCTACAGACCGCCCAGCTGGTACGGGTTTCGTGTGCTTCTACAACGAGGAGGAGTTCAATGCTTGCGTGAAAGGTGCGCCGCGCCAGGCAACTACATCAGCAACATCTAAGCACTCTCTTCTTCAAAATGACGCCGCCGACCCAACCGGAAAGTACACGATGGACGGCAGAGTTCTGCAAGTCACGCATGCTGTCGACAAGGAAGAAGCTGGCCGCCTAGCAACTGAGGCCATTGGAGGTCGCAACGCCAAAGACAAGGACAAGCGGAAACTCTTTCTCTTGGCCGAGGGCTCTATCCCAGCGAGCTCGCCGCTCTATCAGAAACTGTCTGCGACAGAGATCAGGATGAGAGAGGCGAGTGCCAAGCAGCGAAAGAAGATGATTCAAACCAACCCCAGTCTTCATTTGAGCTTGACCCGTCTTGCGCTACGCAACATTCCTCGCGAGCTGACCTCCAAGGACCTCAAGGCGCTTGCCCGTGAGGCCGTCGTGGGCTTTGCCAAAGATGTTAAGGAGGGCCGCAGGCAGCCTCTTTCCAAGGAGGAGAATAACCGAGGTGGCCAGGCTGACAAGGATGCCGAGCATCGCAGGAAAGGAAAGAAGAAGGGTGTGGTCACCCAAGCCAAGATTGTTTTCGAGTCGAATGATGGGTCCAAGATCGCCGAAGACAAGGGTGGAGGCAAGAGCAGAGGCTATGGCTTCATCGAATACTCTTCCCACCGCTGGGCTTTGATGGGACTGCGCTACCTGAACGGCCACGCGCTCAAGAATGAGTCCGGGAAGCACCAACGCCTGATTGTTGAGTTTGCGATTGAGAACGCCAGCGTCGTGCACAGGAGACAACAACAAGTGGACCGGAACAAGCAGTTCCCTGGCGGTAAGCCTGGGGGTGGAAAGCCGCCGGGTGACAGGAAGTTCGGTGCACCAAAGGGACAGAGGGATGTCCATAAGAGCAAATCGGCATGGAAGGAATGGAAGAGAGAGAAGGAGGCCAGGGTTGCTGCAGAGACCCTGAAGGATGGGTCTAGTGCACAGCCCACTAGCAAGGGGGAGAAGAAGAACACTGACACAAAGCTGGCTCTGAGGACGAAGATCATCGCAAGGAAGCGGATGATGAGAAAGAAGAAAGGGGATTCGAGAGCGGGCAAATAGGTATGATCGTGAGAGTTTGTTTTCACGATGTGTTGGTAGAACTAGTCCGTTGTCTTGTGTGTTTAGAGCTAGTTCCGCATAATCACCCAGATGCGTTGAGCCCGTCATTGGGATTATCCATTCAGAAATTTAAACTGCCGAACAACACCCTAGTTCCCAGTTTCTTATTTGCTCCTAGTGCATTGATGGCGTGGTGTGGGAGATGCATCACATTTCTTTTCTTGCATTTGAACAACCTAATAGTCAAGACATGATATTTACATGTACCCTCGAAATACCACTCCTTTAGAATCGGCAGGTATCATCATTGGAACGTTTCCGCGCGTAGACAATTTGTCATCAGCGACTCCAAAACCAGCCAGTGGGTTTCTTATCATCTTTACTCGGAGGTCTGCCCTCCATGTTGTCCGAACCTTGCCTACTGTGTGTTCGGTCATCCGATCTGGTTTCACGTTGCTGGCTTCCGTCCAGTATTGCGCCATCAGCACGAACGGAATGGCGGACTCTTCGTGACGTTTCCTCTCCGTCGGCGTTCTTCACAGAAACGACTGTCTCGGTGTGGACGGCACCGGTCTTATCTACGTACTCTTTCTTTGTGATAGTCTTGGTACCTCCGGTCCATGTTGGCTTCATCCTTTCCGAAGAGCTAATAACGCGGACCCCTTGATCTCCTCGGGGCTTGTCTTCATCTTCTCCAATATGTTTGAACAAATCAAAGAGATTGTCCAGCTTTTTGGGGGCGGCGCGCTCAACAGCCCGGTAGGCGTCCTCCTCCGTCTCCGCGTTTTCAGTCCCACCTATCGCGGCTTTGTGCACGCGCTCAACCTTTTCAGTTGCTTCCTTCTGCCACAGCTTTTCGTCCTTCTTCATCTCCGCAACCCAGCCAAGTAGGTGTGTCAGCGGGTCGGATTCCACCTCCCGCTGTGCAACCCACTCCGCCATCGTCTGGGGCGACCTGTATGACATGCGGTCATGGAATGGGAAAAGCACCTCGTCGAGCCGGCTTTGCTTCAGATGCCAGAGATAAGCTTCGGCTTGTTTGCCGATTTCGGGTTTGAACGAGGTGCCGCCACCAAGGAGCAGCTGCTGTAGCCTCAACGACTCCTTCTGCATCGGAGAAAGCACGCGATCCTTCATCGGCAGGCCGGAGCTAGCACGAAGGAGATCATCAAAGGCGTCCGACCAGCCACCCAAGGAAGAGTCGTCCTCCTGGCTAGATAGCTCGTCCCCGGTTGCTGTGGGCCTCCATCCCAAATACCGGTCTAACAGCAGAGGCGAGTAGGGTGACCGCGTGAGGAAGAGCATCCAACCCGTATTACTCTCCTCTAGTGTGGAGCCTCGGAAGGAATCAATGATACCATCGATATCCTTCGAGCCCTCGGCCACCTGAAGGTAGTTCACTTGGGGTTCGGCATCCTCGCGGGATTGGCGCGGCCAACTGCGCCCCTCGGCCATCGGATCCGAAGGTGTGTCTTGTACCTCTCGTAGAGCTTCTGGGCTGGGTTGGGAGGGGATCGGTCCTAAGGCGAAACTGCGGGAGACGATGGATGGAAGACCGAGGACTCTTTGAAGGCCGGCGCCTACGCGCTCATCAATGTGCTGCTTGAAACGCACGAATGGATTCTTCTTGGGCGGCTCGTCGTCTGGCATTCCGAGATGGCAGGTTCAATTGACTCGGTTGGGTGCTTAACGTTGAATTAACGGTGGCATGATGGATGGACTTGTGAATGTCGACGTGGTTGTTGGTTTTGATTCGGGGAAGCTCGGGGGGTACCTCCCCGCAGAAACTCCCGGCTTATTACCTAAACCGAGCTGACCTCAAAGATTTTCTTTGAGCTCTCCAGGTCATACGAGAATCAGCCATGATGCCTACTACAGGCTAGACGACTAATATCTGCTGCTGCAGTATTCCTCACGCGTTTGATCACAGTACCAGCAGGGCTCTTGGCAAAGTGTCGCGGACGTTATCTCCGCGCATTGCCGTGTATCCGTTGCTGAAAACCGCTAAGATAGGCAGCGAGCAACTTTTTCCACGCGTTGTCGAGCAGCTGCTACGAAGGCTCAGGCCAAAAGAAAGGGTCCCCTTAGCCAGTGCGAAAATGCCTTCTTACTGTAAAGACCACCTATGGCTTTCGTTGCTACAGCCCATCTCCCATTCTGAAAAGGCCTTCCTACATTTCAATTGGGCCTTCCTGCATGTTAAAACGGCCTGTAATGCGATAAGCTCAGACCTTACCGCTTCAGAAGAGGACTGTGTGAAGATTCCAAAAAGGCATTTTCGCACTGATTAAGGGGACTTTTTTTTTTGGGGGGCCCGAGCCTTCGTACTGAGGGGGGGCATTCTAGATTCAAGGCACTGAAGGTTCTAGCGCCGTCTCAGAGACAAAGGAATGAAGGGATGTGAAAGGGGAAACAAGACATTGTTTCATAGTTCAGCTTCCAGTTTTGTTATTTTCTATTGCTACATTTCCGAAAGTCCTTATTTTCCAATTCTCGCATCGCTCGGCCTGTGATTGTCCCGGTTATTCCATTTCCAAGCGGACACCTGATCCCTGCCACTTGCGTTGCGCTAACGAAAAGACCGGCCGGCAACGGTGGATTGCATGACGGAAGCGGGAATCGCAGATAATGGCGCTTTACCGCGACTCCTCAGCAGAAACCAAGTCCAAAGACTTCGAGATCCTGGTTTTCCCCCGATTTCTACAGTGCACACAATCCAAAAGGTTGCGCTTGTTGTCCTCGTCGTCTTTACCGTATCTGTTCCAATACCCCCGCGTTCCTTGCTCCAGCGCTCTTCGCCTCTTCTCACGCTGTGACGTAGTCAACTCGTTAACTCTAGACAGACACCGGGATTCGCCGCGGCGGATTCGCATTCGATTGAGCGACTCTAGGCCCCAACGAAGCCCGCCTCATCGCAAGACAACGTACCCTATCGATGCCCGATGAACTATCACCTCGTATCAACAGATAGGCGCACCGCATGTGCTTGTTTCGGGACGACCACCGTGCCTTGAACTCTGCACCGACAGCGCGGTCCCGACCCGATCATGTACCTATCCGCGCTCTCTCCGACGCCCTTGCACGGCGACGCCCCGAGCGCTATTGCAGCGAGGAGTATCTGGCCTGTTTTTGATGGGCATGGCGATGGCGATCCGGCAGACGACATTCAGAACTGGTCGTCGCTTATTGGCATCATCACGGCTATTTGCGGTAACGTTATTATCGCACTCGCCCTCAACGTCCAGCGCTATGCCCACATCCGATTACACCGGCAGAAGGTCGAGGTTAGGGAGCGCGCGAGGCAAGCCTTGAAGAACGCGATGAAAAGGCAGGGGTCGGGGTCAGGGACGAACTACGGCACCGCGGGGCCGTCATCGGATAGCGCGAACGGCGGCACTACCAGGCAGAACGGGCGACGGCAGAGCGACGACACTCGCGGGTCCCACGAGACGGAGCCACTCACGGGGTCCTTCGGGTCAGGAGATTCGGGCTGGACGGAAGACTCGGGCGATGATGAGCCGAAGCTCAAATCAACCTACCTTCAGGATCCGTACTGGTGGATGGGGCAGGTGCTGATCACAGTTGGTGAGATGGGGAACTTTCTGGCATACGGCTTCGCGCCGGCGTCTATCGTCAGTCCGCTTGGTGTAGTTGCACTCGTGTCCAACTGCGTCATCGCCCCTATTTTCTTCAAGGAGGTATTCCGCCCACGAGACTTCTGGGGCGTCATCATCGCCATCGGTGGTGCTGTGACGGTAGTTTTAAGCGCAAAACAGGAGGAAACGAAACTGGGGCCGCACGAGGTGTGGGATGCCATCACGACGCTGGAATTCAAGATATATATGGGCGTCAACTGCTCCTTGATTTCGCTTCTCATGTGGCTCAGCCCTAAGTACGGAAACCGCACCATTCTCATTGATTTGGGCCTGGTCGGTCTGTTTGGTATGTACCCTAGTGTTTCCAAGTTGGCTAAGACTAACGAGTTCATTAAGGCGGCTACACGGCACTCTCGACAAAAGGTGTCTCCTCGATGCTGTCGTCCACGCTTCTGGGAGCATTTGCTACTCCTGTGACTTATGGGCTCCTTTTTGTCCTTCTTTCAACTGCCGTGATGCAAGTCCGATATCTGAACAAAGCGCTCGCACGTTTCGACTCTACTCAAGTAATTCCCATCCAGTTTGTATCCTTCACTTTGTGTGTCATCATTGGCAGCGCCATCCTCTACCGAGACTTTGAACGCACAACCAGTGAGCAGGCTGTCAAGTTCGTGGGTGGCTGTCTGCTCACTTTCTTTGGCGTCTTCCTCATCACCAGCGGCAGGCCGCGTCATGACGAAGATGACGAAACCCTTTCCGATGTCGAAGGGGTTGAGGAGACTATCGGTCTTTCTGAACAGGGTCTAGTGGCGCCCCACACCCCCCACCAGCCCTTCCGACGGGGGAGTGCTTCGACCGGATCGCGGCGGTCGTCCCGAGCATCGCGAGTGAGTTTCAGGGATACAATCAACAAGCCTCTGGCCGCTCTCGCAGGCACTGGCTTCCCGACGTTACGTGGCCCCGTACACCCAACATCCAGACCGCCACTGGCAGGAGAGGCTGAGGCGGACTCGCCGTGGATAGAGGAGCCTACCACACCACGACACCCCAGCGCAGGGCCGCATACGATATCATCGGATTCTATCCCCTCCGTCGCCTCTAATGCTGTCTCCGACAGTGAATTCCCGTCGGAGCCCCATCAGCCACATCAACATTTACCAATAAATACACCTACCACTCCGATAATAGAACGACCCGTAACACCGCCGCGGGTGTCTCTCTCTTCATCACGACCACACTCCCATCACTTCGGCGCGCCTATGATATCACCCTCCCCTTTTTCGTCAACTGTCACTGCTGTTGTGGCGGACAAACTCCTTGCGCACATGGACAGTCCGACAACACGACGTGGTCTTGCACCGAGACGAAGCAGGCCAGGCTTGAGAAACAGCCTGTTCGTACCGCAGGACGAAGCATCTGATGAAGAGGAAGATCTGGAGGGAGGGATTGGCAGCGCAGTCGAGCGTCGGCTGGGAGAGGCATCACTGTTTGCGGATGATATCATTCCCGAGGCTGAGGGAAAGAAGAGCGTCAGGGGACGTGCGAGGAGCCTGAGCCAATCTCTGGGAGAGCTGTTTGGCGTAAGGAAGGGGAGGAGAAGTACTCCTGCAGGGGAACGCGAGGGAGATGGGTTGATTGCGGGGAGGGATGAGGCTGGCTCTGAGTGATTGTGTTTTTCCAAGTAAGGGGTTCATCGCATCGCATTGGGTAGGCGCCTTTTGGTTGGATGGTTTTTTTTCTAGCTAGACCACCCGAGACTGGGTGTGGTTTGTTTAGTATGAGTGTTCCTAATTATATATACGTGATCCGTAACGTGGAGACGGTGCTGTGTTGGGCTGTTGGGATTGTCTTCAGTATTCGCTGTGCTGAAGATGGGCTTTCAGAGAAACTCTACATCTAGATCGTTCTCGCCGTTCAACCAAACCTGGAATGCGAGAAAGTTGGCACAGGGGGTCATCATGTGGAGGGGGTGGTGTGGTCACAGCCTTGCAGCAACCGGGCCTGTTCTCTAACCGCTTCCGGTAATAGTTGGGCAACGGTGTTCCTTTCCTCGCTGAAAGTTCATGAGCGACGGATGAGCAATGCCGTTAAGAACTGCTTGAAGATATCAAAGTGAACTTGTATGACTTGGGACCTCAATTGATTTGTATAGTACTGTTTTTCTGGGGCCGAAACCGGTTACCATTGCGGAGAGGTCGCTCTTTCCTGACAGCGCGGTGGGCGGCTTCCCTCGGGAGAGGCTCAGGGCGCATCCCCCGCCCCTGCCTGAAGCGGCTAGCGGTCGTTGCAGACCTGAGTCGATCGATCAGCGGAGCGGCACCCCGGATCACATCCAGGCTCAGGGACCGAGGGATTGCCGGTCTGTGGGGTGTGGGGATTCGGACAGCGGGAACTTGGAGTGTCTCAGTATAAACCGGTGGCTTCCCTTTTCTTGCCGCCCTTTCTTTGGGTTTTTTTTGTGTATACCCAGTTGATTTGATTTCGTCTCGTTATCTGTCTCTTTTTGTGCTGTCTGATACCCCAACGGCATTCTGCTCTTTCAACGAACGGCTTCCCTTCAAACCGCAGACCCTCCCTCACTCCCTGAGGGCTGAAGCACGTCATTCCCGACCCACGATTTCCCGTCTAACCTCAAGGCTTTTCGTCACCAGGGTAGGGTGGAGCGCCTTTAGACCTGTGGAAGAGAAATTAGCGGACGCAGGACCGTTGGGGCTGAAGAAGAGAGCGCCATTGGGTCGCGGAGTCGAATTGACTTTGCAGTGAAGCAAACAACACAGACGACATCCCGACTACCCACCACAATGACAGCACCATCCCGCCTCAAGACCATCTTGGGCCATCTCCTACCAATCACCAGGCCAGGAGAGCACGCGCAGCACATTCACCACCTTTCACCAACCTTCTTTCTTGAGAGAGCCGCCGCCATTGAGCCGGAAGCTGAGGCCGTCTACCATGTCACCCGCAACGGCAAGGTGCTGCGGCGCTCCTACATGGAACTGGCCGACCGATCGAGAGGCCTAGCTTACTATCTCGCGAAGAAAGGGTATAAGCGCGTCGGTTTGCTTGCCCCTAACACGCCCGCCTTCCTCGAGTCCATCTATGGCATTGTTGCAAGCGGCGGTGTTATTGTGCCCGTCAACATCCGGTTGAAGCCCGAGGATATCTCGTACATCTTTGACTTTTCCGACGTCGACTCTATCATCGTCGATGTCGAGTATGAAAGCTTGCTGGATTTGTTCCGGAAAGAACACCCCAACATACCTGTCATTATCGATATTGTAAGTCGCCTCGTCTTACCCCTGAATCATCCCTTGGCTGACCCACCCGCAGGACACCGATGCCAACGAGGGCGCCCTATGCGGCCCCTTTGACGAAGCCGTGTTCGAGGGCCTCGTGCACGACCGCAACACTGGCGCAAAGGGCTGGTCAGCTCTCCAGTCCATGACGGTCGCAAATGAGGACGACATGATTGCCATCCCCTTTACATCGGGGACAACCTCAAAACCCAAGGGCGTCGTTTACACCCACAGAGGGGCCTACCTCGCCACGTTAGCTAACATTGTAGAGTCCAACTTGAACGTACCCTTTGGGAAGTGCAAGTATCTATGGACTCTTCCCATGTTTCACGCCGTTGGCTGGACTTTTCCGTGGGCTGTCTGTGCTATCCGAGGTACACATGTTTGCCTCAGGAAGATAGACTACGAGCTGATCTGGAAGCTCCTCAAGGAGGAGGGTGTCACCCACTTCAACGCGGCACCTACGGTCAATACCCTTCTCTGCGCCTCCAAATCAGCCGAACCTCTTCCCAATCCTGTCCAAGTCACAGTTGCGGCCAGCCCGCCCACTGCCCACCTATTCGAGCAGATGACAGACCTTAACCTCCACCCTGTCCACGTCTACGGGATGACCGAGACCTACGGTCCAATCACCAAAGGCTATATCCTTCCTCAATGGGACAGCCTACCCAGACATGAAAAGTTCGCCAACATGGCGCGTCAGGGACATGGCTTCCTTACCAGCCTGCCGGCACGGGTCATCAAGCCCGATCATCCCAGCCATGTGCTCATAGACGTGGCCAAGGACGGCAAGGAGATCGGCGAGATCGTCTTCTTTGGAAATATCTGTGCCAAGGGGTACTACAAGGACGCCGAGGCTACCCGGAAGCTGTTTGAAGGCGGCGCACTACACTCGGGGGATCTGGCCATTGTGCACCCCGATGGAAGCATTCAGATTCAGGACCGGGCAAAGGATATCATTATCTCAGGTAGGCGATACACATTCTACTAATTGCGAGCTCGGGCTGTGTAGGTGGCTAACAGACAGTAGGGGGCGAAAACATCTCCTCAGTTGCGCTCGAAGGTATGCTAGTTGAACATCCAAACGTGTTCGAGGCTGGCGTAGTGGCCATTCCCGACTCGCATTGGGGCGAGAGGCCTAAGGCCTACGTGACGGTTAAGGAGGGCCAGAGCCTCCAAGGTCAGGACCTCATCGACTGGGCAAAGCATAAAAGCGCAATTAGCAAGTTCATGGTCCCGAGGGAGGTAGAGGTCGTCAAGGAGTTACCTAAGACAAGCACAGGAAAGATCAAGAAGAACGTGCTACGAGAATGGGCGAAAAAGGGAACGCCAACGGAGGTGATGTAGTCGTCTGATGGTTTTGCATAGCGATGGGGCGTTTTCCTTCTTTTTCTCACTCAATGATGACTCCAGGTGCATAGTCAGTTACATGAATGTAATTTTGGGTATCACTACGAGGCGATTGCCTTCGTCTTCTCAGGTATCACGTGGCGCCGAAGGCAATGAGTCCGGAGCGGTTGTGGATTGACCACCCGTCCCATCCACCCCATCCCATCTGTACCACCACCCAACGGATACTTGCACGATGGCTCACAACCCGCAACTCACGCCCACAGCGAGTTATTCCAACTGAATACCTAACAAACATTTAAAATCAGCAACATGGCGCAGCGGTAGCGCGCCAGGCTCATAACCCGGAGGTCACTTGATCGAAACAAGTTGTTGCTATGCGACATCAGAAGAACCTTCCCCTTCCTTTTTGTCACTTCCCCCCTAAGAGCAGGAGGGGGAAGGGGAAAACACCATGGACCAAAACTCTATGAGAGCATCACGAATTTTCCCGGACTTGGAATGTTTGATTAGGTTGAGAACATCACCAGGGGCTCGATTGTGTAACCCAGGTAATCAATCCTACCTTCAAAGAGCAATGCATCTTCTTTACGTGGAGACCTCATGTTTTACGCCCGCCTTCCTTAAACTTTGCGACATCCCTCTCTACCCAAACAACACTGTAGCCCCCATGGCAACAACCGCCAGCCACGTAAAATAATAATCAGGATACACAAGGTACAGTATTCCACAAAGCTCACCGCTAAGCAATAAACTACATGGTCACAATACACTAACTATTTGAGGGCCAAGCCCATTGGCCTTCGCGAACGGGGTATCTCCATCTTCCTCTCAACCCACAAAACAACGCCTTGCTTATGCCGTGGCATAAAAAGGCATCGTAAACACATCAGCAAACGTAAGAGAATAAGAACGAATAGGGCGTATCTAAAGAGAGAAATAAGCAGCATGAATGCCGCAAGTACAGTATATGGGTGACAAAGTCAGTCGTGCTCCGGCAGACCGATTAAAACAGATATAAAGGTTGTAAAGGAGGGCTCTTGTGTGATTAGAGTGAAGTTCCAGTGGGGCGTTCCCTGGAAACAGGGCGGTTGAGGAAAGAGCTGCAGAGGTTCAGCTCAAGAAGCGGCGTCTACCTGAGGTTCGGCCGTGTAACCTTGCCTCGATGCGCCGGGTGTGCTCGGCGGAGCCGGAGCAATTTCTGGGTCGGAGATTTGGATATCAAGCTGCAGGGCCGTCAGCGTTTCTGAGAACGACAATGTTTGATTTTGGGAATTTACCGTCATGTATCCGGTGCGCTTCAAAGGTATGATTTTTGGCGGTATCATACTTTCGTCGGCGCTGTATGTCTTCTCCATGTTTAAATTCCACTGCTCGATCCACTTCTCCAGATTACGAAGACGGATCTTGATGGCTGTAAAACCGAAGTCGTCCCAGAGCCACCCGGTTGCAAGTCCTAGAACACCGTCTAGGATATTCCTCCAATTATAAGGGCTAAAGGTTGGAACCAACTCGCCGTTCAGTTTCTCAATAATTCGGCGGAACTCTAGTTCATTCAAGCCCGCTGGATCCAGAATCTCGGGGTATAGATTTGAGAACGTAGGTGCCAGATCGCCCTCCAATAGCCAATCCCGGCGAATTCGGATGATACGCGTATTGGCATATTCGGGGGAATCGACCGGGACGTGTGGATTGAGATGGGGAAAGCAAGGGTGCTGCGGGCCCCATTCCTCACCAGTATCTGGTTGCTGATCCGGGTCGCCCATTATCGATGAGTCACTCGACGATATAGCAGAGCCGATGCCTGATAGCGCCGACGCTGTCGAGTGGCGGTTGTTCATGATCTCTGGGCCGGGGCCACGCTCCAGATCTTGTGAGAATCCGCCCCGGTCATCGTCCGGTGCCTGGTCTGCTTGCGCCATGACTTCTTTGCCCTTCCCCTTCTCTTGTCTGGAGATTCCTTGTTGGAAGCTGAGTCCAAGAGACGATTGCGGAGCTGGCGCACGCTGGCCTCTACCCTTTTGTCCGGCCTCAAGAGCTAGCAGTGCCTCAGGGCTGAATTGGGCGAACGAGGGACCGGCCTCTGGCGAAGGCGTCGCGCTTACGCGCTTCTCCTCGTACGAATGGCGGACCGATCGCGGAATATTGATGCGCTGTTCGCTTCCAGCACTACGCTCGATTTGGAGGCTGGCTCTGTTGGAGATCGAATGGCGATTCTGGCGCTGATCGGGAAGTATAAGTAAAGGGAAGTCGCCTGAGCCAGTGCCGTTAGCGTCGGAGGGATCGCTGGCGTTGTTCACGGGGTGTGAGAGCGGGATAGGCGGAGGGGGTGGCGTTGAGGGACGTCGTCTCCTACGGGAAGACGTTGAGGGCACCGAAGGGGTTCTGGGCGTAGAGTTGGTCGGATTCCACAGACGAGCAGCGGGCAGGCGTCGCGGAGGGCGACCGACGGCTTGGGCAGCGGCAGCGGCGCCTCGGGTACGGAAGGGCGATTGGAGGAATGAGCCCGGGGGGCTGCCAAAGCCTCGGAGGAGGCTGTTTCTGCGTGGCTCGTGGACAGGCGCTACGGGTAGCGGCGAAGGGGGGGCCGGGTACACGGGTAGTTGATATTCCGAGGCGATGCGATGGTTCGTGGCGGCAGGTGATGGCGGCGACAGGATGTTGGTGGCTTTTCTAGATGATGCATCTAAGACGGCGGTTTCAATCGACTGCGGGTTGTTGGCTGTTGCTGCCGTGTTTGAAGCCGTCGGAAGAAGCTGTCAGTGGCGGCCGCCAGGACGGCCACACTGAAGAAATTATGCCGTGTGCGGGTCGCCCGAACCTTCCTCTCCCTCTCCGGGCTCTTCCCCACTCCCTCACGCAGACTAAACCGTGAAGATGGCCTTGGTTTGCTCGCCGAATGCGGAGGGTTGTGGCTGCCGTAGAGCAATAGCGAAATACGAATTTGATGATGGCGATGCTGTGGATGATGACACTGGCGGGCAGTCGCTGCTGACTTTGTGCCAGTCTCTCCAGCAATCTCCCAGCTACAAGTGGAGCTCAGGAGCGACTGCATTGGGGGTTTGTCACCTGCCCCCCAGCTGGCTGGAGTTTTTTGCTGCAGGTACGGCGAGAAGCGAAATGGGTCGCCAAAAATGGAAGTCAGGTCAACGAACGAGACTTGTCAATGTTCTAACACCCTAATCGACCGGAAAATCGACGTCTTGCCACGGTGCAGATATTGGCTGTCAGCCCCTTTGAGATCTCGATTCTTTGGTGTTGCGTAAGGTTTCAGCCAGGCTGGACGAAGTTGCGCGCTGGTGGGGGATGCTTGCGATTATAAAGTCAGCCAAGCACAACGAGCTGACATCCTCGTTGCTTTTGATGAGCGGGTCGAGGAATGCATTTTTGCTTGCTTCCGTTCCTTGGTGCCAGGCCAGTTCAATATATTCCAGGCATCCTGTGGCTCATTACGACATTTTCGCCGGGGGGGCCGCTACCTCCCAGGCTCTTGGGCTTTCATTGACTGGGGGGTTGAAGCCTTTGGTAACCAGGATTGGTGACACTCAACCGTCTACGGACGTCAGCCCCATCCACGGCATGGGGATGGATTGGAAAATTCTTCCACGGCACATCACGAGCATCCACTGGGTGAACCAGATTTCATATGGAGCCTTCTTTGCACCACCACGGATGATATGTTCGCCTCCGCGCGAGCAACGGTGCAGCCAGTCGCGTGGAGTGGCTGCTCCTTGGTCAGCTCAAGTCTGGCCAACGCCCGTGCTTTGGAGAGCATGAATTTCGGGAATATCGTTATCAGTCCAATCTCGCCATGCCTTTAGGTTCTTTCCCCTTGTATGGCAGCTATTTCTGTGTGCCACCGTTTTGTTGGTGATGGACATGAAGACCGGGGCAACGGTGAGGCAATGTCGCTAGCCCCGTGTCGGTGAAATCGTATGGTACACATATAGAGTACAGGACTAACTTCTGTGAGTTGCTCCGTGGACGGGATTCGGCCGTGCTGCGGCTGCATTTGCGGACTCTGGTTGCATCACATTTGTCGTGTCCATCTCCCGTTCGTGTTTATAGTAAATACTTCGAATGAGTGTCCAAATCAATTCAACGCTCACCATCCCAGACGTAAAACATTAGGCCGTTAGGAATAATGTTCCTGTTCGGTCTCCCAAGTGCCTGGTCAATTCGGTGGACCCGGCTCACAGATGGAAGCTGCAAAGGACGTCACCCACTTCCGACCCCAACAAAGAAAAGCGAGGGGCAAGGTGCACCCCGCCTCCGAACCCCTCTAGCGCGAGCTGGGCTGGCAATCACGGCCCCATTTCTCCACAGACGGCCGTTGGTAGGGCAGGAAGCCGAGGAGCTGGACCTTTCCGTCGCGACGGCCCTCTTGCTTGCATTTCATTCCAGCCTGATTGGTGAGCCCCCCCACGGCCGAAGATGTTGAATATAGGCCAGCCTCTCCAGTGCTTGAAGAATAAGAGCCAGAACCGCACCTCACAACGGTGGGACAGCGAAGCCTAGATCCCCGCCAACTGCTTCTTAGCTTTCTCTCGATGTGAACTGCTGCCCCTGACGTCACGAGGAGCATTCGCGCTACGGAACTTATTACCATCCCTGCTGTTGAGTCGCTAGCCGCGACTTCCGTTACCAACGTCCTCGAGTGCTGCCTCGAGAAAGTCACAACATTCATGAAATCACATTGATGTGATGGCGACCGCGACCGAGTCGACACTGAGCCCGCGCTCTACCAGTGCGACTACCTCTCTGAACGGAACAAAGTCACCCACGGCCATGTCTACAGGTGCCGACGCGTCACCCCTTCCGGCCGGGTTCCACAGCATCCGACGTGCCGCGACTGTTGATGAGGGCGGCGCCGGCTCAGGTTACTCCTCCCGTTGGCGACCCCCCTCTGGCGACTTCAACCCCCGGTTGTCGTTTGATGGTGAGCGACGCCGCAGCTCCACATTTTCCGACTACAGCCTGTCAGAGGCGAAGCGGAATCTTCATGAAGACATCCTCAATCCTGGCGGCGCCGGCATAGTGAGCAATGAGAACAAATGGACATGGGTCCCACTGCTCTTCGCCCTGCTCCCAGCTGTCGGTGGGATGCTGCACACCAACGGAGCTGCATTTATGTCTGATATAATGCTGCTGGGACTGGCCGGCGTCTTCCTCAACTGGTCCGTCACGCAGCCTTGGTGAGTGGCTCTCCACTGTCATATCGTCCAGAGGTGACGTACTGATCTGGCCAGGGTCTGGTACCAATCCGCTCAGGAGGTACGTGTCAGAGAGGAGATGGTAGTAGAAATGGCACTTGAGGATGACAGCGACGACATGGACGGGGCCTCGCCGTTGTCGACACCACGCAAGGCAGGGGGGCTAGATGATGTGCCAGAAGAAGAAGCGGCAGCTCAGCCCGACACAACCAGACCCGACCACAGCAAAATAGCCCGCCATGCCCTGAACGAACTCTACCTACACGAGGTTGCGGCGCTCGTCATGGCATTCGTAGCCCCGATACTGGCTGCCGGAATTCTGCATATGGTGCGGATGCAGCTTAGTAGGCCTTCCGAGGGCTGGGTCTCCAACTTCCATCTCACCGTCTTTTGCCTCGCGGCCGAAATCACTCCTCTCGGACACGCAATCAAGCTCGTTCGCGCGCGCACCCTGCACCTGCAGCATGTCGTGCATTCCAATCCGTATCACGAGGCAAAAGTCTCTCCCGCTCAGGTCGACGAGCTAGCCAAGCGTCTAGAGGAGCTGGAAGCGCGCATGGTCACGATTTCGGAGACTACGACCACAGCCGCCCTCACCGCCGGCGATACCGGCATCAGTGCCGCTGATCTACAACGTCAGCAGGCCGGCGTCGCACGTAATTTGCGAAACTCGATGCAGCCCGAGCTCGATGCGCTTAACCGCGCAGTGCGCCGCTACGAGAAGAAAGCCACGGTACTGGCATCATTGACCGAAGCCCGAATTGGTGCCCTGGACACGCGACTTAACGATGCCATTTCGTTAGCTGCAGCCGCGACTAAGATGCAGACGTCGCAGTGGAAAGTCATGGCCGGGTTGGGAAGAGCCATGGCGGACTGGGCGATATGGGTACTTGTGCTACCTGTTCACGCGATATTGAGTATATGCATGTTACCCCTGAAGACGACAGCGGCTCTCCTCGGCGCACGTGGTAGATTGCGGGAAGACTCGGGACTGGGGGTTGGGGTAAGGCCTGGTACGGGAAAGAGGGGCGATCGAATGTCTAGGGGGGTGTCGGCGGATCGGATGCCTTCAAGGTTGTCGAAGAAATGATATTTGCGGAAGCCTGATGCTTATTTTCTGCTGTTCATGCAATTCCTGGGGCGTTTTGGGGAAGGGGGAGATACCTTGGTGGGAAAATGAGCCAGAGGGAAACGGAATGTATTTCATGAGAGCTCTGTAATGATAAAGCGGGTGCGTAGTTATACTCGCTCGCTTACGTTAACGATTATACGTTTCTTCCAAGCCTTTGCAAAAACATTCATCCCACATACCTAGCTCGGTGCTCTTTACAATCCCAGGGAAATAGTAGAACTAGTGTACCAAATGTGACAAATGGTTCCTGGGAATGGTGGACCATCTAGCCATATAAATGATTCCCTCCTGAGAAGCCCAATGCATACATCAGTCCCTTTCTCTGCTACCCCGCGCACGCACAAACTTGTACTTGCTCAGGCAAAGCCACTTTGTGTGGAGCGATGAGATTGAGTTTTCGGAGGAGCACGAACAAGGCCTCTAGCACCTCACTACCCGACTCGGTGTTTGCTAAGACCTCCCTTTAGACAGCTCTTTCGAAAATACGAGGGAGCCGTCTCCAGCTGCCTGTCTAACTTAGATAGCTCATAACAGACAGGCTATAATTAAAGTCAATGTCGACGGGGGTTCTCCATGTCGGAAAGCCCTACTCGCCATAGAGGTTTGGTGGATGAAGGCACACTTGACGCCGGGGAAACCCGCCACCTAGATGCCGGCAGGTGTCTCAACCCGGTACGCTGAGCTGTTGCTACCTGGTCCGGAGTCCGGAATCCGAGACAGTCTGGGCGATTGCATGGATAAGGATTCCGGGAACTCGCCGGATTCCAGGAGGCAAGCTCCTAGATCGCCATCCGGAGATGTGAGATTTATCTGCACAGAAATGTGGCTATCTTCGTATTCAAGAGATGCGCCGAGACCAGATGCATTACATTGTTTTTCCGCTTTGTACCATCTCGCTGACGAGATTGTAGGGAAGGCGAGGAAATGTTGCGTACTTTTCCACGCTCTCAATTGACAAATTTCCCAGTATGGTACAAGCTCCCTTCCTCCATCCAGTGTTCGTGATCGCAGTAATATGTTCCTGACAGGCGAATGGAATAGGTAGGTAGTTGTCGGCTCGACTCGGGAACGGCTGAAGTGGACAGGGCTGGGGTTGCATCTGGATCATGGGGCTCTTTCCCCAGGTCGCCCGCCCCACCCACCCCACAGGCTATGAAAATGGACCCCTGGCGGTTCTAACCAATCTCGGCTCCCGCATTGACTGACATCACCACTGAAATCCCAGTCACACCGTTCTGGTCTCAGCACTCTTTTTCTTTTGCTCCTTTTTGGGCACTCAGACCGCATGATGTCCAATCTACGAGCTCTCTTCTCTCGGCCCCTATCTAGGCGTACTGCGTACCGAACGAGGCCCTGGGAACAACCTATCAGTATGTAAAGAAAGGGAGCTGGAGGCTTAATTTGCCAGGAGAAGGAAGCTCGCCTTTTTTTGGGGGCCCAAATTTAGCACCTGCGTCTGGGATATTGGTTCCTGCAGCTGACCATGCAGCTCAGCACGGAAGATGGAGGGTGTGGGGAGCCTCCAACTCAACTTCCACCGCATGTCATACAACCGCTAGGTACTACCCCATTCACCGCGTGGACGAGCCACGACACGCTCCAACCACGGTGCCATCGTCCGGTAGTTAGGATGGCTGACGCGAACGACTTTTGCTCTCCGGCTCTGGGCTCACAATTCCCGCCACTACAGCACGTGAGACACGGGACAGAAGGATCTCTTGTCCCGCCAGGGGAGCGATGACAGAGATAGAGCGATCAGAACGGTACCCTCCAACCTTCTTTTCTCGCCGAACTGGCTTACTTATGAGTCTACGTATCCGCTGGAAGAGTGGCCGGATTTCGGACGCATGTCTTCGTTTGTTTGTCTGTGCCCGATTGGCGAAAGGGGCTAGGTCGAACCGATCGCTCCTCGGGCGGCTCGGCAGCAGGGAGGCGGTAATTTAGCTTGCATCAGTTTTGTCGCAGATGTACGAATGTCTTCCGGACCGTGGATCTCAGCTGCACATCATCTTCGCGATCCGAACACTCCCGCGCAAAATCGCAAGTGAAGGGAAGGTCAGGCATCGCGAACACACACAACAGGCGCCCCTTCGGGTTGCGGAAACTTCAGACCAGCCCCGACCTGACAGGCGTCCGTCCGTATTGCCAACAGTGCGACGGTTCCATGTGCTGGCACGGGGTCTCACTGATTGCCAGGAACGAATCGGCGAGTCGTCCTCTTACCCTGTCATGGCAAAGATGGGATGAATGGCCCCAGTTCCTGCGAATGCCCTGGCGTGGCTTGCATGGACCTGCAGGCCCCCCCTGTTCCGCTCTGCGGCGCACCGAGTTTCTCACTAGTCTCGACGCCTCCTCGCATCCCATAGCATCACCCACATCGAGTCGTTCGAAGCGGCGCTCGTTATGACGACCTCCAGCTGTGCTGTCAAACTCCCCGATTCGGCGCTGGCCACTTCCCGGCCAGCGCCACAGCACTTGTTCGCCAGTTCTTTAGGCAAAAGGGAAATTTGGGCGTGTTTGACGCGCTCCCGCTATGATGACTTGTCTCCGGCCAGGCCGTAGCCTGTGGCCCACAGAGGCCGTCGTCCCCCTTTCTCTCCAACCTTGTGCCAGTGTCTCCGGGTTTATAGCATATCTCCTAATGCCCCGCCACCTACGTGCCCTGCCGTTCCCCGGTTCTGCCTCTCCAGTTCTATGATATCCATCGTGTCTTATGGTTTGATCTTCTCCCAAACCCCTTCATGTCCCAGGTCAGTATCCTGACTAGGGCTTGGTGATCCGGGTTTTCCCAGCATCATCCTCGACCCTCGGTTCACCCAAGCTATCATCATTTCCTTCCCATTCGAGCTTCATGGAGGAGGCTCGGCTTGCCAGTACGGGTTCTTGAAGTTCCTACTCTGCGAGATAGTTACTTGGCCCGGGTCTGCTCGTTCCCATATTGCACGATCCAGGCTGCCGGCATCCTGCAGACGCGACCATTCGATGAGCGGAGGACCATACCGCACTCTTCAGTTTGAATAATGCTGTTTTTCGTCTAAACCCTTGCTCGCCTTCAACTCGATCACCCCTACGTCGCCGGAAAAGGTCGTACATCTTACAATGAGGATATCCGGATATTCTGGCGCGAGCTCTCTGCTCTGCCTCTGTCTATTCTTTAATATTGCTGTGGCGGCAGCGCTGGCCCCAATACGGAGGCAAGAGGGAGGTTCGCCGACCACAAACGCGCCAAAACCAACACCGACGAATCGTGAGAATGAGTCGATTACTTCGTTGGTGGGCACGAGGACGGCAGGGAGCTCCACTGTGAGCGATACACAGATACCCTCAACCACACTATCTGCCACTGGCTCCTCTTCCTCTTCTTCTTCTTCGTCTGCTTCACCAGCTCCGACCAGCAATCTGAACTCGACCTTGTTTAACCGTATGTGACTGCTCTACCCAACCATTGCGTTTACTGCTGACCTTGCAATTTAGATTCGATTCCCGAAGGCGCACTCCCCTTGCAACCAGAAATAACTCCTGGCTGGGCAGTGGCCGGAGTTGCCCTCCTTGGCACTGGCATTATCTATGCCCTGGTCGGAATCAAGACCAAATGGCTACACACATTCTTTTCCACGGCGTTCCTGACAAGCTTGGGGACCACAGTCCTCATAGTTTATGTCATGACACCGCCGGTCGGTAACCCGATCCAGGGAGCATATGTGGTGGCTGCTGTCTGCACTGGCGCCATTCTCGGCGGATTGGCCATCGTGTTCAAAGAGATCACCGAGTGTCTTGGATGCCTCCTGGGTGGCTTCTGCTTGAGTATGTGGTTGTTGGCCCTGCAGCCCGGGGGGCTGATCCCCACTACTGGCGGCAAGGTTGGTTTCATCGCGGCGTTTACCATGGCTGGCTTCTGCCTCTACTTCACCAAGTGGACGCGGACGTATGGTCTGATTGCCTGCATATCGTTCTCTGGAGCGACAGTCGCCGTTCTAGGGATCGATTGCTTCAGTCGTGCTGGGCTCAAGGAATTCTGGGCATACCTCTGGGCGCTCAACGATAATCTCTTCCCTCTCGGCGTGGTCACATACCCACTCACTCGCGGCATCCGCGTAGAGCTTGCAGTTACAATTCTTATATTCCTTGCTGGGATCGTTTCTCAACTTAAGCTTTGGCACATCATCAAGGAGCGCCGGGACAAGAAGAATGCTGAGCTGGCTGAGGGTGAGCGAAACTTGAGGGCGGAAGAGGAAAACGTCGGACGCCAGATCGAGGAGATGACGAGCCGCGAGCGCCGCGAGTGGGAGCGAGTCTATGGTGACAGCTCGACGAGCCAGCTGGCAGACTCAGATGATTCGGGTGTTGGGGACATGGGGAGCGAGAAGCGGCGAGTGCGTAGCAACAAGTCTGCCTCAGCCTCAGCCTCTGTGACAATCAACACCCGAGCCCAGTCACCTACGGGAACAGAGCTCGAAACAGCACGCACCGACTCGCCAATCGGGAGAGCGGCAACCCCCTTATCTCTGGCTAAGGCACTCGCTGCCGCCGAGGCCGCCATGTTGAAGGGGAAGGATGGCAGCAGGGTCATTGTTAGAGTCGCGGGTGACGATATCGTGGATACCCCTCGAGTCGAGATCCCAGTCGAAGGCGACAGGGACGCAGGACGCGCGCCATCGGCGTCGTCAACCTCGAGACGCGGATCTCAGCATTTATCCCAAGTATTCCCCACCATTCCTCTCCCATTCAAGGTACCCGAGGCGCGGAACGATGAGGACAGATCCTCAGTCGCCACTTTTGCGGATGAAGATTGTGACGGAGCAGAGCCAGCACCCCCGGCCCAGACTATCAGGGCGGAGGGTCTAGCAAGGAGGTTGTCGAATGGCTCGGTTAAACTTTTCAGGGCCTTATCACAACGTTCTGCGAGGAGCAAAATAGCGGAAGAGGGCGTAGCTAGCGGAAGCCGCGAGGGCTTGGTGGAAGCGTTACGGTGCACAAGAGAAGAGACTGACTCGGTCATTGCGAACATGGATGATCTGAGCTCTCTTGGAGATGCGGGATCACTGATGGATAGTGTAACATTCAGCAAGATCGAGCTTGATCTGGAATTGAGCAGTGGTGGAGAAGCACAGAGCTTGCCCCTATCCACAGAGAAAGAGGGGGCACCACAGCCGTCGGTACTGTCAGCTGTCGGAAACAACGAGGCGGGCAGCGGGCTTCGAATGACATCCTTATCTTCGCCGATAATGCCGGATGTAATTGAGTTGGACGACTTTGACCTAGAGAAGCCTGTTGCCGAAGAGGGGGCAGAAGAAGCGTCATCGATCAAGGACGGAATGTCTGCCAGGAGGAAATCAACCGCGTCAGTTGAATCAGTGGCCGCAAGCCTTACCAGGGGGAACCTCCCGGCAGCGCTCTCACGCGTTGCCCTGTCGTATCGTACGAACGAATGGGCAAAACACCTTAGTGTTGCTGAGATACCGGAGCCCGACTCACCGCAGCTCCCGGAACGATCGACAGAGCTGGGTTCGCCGGTTCCCAGCGAGGAGCCTGCACCGGTCGATGTGATTGAGCTGCAGCAAACCGCCGAGAATGCCGCACCGCCGCTGGCCGCCCCAAGAACAGCAAGCGCTATGTCAAGCTACGCGCTTCATCAAGCCGTGTCAAGGAGTAACTCAAGGGGATCTCTCTCAGCATACCCTGAAGCTCCGACGCCGGATCCACAGCCCAGGAATCGCACGGCGCCATACCGCTCCATGTCCGGGACTCTGAAGATCAGAACCTCGGCGCTATTCGCTCAACCCATCGCCGAGGAAGGCGACGGGGAGCTCAACCCGCTCGCAATCCGCCCCATGTCTGCTTCCCCCACGCCCAACGAGCTATCCACCTCGGCTTCGATTTCCAACCTCTACGCCTCTGACGCAGCAACCCCCTACTCCTCCCCCCACACGCTCATCGGCATGCGTGAGGCCATCCTCCGCAACAAGGCTTCGTACAGCTACCTCGTCCCCCAGTCAGCCGACATCATGCCCACCATCCCCTCGGGGCCCCCATCAGGCGGAGGGAGCCTCTATAACTACCCGGCCGCCATGGCCGCCAACCTCGACCTGGACGACCTCCCTCTCTCCCACCGCCGCGCCATGATCCGCCAGAACAGCACCACATTCACCACCAAGCCCAGCCGCTCGAGTCTCCGCTCCCTCGCCACGCCAGCGCCCACCGCCGAAACTACCACCTTCGACTCCCACCAGCCCCCGAGGCAGAGCGCCGCCCCGCCCGACGCCATTCGCCAAGCACAGCTCGCCAACTTCCGGAGCAGCGTCGCTGCGGATCTGCGGCCCGGTAGTGGGTTGGTCGTGCAGGCTGTGAATGCGCCCAAGCATGGCGGCCAGCTGGCAGGGAGCACCTCGATGCAGAGCCTGAGGGGTGCTTCTCAGGCTGCATATGGGGAGATTCTCCTGCAGAGGCAGAAGGAGGCAGAGGAGAGGAAGGAGAGAGAGATTGGGGAGCGGATGAGGAGCGGGATCATGATGGAGGCGCATAGGGATGCGTTGCGGAAGATGCAGATGGAGGTGAAGGATTTGACTTGTTGACATACCTAGGCAGGTATCTAAGAAGAGTGGGTGGCTTATGGTTGCGACCCTGGGATCGGGGCAAGCAGGCGCGCAGGCACAGCTGCTTTCGTTTTGGGCGTTGGCTTATGAGATTTATGCGCAACCGGTTAGACGTTGGTCTGCGCCGTACACCTGCGTGCTACTATTTTCGCAGAGTTCTAATGTCATCAGGAAGCCCGAGTAGAGGTACCCGGTGAGGATATCACGACAACACGTCTTTTATATATACTATGAGAGGAGGGGTTCACATTTAAAGATAATAGATATAGTTCGTAATAATGAATGAGACTGTTATTGAATGCCGGAAATAATTGAACTCGGGAGTGCGCCGGCTTCTGGTCTTGGCTGGCTACCTTAGTTATAATCGGGCGTTACCGGCCAGTGAGTTCAGCTCATGGTCGCATGGCTCGGGAGTCTCTACGCCAGTTGGCGACAGTTTAACTGATACGGACCGATTCCTTCTTCGCCCACATCTCTCGCCCAATCACCCTCCATACAGGTCGCGATTATGAGCTCGTGAGTAACGTGGAAGCGACTTAGGCCCTTATTATACCACAGGTGAAGCCGAAGCCCAACCTCCAACCTATCCCCAGCCTCAAGTCTAAAATCAAACTACAACTCGGGTTTCTCGCCCGCTTACATATACATGATAAATGAGAAAATAGATAAAAATAAACACCAGCTGAACCGTATTCCCAGACTAGAGAAATCAGATTCCCTGATTAATTTGATGCATTGCTACCATCAATCAAAAGTAAGCCGGAGTTACCAACCCTGAGGTCGGTTGACGTCCCGAACGCCAGGGACAGCGACGTTGCATCCCGCGGCAAGGATCAATGGTAGATCGGGTGGCTTCCACGTGGCAGCGCGCCGACTAGCCGCCCTCTGGGCAGGGATATTCCCGCTCAACACGCGACCCCCAATCTGCAACCCCAAACTAACCTTCCGCGTAAAGCGGCAAACTCGGGGATTCGTTGTCGAGGCGGCGGGCTACGGCCCGGGAATACCACGTTAACTGTTTTCGGGTTGTAATACCCTAGTATGTAAACAATTATTATAGCTTTTGTTGCTATTTCCTCCAAATTCTATGCATAATGACTTTAAGTTCATGTACAATGGCTATTTAATAGTCCAAAAAAGCTACGAAGTGTCCGGCACCATCCTATCTTCGATGGATGCAAACAAAGCTAGATTCCCCCTCCAACTCATACATTCTTACAACATGGGTACCATTCTTACATAGCCCCGCTTCCGCTCCCCCACGGCAGCGTTTAGGGTAAACTCTTGCCTTACCCACAAGAATCCATCAAACTCCCCAAAAATTAGTATAGCCCACCGCCAACCTTTAAAACACAACATATCGGGAAGCACGTCTCATCTGCTAACCATCTTTACGAATACAGACACCGACGTTAACTTTCACTTCGGTATCACGACGCGTCCCCTGTTCCATGAGCGTCGACGCCGACTACCTGCCCGGAGCCTCTAGCTCCTCGAGAGACTGAGTAGCCCACTGGCAGCACCGTTTTGCAAAGCGCTACTTGATAGCCGCTCATCGTTTTCCACTGTCCGGCGCGGGGTTGTCGGTGGTGCAATGTCCCTCCGCGGAGCTGGGAGCTTCGGAAGCGTATCCAGTTCATTCTCCTCGTCCCGCATTGCCTCTTCCTCCTCCTCTTCTCTGTTCTCGTCCATGAACTTAACTGCTGCAGCAGCCAAATCTCTCCTCATCGACGGAGCATCGGGTAATGGCCGTCTCCCCTGGTTTGCATCCGCGGTAGCCCTAATCATGGCAGCACTTCTCTCGACATTCCACGAGAAAGGCGGCGCATTGTCGCGGAAACTGCTGCGGCCAATAGGACGAGAGAGCGCCTGCCTCTCTAACTGTTCAAGTGGAACGTCTGGCTGTCCTGTCCGGACCTTATATTTGGCCAAGCCCAGTCGAAGGCGGAGGATCTCTGCTCTCTGTCGATTTGAAATGTTAGCCTACTGTTGCATTTTCCCTGGCCGTGGCGTTGGACATACCTGTCTGACTTCCTCAAGCGATCGCTGCTGCATCGGCTGCGGTCGTGGCGGTATCGGCATTATCCTGTTTTGTGCGCGGCCCTCGAGTGACGGGACAGGTCCGGTCTGCTCGGTGTCGGGCTCCGTCACTGTTGTGGCCTGGGATGTATCAATTGCGGAATGGTCGAATACGGATGACGTGTCGGGAGATACAGATCGTTGTCGATCATCGTGATCAACAGAGACATCTGCTGCATCCCCGAGACAAGGCCGCTTTCGTGCCGGTTCACCAGATTCGTCAGCGTGTGGCGCCATGGTGCTAACCGGGCGTTTTGCGTCGCCCTCGGAAGCCAACAACGACGGCTCTGGGGTTGTGCTGGGGCACGCTAAATGCGAAATATCTTGCTGGGTGGCTGAAGAACCGCGCGGCGGGGCTCCCTTGGTCGACTGCTGCTGTTGCTTTTGCTTTAAACCTTGATGAGGTTTGGAGGAGGATGTATTAGGATCTAGAGCGCCTAAAACGCGTCTCTTGACGGGCGATGAAAGATCCATGCTTTGGGTAGGTGGGAGAGGGAGAGCCAAGAGGCCGAAGGAAGTTGTAGATTGTCGCGTGTGCCAAGTGTGTTGTTTCAATCGTCCAATCCGCATGTACTGATATGACGACCTGGCACATACACAATCTATTTGCCTCCGCACACGTAGGCACACTGAGAGAGACCGTTGTAAATATGACCAGAAGAAACGGGGCGTGGTGTTAGAGTACTAAGGGAGCAGAACGAGCGCGAGTAAAGGAGGAGGAGAGGCGTGGGAAGCCTGTTGACTGGTGGTGGAGTTGTGGTAATCAGTAGAGACGCGTCTCGTTTAGTCGCGGTAGGCGGTTGGGATCAAGGATGCTACCCACCTTATTTACAGTGGCCCCTCGGTGCGGGGCAAATTCCTCGGTATTTTTGGCGGCCCCTGCAAGCCACTTTGCTCCCCTGTCTGAGGATCAGAATGAACGCCCAACAACGACGAGGCAACTAACACTTGATTCCCGAGTAACTGTTGGTACACGCCGGTAGTATTACAGTAGCAATCAGGGTACTAACATATATGTAGCGGGTTGTCACCAGCTGTCCGCCACGGACCCCATCGAAAACCGAGCCCCCAAAAAACCGAGCTCATAAATACACACCACCCCGCCAGTCACCGTAGTTCGGGCCCTCAATCAGAGACACGCAGTAAAGTCAATCCTGACTGACAAGTATGTAAAGAGTCACGGGTATCAACCCTAAGGCCATTTCCTGTCAAACTCCGCCCTAGTACCAGACAGGGCCACCGCAGTCAGTGGCGGCCTTCTAAAAGTAGGAAATGGTAACGGAAAGAAAACGAAACAAGTTCTGCACCAGAAAGAGCAGCGGCAATGGAAACAGATAACGGCTCCATCTCTGCACTATCTCCTGATAGATACCCCTTGAACGCCGTGACGGACCATTGCCCCTTTTTCCTTTCCACTCGTGCTCATCCGCAGTCATTAAACCCCATCGGTTCCCCATCCTTTGCCTCCAGGTCAACTACTTGACTCCTTAGCCATGCCCACTCATCCAGTCGTGTCACGCCCCATCCTCCAAACGCCGCAAAATATGTGCAGAAACCGTCCCATGGTATCCAGAAGAAAAGAGAAAAAAGCAATCTCAAACCGATCGTGGGCACTCTCATGTATCCATCGAATACAATGATGAGTCAAAGTGAAAAGGCTTGGAGAAGTCGTTTGTCATGTCATCTAGGGAAGAGAGTTGAAGGGACTCAGCTCCCATGAAATCGCTATCCAATGGGTCGAATCCCTCCATGCTGAAGTTGGCCATATCGTAGAGGACATCACCACTGTCCATCTGCTGCCAACTCAGATCGATGTCGATGTTCGCACCTTCCGAGATATCGCTGTTGGGTTCCGACGCGCCGCTATCTTTACTGGACTCCGGCGTGTCGTTCGGCGTCGAAGACCTGTACGCGCTAAAATCGGCCAACATACCGCCGGCAACCGAGTCTAGCGGGGCGAAGCCAGCGAACAGATTCTGTGGGTCAATTGTAGAGTTGGCCCATGGGTCCTCCATGAGTCCATGCTGGAGAGGCGCATCAACTTCCTGCTTGATTGGTGGTTTGCTGTCCGCGAACTTTGGAGTGCCCTCGTTCTTGATTGCGCCAGCCGCGCTCCCCTGACGCCTCATAGATGCGTCTCGAGACATGGGGGTGGCCGCGAAATCAGGCTTGCTAGACGGTGTTTGACCCTGCTTTGAGAGACTGACGTTCATGGCGGGGGCGGAAGACTGCCCGGCTTCCTGGCCGCCAGATTTCGCATTGGCTATTTTGTTACTATCGAGAGCCAAGGAGAACAGAAGGTTATCCTGCATGAATCTCATAGGATCCTCGTTCGGCTTGACATGTTCCTCTTGGACGTGGGCATTGCAAGCTTCCTCTGTCGGGAAGCCTGCGCAATGCATGTCGCAGTCAGGCTCCGGGCACGCGAATAGCTTCATCTGCGCCTTGCTGACTTCCGGGGTGGGTGCTGCTTGGGTTGAGGCCGGCAACACTTGGGCAGAGACAGGGGCTGGTTGTCTTCTGACATCCGGAGATAGTATTTTGGTTTGCGGCGAAGCGCCTGTACCCTGTTGCACTGATGGTGATGGTGCTTGGGGCGCTCCTGTTTTGCGCCTTTTGCTGATAGGTGGGGGGTTTTGAAGGTTTGACATCGTCACCGTTGGCTTGCCAAAATATGTTGGTTCCCCTGTCGGTGATTTATGACCCCCAAACGCAAAAGGCGGCTGAGACGTCGTGGGAGCCGCTGGAGCTTGTCCTGCTCTAGGCCCCGTTCGGTTCTGCTGTTGTCTCGGTGCCGGTACTTGCTTCTCAGAGTTCCCTGTGCTCGGCTGGGCCGTCTGCTGGGTCCCCGGCTGATTTGTTGCTTCGTTCCCGAGCGGTCCAGTTGACGGCTGCGAGTTCGCCACTGCAAGAATGTGATCCTGCAACTCCCTCTGCATGGTGTTGACCATGGCTCTGGCTTGTTCTAGTTCGGCTCTCGTGACAGTGATTGCTGGTTTGAATTCCTTGTGACTCTCCCCATCGGCAAATTGGTTAACAATCCGGAAGCGCTGCGGTTCGTTAGCATTGAGGCTTCCGCACGAAATGAGTCCTCTGAAAACTTACCGTTCGGAAAAAGAGCTTGACCTTGGCATCATCTTTGGTGAAGGAGTACCAAAAAGTGATATTTCGACCAAAGTTGTTCAACCGTTCGAGTGTGGCGGTGATATCCGCCCGGTACCGCAGCAATTCGTCTTGTGGTATTTGCACGACTGGGTCATTAGCAGATTGCAGTTTTGCGAGTTTCGCCTCTTCTGTGCCCAATAGCTTCACGCGCGTCTTGAAATCCTCGTAGCCATGTTGCATGCGGGTCCTCATCCACTGATCGTACTTGGCTCTCTGTTCTGGGGTAAGTTGTATCGAGTTGGGCTGTGCAGTTGGCCGTTGTGCGCCGCTTGGAACCGGGCCCAAAGCCTCCCCTTGGTCGTCCGAGTTGGGGCGCTTTAGTTTATTCTGTGCTGTCGAAGGCGAGGGGTTCGCGGGAGTAGATCGATTCTGCGGCAGGGGCCGGTTCTTCAGGGTAGCAGAAGTTGGCGCTGGAGTTTCCTGCTCTGCAATGCCCGAGGCTTTCTGGACCGTGGGTTGCCGTACCATCGAGGGTGTCTGAGCAGGTGTAGGAACGGGCTGCGGAGTAGGCGCCGCGGGGTTCTGGACAGGGGGTTTCTGGTCAACCAGGCCGGGGTTGTTGGCTTGGTGTTGCTGCTGTTGCTGCTGCTGCAGTTGCTGCTGTTGCTGTTGCTGCTGCTGCTGCACCTGTTGCCAGTACTTCTTGGCGAACTGCTCCTCTTTAAATTTGGCAGCTATCTTATATAAGTCATCATCGCTGAGGGCCTGAAACCTGGGACCATTCCTCCGCATCGACTGGAGCTCCATGGGGGTAGGCGGGGGAGGTACTACACCAGCAGGTAAAGGAGGTACACCGCGGCCTCCCTGTTGGGGAGCAACAGCGGTGTTTAGCGGATTCGGGACGTTCTGGGGCTGCGGGCCCCCGCCCATCATTCTTTGCTTCGCAGCGGCTCCGTTTTGGCTATTGTCATTTTGATACGCAGCTCTCTTTTCCATATATGCTCTGAATTGCTGTAGCTGGAAGCCGAGCAGTTGCTGCTGCAAATTTGGGGGTATCGTGCTGGGCCCCTCCCACCATGCCTTCAATTGGGCCCACTTTCTGATCTCGGTGGGAATGCTGCCCCGTAGCTGCGTCAGTATTTGTTGCGGTATGTCGAAGCTGTCCATCGTTGCCCGCGCTTGAGGATTTTGCATGACAGTTGCAAAACGAGCGCGTTCGGCCAGTTGTTGCTGCACCGTGCCAGGTTGGTTGGGGGTGGAACCCATACCGCCGGGTTGTTGCGGGTTACCACCAATGGGGAACTGATTGATGTTGTTCATATGCCCGACTGGCGGCTGCCCTGGCAAGCCAGGCATCATCTGCGGTTGCTTCGGGGGTTGGAACCCATTCATTTGGTTCCGCGACTGTACGGACCATTTGGCTAATAGCTCCTGTAATTTAGACTCCGGGAGAGCACTCAAAGACGCACGGTGTTCGGGGTTCATGGTTGCCATCATCTGCGCGAACGCAGGATTATTCATGGTCAAGTTCCCTTGCATTGGAACCGGTCGAGCGTTTAACTGATGATTAAACTGCGGGTTGAGAGTCCCCCCTGGTTGTTGGTTGTTCTGGTTTGGGGTCTGACCATTAGGTTGGCTCATGGGAATAGGAGGTTGCGGCATCGCCGCAGTCAGCGCGACGAATCCGGGGCTTTGGGAATTTGGCGTAGGTCCTGCAAGGCCTCCCGGTTGGCCTTGCATACGATTCACTGCCTGTGCCCTTGCTTGCGCTGCCGCGGGATCCAGCTTCACCTGTGGCATAAACTGGGGTTGTGATTGTGGAGGCAGCGGTGTCTGGCCAAGGCGCTGCTGGTTGTTTGGCGGTGCTTGTCCAGGGAGCCCATTAATTGGACCTGGGGTCGGGTTTCGACCTGGCATGGACGCCGGGACAACCATTTGCCCCGCCCGTTGTGCCAGAAGACCAGTGATTTGTTCGTTACGAATGGTGTCTATGTTAGACGGGAATAACTGGCCGTCTGAGACGCCTTGTTGGGGCCCAAGGGGTGTCATCATGCCGGGGTTCGTCTGGCCTTGTTGTTGCTGAAGAACATTATTTGCCATGCCTCGCTGTTGCTGTTGCTGCTGCTGCTGTTGCTGTTGTTGCTGTTGCTGTTGCTGCTGCATTAGACGATTTTGTATGCTCCGTTGCATCTGGTTTGACGCCTGTGTCTGGTAGAATAGCATGGCTGGATCCTTGTTGGCCGTAGTCATCTCCTGGATCTGAGCGGGGGTTGCTCTTTGCTGCACCAATTGCCTGGCTTGGTGCTTCTGGGTCTCCGTCGCATTCTGATAGAGCTTAGTTGCGAGCTCGTTTATTCTCGCCTGCTGTTGAACGTTCTGGTTCATTTGGCTGAGTGAGTCCTTGCCGACAGCGGCATCCTGCGGGAGACCACCAGGTCCTCGTTGCTGGCCCATTGCCATCTGAAATTGGCGCTGGTCCGGTCTGTTTTGAAGCATCCCAGGGTTCATTCCCATCCCCATTCCCTGCTGTTGCTGTTGCTGTTGTTGTTGCTGCGGCATCTGCGAGACTTGCATTGGATTCTGGGGGTGTTGGAAGCCGCCATGCTGGACCGGTTGGCCCATCCCTCTCGCCGCCATCTGGTTCATGAACAGTTGTTGCTGCGCCACTTGTTGCTGCTGTCTCTGGGCTTGCAGCTGCGCCTGTCTCGCGGCGTCGACGTTGAGTTGGTTCTGGAGAATTGGCGCATTGGCTTGCCGTCGTTGGACCATATCTTGGATCTTCCCTTGCATAGTAGAGTCATAGGTTTGCTGCTCCGCGTCAGTAACCACCCCGACAGTCATTTCGAAAGAGAAAACATGCTTACTCTATCTGGCGAGTTCAGGAAAGCGCTTTTTTCTGTCTCCAATCCATACGATGCTGCTTTTTTCCAGTCTGCCTGTGGCATGGCAAGAATAGTGTTTGAAATTCTAAGAAGAGTTAGCTGTGACCAACAGCACGGGAGGGGAAATTTCCGCCCCGCCTCTCGGGAAAACAAAGAACGCCTCCCTGAAAGGTAAATTGAGGACTAACAGGTTGATAGTTTTCGCAAGGCGGTCCTGGATCGAAAGCGAGCTCTGCCACCCATTTGGCCCAGCAAGTTGATGGGAGTTTGCGAGCTGCTGATAGACCATGCCATGCAGCTGTCTTTGCTGCATCTGGTGTTGTTGTTGCTGCATCTGGTGCTGCTGCTGTTGCTGCTGCTGCATCATCAATTGGCCATTCGCGGCCATCGGCAAATTCGCGGCCATCGCCGCCGAGCAAGAATGTTGTCAGCCCTCGAGATTATATCGCTATCGCGGCACGTTGAGTCGCTTAGTTGCCCTACAGGCAATGGAGGGGCGATACGGCAGCTTGGGGAAGTCCAGTGTGAATGGACGAACCAAGAGTCGCACAGCACACGCGACGACCAAGACGAATGTGTTGGTTATTTCTTGGTCCTTGCGCTGAGGCAAGGAGCCGTCGACTGGCTGCAAGTTGCCTTAGCGTAACCCGAAAACGTCCATATAAGAGCGGCCGTTCGTGCAACCGAGAAGGGTTCCTGGTAGGCCTGCGGAAGGACAGTCGCACTTCGAGCACCGGATGGCTCTGTTCGGATGTGCTAGACACCAAATGGTGGTCAAGCACAAGTCGATCCGTCGCTGACGATTGGCGCTCGGCTCAGGTCTCGTGCAGGGCGATGAGGGCCTGCCTGCTCGACACCGGCATTCGTTCGCGGCAAGCAAGGATTTCGGAGCGAGTGTCAACAGGTTGGAAGAAGCCCCGGCGAGGTGTGAAATATTTATTCTGCTGCGTTGCCAGCCAAGAGGGCCTCCTGGATTCACCACGATGCTGGCGTCCTGGACGTCTTCGGGGAATCCCACTCGAGTCGAATCCTCCTCTCCTCTCGATAGAGCCGGAATAGCGCAGCTACAACTCTTGCGAAGCGCTCAGCGGAACGAGATCCAAGGCACAGGCGTGTCAGACAACGGCAGCGGCGTTGATCGAACTCGGAGGTCGCTGAATAACGGGGTCGCTTTGCCAGGCTGCCTACTAGGTCCCAACTGTTGAAGAGTTGGTCTGGCGGGTCCGAGTTTCGTCCTCAGGCGGGCAGCCTGCGCTGAAATATCCGTCAGTTGCGTTGGGTAGAGGAGCGCCGGTGTAAAGGGCGCGAGCGAGGGCAGCCGTTGTGCGTGCCAGAGGCCGGGCAGGGCAGGGAACAGGTAGTGAACTGGAGGACTAGACCTTGGCGCCGTTACAGCCTCGGAGGGAAATTGCACGAGATGAAGAATATAGAGGGTAGAGAAAAAGGCCAAGGGAAGTGCCAATTACAAAATGCGATGTGCAGCACCAAATGCGACAAGGCGGCGGCAGAGCGACGAGGTGAGTTGGTGACGGCGAGAACCGGGGATAAAACTGAAGCGTTGAGAAGTGAGAGAGTGTGCTCAGCAGGCCGGGACGAGGAGGAAGGGGAGAAGGGCGATGGGTTCCGCAGCAGTCAGACTTGGCCCACCTACTGCGTAGTGACTGGCACTGCCAAGCGAGCGGTAGGAAAAGTGAAGTACCTCCAGGTACTCCGTACCTGGTAGTACGGAGGTACCTGTTGCTCTATGCGGCTAGCGCTAACACGGCGGCAAAAAGACTGAACGCTGCCTGCCACGGGGGTAACAGCAACGCGGGACTGAAGCGCCCATGATACGCCGACTCTGGAATTGGCCTTGCCTGGATTGAATTGCAGCCTCGACAAGATCCAATCCCCTCTGGATCTGGGCGATCTATCGCAGTGCAGATACCAGAGACCCGGGCGACCGCGGACGGTCGCCCGTCAGTCAGTTATTCCGGCGGGCGGGTCGCGCTGAACATCCGTCATCAATTGCCTTTCCACAGTAGCTAGCTAGCTGCCTTGGTCAATCTTGGTAGACTACCGATCCGTCGCTAGGTCGTGGGAGGCTTGCTCTAGATCAGAGCAAGAGGTGAGTGTCGAGGGGCGCCATGCAGCAACTCCCCCCATTTACACCTCAGCTAACATGGCACATTGCATCGGCGTGGCGCGCAGACAGCTGGAGATACGCCGCATTGCTCTGCTGTGTGGACTGCTCCGAACAGCAATTTTTGTCTGGCAGAGGCGCGCGAAAGAGATGCGCCTGCGATCGGTCACTCCACTGCTAAACAGCAATCGAGATGGGAGGCCCGGGACTCGCTCCCCTGCTTTCGCTGTGCCCGGCTCCAGAAGCGAGCAGGGGTCTGGACCCTGAGGTGCAAGGTCAACACCACACATGATGGACGCGACGAGAAAGCATCGGATCTCGTGTAATTCTTCGGGAACATGCTCGCCCGGTTCATCGTGCAGTCATTCTGCAAGCATTGCCAGAGATGCGCGGGGCCGGCGATAATGGTGGTGAGGGTGCAGCCAGAGTAGGGAAGAATGGAAGGCACAGAGTTAGGAGGGCGCGCAGGGAAAATGGAGCTTGGAGGGGCACGACTGAGGGACATGTACCGTGTACCAGGGGGTACATCAATGTCGAACGGGTAACGAGGGCAGGGGAAGCTGGGAAGACCAGACGAGAGGCTGTGGGCAGAGCGAGGTCGTGCAATTCACCTACAGCCGAGGTGCGGTACTCCAGAACTTGCGAACCTAACTCTTGCGACCAACCAGGGCGCATTTCGACGTTGA
>Ga0247780_1000121_pt1 | contig 73837 bp, 70 predicted proteins | sample UWRJL079202R5_FD_179927 | JGI IMG/M metagenome (GOLD analysis project Ga0247780, IMG submission 179927) | Plant litter microbial communities from Arlington Agricultural Research Station in Wisconsin, United States - UWRJ-L079-202R-5 | ecosystem: Environmental > Terrestrial > Plant litter >...
AATTGTTTCTTCTTGCGGTTCAATGTCGTTCTTGGGGATCAAGGCCGTTAGAGTTGTACGGCTCGAGGGCATGGGGGTGAGGTAATGTGGCTGCGACGGCGTTTGCACGTAGTATCCAGGTTTGCTTTCACAAACAGGCACCCCCCCGTCTGTCGGTTGACGTTTCAAGTGTTCTCTGGCAGTGCCACACCATATTCCATGGGCACAGGGCCGGACTGGGTGCCTCAGAGGCTTGCCCATAGGTGAAATACCCGCTGGTAGTGAGTGGCCTGAACATGGTTGGTCGTTTGGGATTGGTGTTCCGACCCAACCGATGATTCACGATGCGCCGTGTCTCTCCAGCAAGAATTGAGCCATGCGGGAGCAGATCCGTGCCTTTCGGACCGGACCTATTGCCTAACGGAGGGCCCCCCTCACTCCCAAGGAGGGGAAAAAGATTTACCGGGATTAGACGCGTTAGGATCGTTGTCCGTGGCGCGGATGGGAAAGGCAAGAGTACATAACAGTAGGATTTTCACACGATGGTTGTTTTGCGCGCCTAATTCTCTTGGCGGGCTGTAGGGACATCACCAAGAGCTGGCGGACTTGGCGGGATTTTGCGGGAAGCGACGAGCCGGGGTCGATTGGTGGCCGCTCTCAAAGAGGCCGCGACAGCCAGCCAATAGCCGGCTAGAAGCTAGCCCAGGGTAAGCCCAAGCAGCCAATGGCTGGACGAGAAGCTGCCGCTGAGCGCCTATTCCACACATTGACCCTGGAACTTGACATTGCACTCCATCAAACCCAAGGGCGCCTTCTGTCCACAGAGCGCGTACATCTCGTCAACGGAGACGCCCAGGCACGCAAGGCCAACAAGGGCAGATGCTGGCCGCAATGAACTGGCCATTCATGGCACAGAAGCCCCAAGCGGGGATGCATCCAGATGCATCCCATGACGGAGTTAGTGGGCAGGTGGAAGGTGGGTAACAGATTGGGCAATGAGCTGGCAGTCTGAATCCTGGGACGCTATGCTGTCGGGTCGGCCAAGTGGCCGTGTTTCTACCTCTCCGTTGACTCTTCTTCCCAGCTCCTTCCTTTTGTGAGCAGTATTGTTCTTCTCCTTGAGCGCCCATTGTGATGTCGTCGAGGGGCTGGCTTCTATTGTGACTTTTCCATTGTTCTTTGTCCGTAACTTCCACGGGGACAATAACGACTTATTTTGGGAAACTTTTCTCGTTTCTTTGTTCTTTGTCTGCTCGCCAAAGTATATCGTCTCTTAATGGTCTTTCGAGCTCATCACCCCAGCTCCTGACGACACCCAATATTCTTCTTGACGGTTTACAAACGCTACTTTTCCCTTCATTGCTGGCAAATGGCACACGCACCCCAACATCGAACACGATAACTTGATTCGAACACCGAACAACACCAAGCACCATCCCGGAACCGTCAGTCGCCATTACGTGACAAAGGCACGATGGACACCGCTTCAAGGACGCTTCACAGCGGTCCACTCAACCCGCCACTTGGGAGGACAGCAGAGGAATGGGAGGATTGGGAGGACGACGATGAGCCCTTGACGCCCCTCAACGCTGGGGATGGCCCCCTCTTGAGCCTCGGTCTACAGTTAAAACGACCATCCCCTCGGAGATCTACGTTCGCCTCTCGACTGTCTGTTGAGAGGCCGATTCGTCCCAGGTCTCGCCAGAGGCAAAAGGCCCAGAATGCTAGGGCCGGCATTAGTCTGGTCACTGACATGTCAAAGTTTCGCCAACAGCAGCACATCGCCCAACAAATGAGAAACGGCGAGAACAGGGTGAGCAGGACGGGCAGGTTCGTTGACGCAGCTGCTCTCAGCGCCTTGGAGGGAGCGCCGGCAGCTCATGAGTCGGGCAGCACGTTCGGGTGGTTCAAGAAGAAGGCAGGGCAAAGCACCAAGATGAAGACGCCCGACAGGTTAGAGGTTGAACCCCAACGTCGTGAAGACCTGTCACCTAGTGGTGGGCCTATCATGATTGGCTTTGCCATGCCATCCGACTCCAACGTCGTCATCAGCCCGCAAACAGCCGTTGTGGAAAGCCCAATGGGGTTTTCACGTTATTTTGGTGGTGGACCGACCGGCACTGTGCCTCCCAAAGCACTTGCCTCCGCCTGGTCCCCGGACAGCGACGATGCACGGGCATCCCAGAGAGCGAACGCGGCGGAGGGCTCCAGCGCAAATCGCGTGCCTGCCGTCCCATCAGTGCCCAAGGCTTACCGGAACACACAAGCATCCACTGTCATCCTCACCGACGAGGAAGGTGATTCACCGCGGAAATCCAAAAAGGCAAAGCGAGATACTAGGAGAACCACGATCTTCCTGAGCGATGACGAGGATGACACATTAACCCCGGTAACCTTATTTGAAGAAGACGGAAGCCCAGGGGGCACAGCTCGGAGGTCTTTCAGGCCAAAGGGTCGACAGCGGTCAGGCACCACCACAAGCTCCAGGTCACAAGGTTGGTGGGATCAAGTTATCACACCTTTTACAAGGACACCAACCACACCTCAGGGTGCTGAGACGAAGGAGTCAAGTGGCTGGTGGAGGGACGCTGACAGCAAAACGACGCCGACCTCCCCCAAGTATAAATTCACTTCCCCGGGAGTGAAAGCCGCTTCTCCCATAAAGAAATCCAACTTCACCAAGAAGGCTGGCCTTTCTCCGGTGGTAAAAATTACGCCCCCGGAACCACACCCCACGATCGATGAACAAAAAGGCAAAATCTCCGAAAAGAGAGTCGACATCGACATCGCAAACCAAACCCGCAGCGCCACGAAATTACAACGACCCCCCCGAATCGTCGTCCAGTCTGCCTCCCCACCAATAACTGCGTCGCCAGAGTCGATGGAGACGCCGCCCCAGGCGCGAGTACGAGCAGGAAAAAACCCAACATTGGAAGAGGAAGAGAGCCAGAGGACACCCGCCGAGCTTCCGCCTCCATACTCGCCTCCGTCACAAAAGCATACTGTCCGCTACCGAGTTGTCTTACCCCCTGGCCACCCAAGTCGCAACCAAATGTATCCGCCCTCCCCTGGCCCGGTATCTCCGGGGCTGTCGAGAACCATGACATCGCAGGGTGCCATCGGGCTCCGAAACGTTCCCTTGACGCCGCCACCAGTCGATACACAACCCCCCCGCCAAGCATGGATGCCGGACCGACCCCTTGGCTCCTTTCTTCCCGGCGAGGGTCTTCCCTCGGCAGATGGCAGGGGCCCCAGACAGAAAGCCGAGCGTAGGCGTCGCCGGTATGAGAAAGAGGATGCTGTCGCCTGGAAGGCCGGGAGGTTTTGGAGCGGTCGTGCGTGTATTCCAACTACTGCCTGCTTTGGTAGGCCAGGGCGGGAGGGAAGAAAACGCAGACGCATCTGTTTGTGCATTGCTGCCATGATCATCGTTCTGATCGTGCTGGCAATCACTCTCCCTCTGACAGTGTTCCGTGGCAATCCAGCAGGGGCAGCGTCTCCTTCGCAGTTCCTCAACCTCACAAACTTCCCGCCTATGCCCACAGGAATATCCGCCGTGGTTGGCACCCAGTCGGAAACAAAATCTTCTTGTATTACGCCCCCAACAATGTGGAGCTGCTCATTGCCGAAAGAAGAAGCCTCCAAGGCTGCCCCCTACGGTACCGACCAGCCCAGCTTCATCCTCCAGATCCAATTCGACAACAGTACGAGACAACTGTGGAATACCCCTGCAGAAGACCCCCCAGTACCGACACGGCAGTCGCTGAAAGCTCGTGGTGGACCCGCTGGTGCTGTTTCTTTCCTAGAACACACACGGCGACAAGAGGCCGGCCCAGGATTCAGACCAAACCCTGCCCCTCCAAGCTTCAAGGAGATGTTCTTCCTGGGGAATACAACGGACGGCGTCGCATCCAGGGACAAGGGTGGGGAGCCGACGCCATTCTACATCAGCGTGCTGCAATCGCTTGACAGCTCGGCTGGGCCAAACGTCCTGAGCCGCCACGTTCTGGGCCGCCAAACCAACGCTCCCAGCACGGTTAGTAACTTGACTTTGGGCGGAGTGCCCCTGCCGAGTCTTCTGCCACCTCCAGATGTCGGCGCGGATGGGACCGGCGCGCCGGCTGTGCTCCTTACTTTCCCAACGCAACAGCCGGTTCGGCTGTACGACCGCGGCTTGCCGACGGAACGCTACGGATTCTACACGTACTTCAACAAAACGACATACCTCAAATCTATCATCCCGCTAGACAAGAATACGGCGGCTGCGGGGCCGGTGCCGGCCGACTTGAATGGCGGCGCGCTCAGGACAGAAGCAAACTTTGTGATAACATGGCTGTCGGTGCGGTACAAGGTGGAGATCTGGACGCGCAGGTCGAACACGACGAGTCTGCTGACCGACAGCACGCGGCCCGCAAGTAATACCACACGACCGGGCACCTTCCCATACCCGATCACGATCACTCTCGATACACACGGCGGCGAGCCCCTGAAGAAGTTTGCGTTTGTCCGCCATGTGGATGAGCGCCAGCGTATCCTGCTGAACGACGTCAAGCTCGTCGCCAACGACATGAACACGGCGGGAGATCTGATCAACCCTCTCAGGTCTTTCAACCCCAGCTTTGGAGGAATGGACGGAGGCACTGGTGGGTGTAAGTGCGAGTACACCAATTTTGTGGGCGTCAATGGGCAGACCCGGGGACCATGAAACACACAAAGGGAGAGAGGAGGAGCATGGGACTTAGATAATTGAGTAGAGTGAGAGAGAGCGGATGTTCCTGCGGAGCTGACCGCATCTATTTCATTTGTTCACACATTTATTATTGATGCATGGGGCGGAGTTTTGGCGAAGCGGGAGCTCCATGAAGCTGGCTTGTTCGGCTGGGAGACGAAAAACATATTTTATAGATACTTTGCAAAACTGAGAATGCCATTTAGGCTTGTATTTCAACTGTCCTTGTTCAAGACCCTCCAGGAGAGTTGGTGGCAAGCGTCTTTGTGTGAGTCGAGTAAATCGTGGTCCGTGCACCAGTGAATGTTCTTGTTCGTTTCCCCCCGCAACACCACGCCCGAGATCACCTTGCCATCGCCACATCAGTCCTTTTGGCGTGACCCGCATTAATTGGCCCCACGTTAACTGAGACCGAGCGAGATTGTTGGCGGCAGTGCAAAATCTCACCATGGCTCCTTCCTCCTCTCTTCCTCCCCTAATCTCACCCCAGCCGAAGCACCCTCTCCTTGGCATCACGAAAGAACAAGACAAAATGGTCGCCTCAATCATCAAGACGTTGAGCAAGAACTGTAAGTAGCTTCAATTTCTTACTTTTCTACAGATTTTTCTAATTTAAATCCAGACTTGCCCCGCGCGGCACAGCCGCCGGACGCCTCAGACAAGCATTTCAACTTTGTCTTACGCACCAAGTACAGCGCGATGAAGGTCAGGCTCTAGGCCGACAACGTTATCGTTGCCAATGAGAATACTCTCACAAAGTCCTATATTGAGTTGATTAAGGCGGACGCGGAAGCTGCAACAGTCAGAACAGCAGCTACAACGGCAGCTAAAACGGCAATAATACGATCTGCTACCACCTTGGCCCTCCCATTTCTCGCCACAGGCCTCACCGGTTAGGTGTTGGGAGGCCGTGAGCTTGTCGCTAGCAATACGTAACCAGCATATTCATCCTCAAGATTATTTTACTGACACACATAATCAGAGCCGAGCGATGAACGGGTTCTCTAGAAATAGCATAGGTACCACGACAAAGTTGGAGCAAGGGCCTAAGATTTGAGCGTAGCATGGGAAGTTGGAGCAACAAGATGGGGTGGGATAGCGAAGGAGAATTTCGAGCTTCACCATTCCGGCGTGTCTGTGCGTATACATATGAATCCTTCTGCTAAACGATGTTTCTGTCATGTTTCCCGGCTCCTGCTGTAATTAATGTATGCATTGCTTCGAGTCGCAGCACCGTTTTCTGCATCATCTCGGCGCGGGTGCGGTTGATTGGCGTTGTCCGCGCTGCCACTTGTGCCCCGTTGGCTGGGCTTGGATTCAATCTCAGCGCGGTATCGGTCCGCATCGTCCTCAGCAAGTCGGAGGCACAGGCTAGCGCGCGGAATCTGCCCCGGCCGGGTTTGCGAGTTCGCTCGGGAATGCTTATCGCTTATCTCTTATCGTTATCGCTCGTATCTCTGTCAACCGCCAGCCTCTTCATCGTCGGTCATCGCTGTCGCCCTCGTGCGATGCCGCCATGACGTCGCCCTAATCACCGCACGACGTTGGCATTTGACCGGCTCCTTGATTTCTTGGAGCGCAGCTTCCTCCCCCGCGTCGCCTGCTGAATGCATCGACGTCGCAACCCTTGTCTTCGCAGCACCTATCGCGCCGGCTGCACCCCCTCCACCCACCCATCTCGCCCGCCGCCCCACCCAACGGATCACGCCAATCAGTGTCGCTGAAAGGGTGTAAAGCCACACGTGTCTGAAAATGGGTCTACAAAAGTAACTAGCTAATATTATAATTTTAAAAGTTAGAATAAAAGGCGCGCTTTTATAACAATAGTTAATAAAGGAGAGATAAGACTTTTTTTTAACTATTTACAGATTCTATTGGTAAATATAATTATAAGAAAAGGAAAGAGTTATAGAAGAAGGTAAGTTCTTTATAAAAAAAGATCTGTAAAAGATAAGAATTATGTAACAACTTTATAAACTACTAATTAAGCTAGTATAATCTAAAGGTTTCTTTAAGTAAATAATATAGTAAAAAGTTAATAATATTATTGTTGTAACTAGATAGGCCGTGCCCAGAGCAGGGCTATACAGTATGCATGATGCAGGCCAGCGGCCTGTAGGGGCTATGGAGCTCTGGAGTCTAGCCGTGGGGGCCGGACAGAGTGTATGGCACAGTAGTTCTATTGGAAGCACTGCACTCTGGATTTTGTGGAATTGAAGGGGTTGCAACTGCGTGATTGTATTGCTTGTTTGGTTCTATGGCTCAGCTAGAGAACCTTCCTTATAGCTGTGAATAGTAGCAAGCCGTATGACAAAGCCGCGCAGCTACAATTGCGCGTCTGTAGCAATGGTTACAAATCTATTATTCTGGTAGTTTCTAGACTCTTCTTTCTGACAGTTCTAGCCTCTGGCCAGAACCCCCTTCTTTCTGACAAGTTCTGGGGTCTGGAGCGATAGTTGTAGTGTAGTAATGTAATGGATTGATAATCAAGAGACCTTTGAGTCTCTCCATGCCTGGAGAGCCTCTTACAAAGGCGCTTCATAGGCTGCGTGACTAGTCACGTAGCTTCTAGCTACATGTCTACGAAAATTATATTATAAAGTCATATTATACATTCTATAACTTTAATTACTGCGTCTTGAAGTAATAAAATAAATAAAGTAAGGTATAAGATGCTTTAGTAAATAATTAATATAGATAATTGACAGTTAGCAGTAGAGAGACTGCTTGCCCTCGCGAGCGGAGCTTTTAGCTTCTATAATGTAAGACAAATAAATTTTAATAACTATAAGAGACTTTAGCTTCTTATATTAATATTATATTATTTATTTATATCTTATTATTAAACTCACCTTTATATATTAGAATAATAATAACTTATAATAACATTATACTCTTATTTAAAAGTGCTAGCTTAATAAGATATCTTTAGAACGCTCCTTAATCTTTAGTATCCTGCTATACACTTTATCTTAACCTGACCAGTCCTTCAAGTCTGCACTAGGTGCAGGTTGTAATATAATTATTAGTATTATTTTATTCTAATAGATAAAAGCCTAGTACTTTATTATTAAGATTAATTATGTTAGATTATTAGTAATTAAGTTAATACATAAGAGCTTATAAGATATTCTCACTTTCAAGCCTGGTATGGTAAAGGGTTTAGTATTAATTAGTTAATTATATTGCGAGATTAAAAGCATTACAGTTATAATAAATATGTAATTAAAAAAGGAAGACTAGAAGTAAGAGGCTTCTATTCAGACTCTTAATTCTTATACCCATATATTTAACTTAACCAGTTTTAAGTGTTTTACATTATTAAAGAGTACGTAACTTACAGATATATACGTTACGGCTATATATATTATTATAATAACATTTATAAGCCTTTAAATCATTATAATTAAGTATTGTTAATTTCTAGCCATTGAGTACCCTGTACCGGATACCCTGTAGTATAGTTATGTACCCTGAAACCACTAGCTAAAGTTTCTGGAATTCAGGGGATGGAACCTCCTGAATCTAGTGGGGCTACTGCCCCACAGAATCAACTAGAATATTACAATGGCCACGTCAGCCACTACGTCAACAGAACCACATAGAATGATCAGAACAGTATTATTTCATTATTGTATTAGTTAGTTTCACTTTACAAAAGGCACTGGAATTCCTCCAGAGCCTCCCACAGCCTATAACAGGCCCTCTCTTCTCTTATATCTAATTCTAGTCAAGCAAGCAATTTTATTCCTTTCCAGTCATTGCACAAGGCACTGCCTTCCAGATCCTCTTGTTCTATAGTATTAAGATTCACTGTAGCAACCTTTCTTACAGTGGCACTACCCTGTAATACAGGACTTTTTTTGCTTCCAACAGCGCTTACAGCGCTGTAGTTGGCTTAGACCAGTACTGCACTTCTTTCTCTAAGCTGCAGCTCTGTACTACAGGCCTATAGGTTTCTAAAGTTCAACAAGTATTATATTAAATTCTATATTAAGTCTTATACAGTCTCTTCTATAATGTCTTGTTAAAGAATCTGTTATATAAATCTGTTAAGTAATAGTTTACTTAACTTATCCTTTAAAAGTAAATATTATAAAATTAAAGTTCTTATTACTTATTAAATCCCATTAGATATAGCATTTTTGGAATTTTTAAAACAAACACACTTTTATTATCTACATATTATTTATTTAAACACTAACTCTTACTCTTACTTTATAAATCTTAAATATTCTTAATGTAATAGAATAAAAAAGTTATTAATTAATTTAAAAGATTTATAAATTAATCTATCATTTAAATATTAATATTAAAAGGTTTAATAAGTTATATTATATAATATTATATGACATATTGATTCTTGAATATAGCATTTTTATTAATAATTCAAATATTTAAATTTAAAGTTAAAAGAAATAAAAGGAGAAGGAGGAAAAGTAGAATTAGATGAAGGATAAAAAAATAAAAATATTTATTATTAAAAGTTAACTATATGATTTAATAATTAATATATAAGATATTAGGAATACATAATGAAATATAAGTTTATATGTTAAATTATAATTAATAAATGCTGTGGCCATACTAAGTGCTGCCGACTACTTACTGTGGTTTGGAGCAAAAAGAAAACCCTCACTGTTAGGTATCTTTTAACTGCCCCACCAGAGGTTTTTCCGGCCTCACAGGCAGCTCTCTGCCCTGTGCACGCCCGGCTCAAACCCCTGCTCTACCTGCCTGGGAGTGTTTACTTTACCCTCCACACCACAGTAGAAAACGGAAACCTTAACAGCAACACATGGATTACATTAAAATGCTTCACTGACGATGAAAACACACATGACCGTGGTCAAGAGGATTCGGGGCACAACGTGATTTATTTATTTGTACTGATGGGGCATGCGGAAGCATGACAGGCCAGCTGTTCCTTGGTGCTCTACGGACAGCACCTGCCAGGTGCTCGCCAGTCGGTTTTTTTCACAACCCTAGGTTCAACACGACAATATCGCGGTCAAGTGGCCGCCGCTCGCTCTTGACGCTCGCTATTGAGACATCATGCGATGACACATGCGTTGCGGTGGTGGAGAAATCGGGCGCGGCGGCGCGACTGCTTTTCAACAGAAAAGTCACGTCAGACAACACTGCCTTCGGCGGCGTGCACCCGGGCTTGGCCATACTGAGCCACACGGCGACCCTCCCGGGGCTTGTGGAGGAAGCTATCCGGGCGCTACCCTCGGATGGGACGGGCGATGGGAGGTTCGGTCACCGGTTGCCCGACTTCATCAGCGTCACCCGCGGCCCCGGCATGTCGACGAACCTGGCCGTCGGCATCAACGTCGCCAAGGGCCTCGCCGTCGCCTGGAAGGTACCGCTGCTCGCCGTCCACCACATGCAGGCCCACGCCCTCACCCCGCGCCTGGTCAACGCACTCCAGCGCCCCTGGCCTTCCTCTTCCCCTTCCTCTACCCCGACGGCAAGCGGCACCACACCCCCTCAACATCCACCCACGCCGGCCTTCCCCTTCCTCACCCTCCTCGTCTCCGGCGGCCACACGCAACTCGTGCTCTCACGCTCTGTGACCTCGCACTCGATCCTCGCCAACAGTTCCCCTCTCGCCATAGGAAACATGCTCGACGCCACGGCCCGCCTCATCCTCACGCCCTCGACCCTCGCCGCATCCTCGAGCGTAAGCTACGGCCCCGCGCTCGAGGAGTTTGCCTTCCCGGGCTCCCTCCATGACGACGGCGGCGAGGGAAACCCATCGAACTCCCCCTCCAACACCTACGACTACGGTTACACGCCCCCTCCCAGCCGGCGCGACGAAATCGCCACCTTCACGTCTTCCCACGGCTGGACCCTCACACCTCCCCTGGCCAACCGTCGCGCAATGGAATACTGCTTCAGCGGGCTAGGAAGCCAAGTCCAGCGCATCATTGAAGCCCGACTCCTCGCCGGCGAGGAGCTGGACATCGAGGAACGCCGTGCGCTCGCCATCGCAACCATGCGCCTGGCATTTGAGCATCTCGCCACGCGCATCATCTTTGCACTGGGGGATCTCAAGTTGCAGGAGAAGGAGATGCGGAAAAAGCAGGGAGGGCAAGGAGAGATAGTGCTTACGTTGGTCCTGTCGGGCGGGGTGGCTAGCAACCGGTTCATGCGTCATGTAATACGAAGTATACTTGATGTGCGCGGGTTTGGGCATGTCAGGATTGTGGCCCCGCCGGTGGAGCTGTGTACGGACAATGCGGCTATGATTGCGTGGACTGGTATTGAGATGTGGGAGGCCGGGTATGAGTCTGGCTTGGATGTTTGCGCTATCAAGAAGTGGTCGGTTGATCCTACGCATGAGGATGGGGGGATATTGGGGGTGGATAGTTGCAATTTCAAGATACGGCCGAGTGATAGGGGATGTATGATATGATGTGTACGATATTTGTAAAACTGTACCGTATAGAGAGGCCAGCAGAGCCAAGGCCGTGTACATTACATTCACTTTACCATATAAGTACGGATAGAGAGATAGAGAGAGAGCAGCGCAAACTACATGCAACTTCGGTTTAGATGCTCTGTTGTACAGGCACGCAGCGTTGCCTTTCTTCCCTGGATTCCTCCTGACCGACGCCCGCGAAAATAGCTTTATCAAGACAATGCTTACAAGTTCCCGTCTTCCCTTCTCCTCATCTAAACCCGCTCCGACAAATCGCTTGTGACGTTGCTGAACTCGCCCTTCTCTAGCTTGGTCTTCCAGAAGATGGGATTTGTGTCGTTGAAACCGTGCCTTTCCCAGCCTGACTCCTTGACGTGGTAGAGATTGATGAAACCGCCCGAGTAGGCGTCGCGGTGAGTAGCGGCCAAAATGCTGCGGCTGCCGAGCTCGAGAGCATCCTCGACCGATAAGTCGTAGCGGTATTCGGCATCGAGCACGCCGTAGGCGAATGTCTGGCCGGAGCCGACACAGAACAAGTTGCCTGCCAGCCGGGTGCCGTCCGAGTCAATATAGTACAACGCCGGGCCCTCCTCCTTGGTCACGCCCGCACACATGGTGCCCATCGACAGGCCCTTGCCCTTGTACTGGTACACCAGGTTCGCCAAAATCTTGGAAGCAGCCGCCACGCTGATGCGTCTCTTGTGCCGGAGCTCGTGCAGACGGCATTGCATGCCGAGCCACGCCAGCCAGTACTGGCAGTCGGCAGCGCCGCCCGCCATGGTGCCGAGCAGGTCGCTGTTGATCTCAATGACCTTCTTGACAGTCTGACTGGCGATCCAGTTGCCCGCCGTCGCCCGCGAGTCCGTAGCCACGATGATGCCGCCCTGGAAGCGGAAAGCGAGCGTTGTCGTGCCGTGCGCAATCTTGATCGGGCACGACGGGTTGGAGCGGTCGTCGGAAGCGGCGCGGAGCCAGGCGGAGGGCTGTCAACAGGTCCCGATTAGTTCACATAGTCCACAGCGCGGGGGAAAGAGCGGCAGCACGAACGTGGGCTACTGGCGGCATGGCAAACTTGAGCGAGAAACTGGGAACGGCATCGAGAAGGTCTTGCTGCTCCTGCTCTGAGAAGAGCTCGTTCTCATAGTAGGCCGGGCGGCTGTACCGCGCAACCAGTGTATCCATGTCTGCGGGTTTGGTCGTTTGGTGGCGAAGAGAAAATGGTGGTGGGCAATCGACGAGACGCTCCTTGACCTACGAGAGCGACTGGATTCGATTCGGATCCGATGTAGGTGTTACGCTGGAGAGTGTGGTTGACGGGAGATGATTTGCGCTGATGATGAGATGCTCGGTACCTTACGCTGCAGCTGGAGCTCAGGCAGCTCATGCAACGCGTTCAAGCACATAGCTATTTAATCAGTTAGGCAAGGACCCACTTTTTTTATACCAAACTTGTTTCCGCCTCAGGTGTGAATTCATTCCGCCTGATCGCCTGATCGGATGCCTCATCGGTTTTTGATGCTGCTCTCAAGCAAGACATATTCACTTAGCACATGGTTAAAGAAACAACCCCAGTAGTAATAAATGCGAATCATGCGCATGTTGTTTTTATCACGCGTCTGCCTGTCGTAAAAGCATCTAACTTCACGATGTGGCCCCATTTTGCCTCCCCGCCTGTCCCAGACACCCAAAAAGAATACAAACAGTGACACTTGAAACGGCTGAAGGGCAACTTCACAGAGCCTCACCCGCCATTTGCCTTTTAACGCCCACCCTAGATGATCCTACCCATAGTGGTGGTTAACAACTCCTCAAATGGATATCCAGAATAGCTTTTTTCTCTCTCCGCGTGCCCCCCTTCCGTCATTTTATGTTGCTTGTCTAACCCCCAAGAACCCCGAACAGCTGACCAGATAGCCCACAAAGACTTGCGGAGTATACGACGTTCGTCGGACAGAGGAAAGAAGCTCTAGATCGCTATTGGGGATTCTGGGAAAGACGACAGGTTGAGAAATGAAAATGAACGGTGTGTATCGACGCTGAATCCGCTCAGGTCGTCCTGAATCCCCCAATGCCTGCGAAAGCCAAACCCGAAGTCCGAAATGCACGCCTGCTCAAACACCCCAGCCAATGCGTACTTTCTGTCGTAACTAAATTCGTTGGGACGCCCGGCTTAGACCATCCCAGAGCGAGAAAATCGCCCTGCTCGGCACAAGGGCCCCGATCTTTATCTCCTGGCTCAAATGCAAGTACCCACACCTTATCGTACACCTCTTGAAAGGCTCTGAGAGCTGGAGCCGAGCCGAAATCGATGGGTATTCTTGAGAGCAACTTCCTTCTGGAAAAACAAAAGTTGGTTAACAAGAAATGCTCTGCCAAAAAAAATTACTTCCTCCACCCCACGTTCCAGATAACGTGGGCGATATCCCGGGCCGTATTTACCGTATCAATGACGCGACCCAAGAGGCCTTCGCTAGTACCGCCCGATTCGTCCCCCTCGAACGGCATGAACATTCCGGACTCTGTCCTTCGCATTCCAGCTGGCATTCCGGCCATCTCAGCCGCAAGACTGCTTGACGATGCCGAGCGCTGAAGTCCAAACGCGCCCCCTTCGTTCAAGTTGATGGGGGTTGATCGGTCCTGGGGAATATCATCCGATTCCTCATCATCGTCTTCGTCCTCGTCGTCCTCATCATCGCTCGAGATAAAAAGCTTTCCAGATTTCTTTGACGGCCGCAAAGTTTCTTGAGAGGGTGAAGGCGAAATTAGCGGGCTTCTAAACACACTGTGCTTCATCGCTGTCTCGGTTGGCTCGGGCGTGTCTTCTCGGTACTTCAGGGTAGTAGACGGTAGCATGGCGATCGTTTTGCTCTCGCTATTGACGCTGATGCTCTTGTATTTTTTCAGCAGCGGTCGCCTTTTTTTTGTCTTGGTCTGCTTCATCATGATGGCGCCGTCATCGGAATCACTGCCAAAGTCAAGTGTCTCCACCTCCTCATCTTCATCGTCGCCCTTGATATCGACAGCAATGCACTGGGCAACCTGCTCGTTAAAGTGTATGTGCTTCTTCTCGCTACTTGGAGAGATGAAGCCGGATGATATTGCGGAAGGAAAGAGGCTGGTGTTATCATGGCTGATGCCGCGTGAGGAAAATGGGAAAGCGACGTAGTCGGTAGTGGCTCGCTCAAGACCCGGCCGCCTGCCTATTCTTTTCAGTCCTTCTTTTTGCTGGGCCTGCACGGCGGCGGCTGCCTGCTTGACCAGCGAGGAAGTGGACAATGACCTCTGAAGCATTATCTCCGACATGCTTCTCTTTTTTAAGATCGGCTTTTTGACGAACGAGCCAGATTTCGATAGCCTCCTGCTGTTCGAGTCCGTGTGAATAGGGTGTAGGTTTGCGGTACCTGTTTGTAATGGGCCATACAGCCACGTCACGTCACAGTCTTTCAGCCTGCCCAAAATTAGAAGGTTGGACTTGGTCGAAACCTTGGGTGAACTAACCAGTTAAGCGTCTCGGGGGACACGGTGCTCAGCTTGTTTTTCGATTTCATCCACGTTCTCCAAGAAGCATTTTCGAGCCGGGCTGAGTTGCTGTAGTCGCCTCTCCTGGAAACGATGTGCTTCCACGACGACCAGATATCCTCCTCCCGCCAATTGTGGGAGAGATAGTCAACATGTCGAGAAGGCAGTGCCCTGATTGCGATGTCATCCTCGGCCCTCTCAGAAAGCTCTGGAGACCCTGGCCTCGAAGTACCGGTAGAGACGTCGTGTTCGTTGGGAGAGGCAGTATAGGAGTGCCCATTTCGCGGACTCGGTGGAGGCTCCAGGTCTTCTATGTGGTTAAAATAATCCGTGTCCTCGTACTGTGGCAGTACAATATGTACTGTTGGTGCAGTTCCCAGATGATCGACGCCGTCACAATCCGGCTCTAGTGAAAAATTGTTGGCCAGCGTGGGGGAACAAGACAGGCCAGCAGACTCTGTATGGACAGCAACAGGAGACGACGGCGCCGAAGAGGAGGCTGAGCCAGCGTATCCCCTCGAGGACTCCGGGTAGACGTCGCTTATTCGAGAGGCCGACGCAGAGGTATGAAATCCTGTGCGCTTCGTGCCAAATTTGGGTTGTGAATGAGACCGGCGCAGCGACGACTGCGAGAAATAGATATTCTCCTCCGAGGAGAGAACAACGGCCATTTTGGAAAACGAGAAGCCCCGGTGATCAATGGACGGTTGTCCAAGATACCCTCGATCCTGTCTCCAACAATTGCGCAAAAGTATTCCTCATAGGTGTGCACAGGATCCAGCCGGAGCCGAGGGGAGCATGGGATCGGCACTCCTCCCTTCGCAAAGAAAGAAAACTGGATTTCTGTTCTTTATGGTCGGCCTCGAATGAAACTCGGAGGGGGGGGGTTGCGGACAAAGACTGTGATCGGTAGGGCGACCTGTGTTCTCGACGTTAGTTGGGCCCTCTATCGACAGCGCCAGATTGGCAAATCGCAGGAAATTACGTTTGTTGAACTCGAATGCGATGGTGCTTAGACGATCGGGGGAGGTAGAAGGATGTGAAAAGGAAGCGCAAGAGGTCGAATAGGAGGAGGCGTGTTCTAACTCGACTCAGGAAGGGGGATTGTCTAGTGGAGGTAGTGGAGGTGTGCGGATAAGTGGCCGGCTCATCGGAGACTGGAGGTGCTGGCGTAAATTAAGCGGATGGGAGTCCCAATGCCATACCCAGGGCGGCGAACCCCCCTGCCCCGGTCGCTTTTTGAAGGCGTGCGCTAGAACGTGGGATGGGTGATTGAGGAGGGGTCGAACGCGGAAAACTGGGGGCGTGTGCTTTTTTGGGGAATGGGGGTTCCGCCCATCATTATCACGGGACACCTGGGAGAGGGGGGCTGATGGTCCCGGAGATGGCATTTAAGGGTGTATGATATGATGGTGAATTGGATAGCAGCCGGAGACGAGATCTGCCATTCAGATTCGACAACCTGAAAGCTACACCTCAGACCGGGGCCAACTGGCATAGACCATGTGAACTCTGCGTGAGTCGTGTCTGTAAATAAGGCAGACCATCCGTTCGGCTGTCTGTTTGCCCAGCTCGGTGCTTTTTTGCCAAGTGCAGGCGATTGGGTAAGGGCGATGGTGGGAAACAGCAGGGCAGTGGACGTGACGGTAAAGGCGGACAAGTCTGTAATCACCCACCTACTGTGATGTATGTGCACTGTTTGTCGTCGCCGAATTCTCCAGTGTCGTTTCTCGCACTCGTCCTGATGACCACAGTTGGGCGTGGATGTTATTATCTTGACCCCCGCACTCGCTCCGCGTGGTTCCTGAGGGCGGGAAGAAATGCGCTGGCGCTGTGGTTGTCCCCTTTCCTCGGCAGAATCCCAGGCATGTGGAGCCGTCACGTCACGGCTGGGTGAGAGCGCGAAGATCAGGTGCTACAAGCCATCTTTCATCATCGGTTTCTGGCACAGAGCGAGAGACGTGTTGATCTGGCAGCAGATCGGCACAATCGTGTGAGATGGCGAGCGGGGAGTTGGGGCACATCAGTGGGATTTCCAGTACGCAGCCTGGCAGCGCAAAGCAGGGTGGCAGGCAACGATGGCAGGCGGCGTATGATAGAAAAACTCGACCTGATCTGCTTGGTCCCGTGCGGCCAGGACGCCGAGGATTTTGAGGCGGTCTGGGGGGATTTGACCAGGATCGAGCGTGGGCGAAATGCTGGGGAGAGCGAATCGCTGGAATGGAAGGGGCGACCAGGGTTGGACGCACCCTGTGACCTCTGCCGCCGCTCTCCTTGTTGGTCGATGGCAATTCCTGTTAGTCACCGAGTTCCAGTGATGATGAGCATTCGGCGAAAGAGAAATAGTGATACAAACCAAAGCTGCATCCTGTATTAAATACTTTAGGACCTCCGGAACCAGTTTTAATGCGGACAATGATGGCGTCCGAATAACTATACACGACGACACTCCACACGTTCCTAGTAGGTAGACGCAGAAAGTTTAGAGATGTACACCTCCCAATCCTTCCTCCGGTACCTGTACCTGCGTGCTCCGCGCGACCGGGCCTTCTCCCTGTCTCCATTGCCCCGTACTCGCACTATCTACAACCAAGGTTCTCGCCGAGCCTAACCTTCGCAGCTTGATCGTCGAATGGCGGAACACGCGTGTGCCTTGAGGGGAGAGGCAGGCGAGGCGAACCCTGGGGCTGAGCTCACGGTACCTTTTGTGCGGAGTCGCTCACCTTGCTCAGGTCGCCTCCCTCTCCACTCTCACCCCTTGACAGGAAGGAAAGCCAAACAGGAGCAGAGGTGAGGCCGGGCCTCTCAAACAGCCTTGTCGCCCTAAACTCGGTTGCAGATCGAGAAACGCCGGCCGTCGGGGTAGCTGAATTGTAAGCCGAATGCCAACGCTGTCGCGAAACACTGGCTTGCTGGCAGGGTTTTTTACTGTCCAGGGGTGGGCACCGCAGTTCATGTGGAGCTTTTTACTACTGCATCACTCCGGAGCCTCGGTAGCTCTGCCGCCAAGACGGCGAGCTCATCAGTCGAGACGGAACCGGATCGAAACACAGACTAACCACGGCGCAGCTTGACAACCGTCGACCAAAAGACGAAGTACCCTACGAGGGACCATTTGGGGGTTCTACGAGCTTCAGGGGAGTACTCGTCCCGTGGGCTGCTGTGAACTGATGTTTCAAGCTTGGTCGACTCGGTCCATTTCGTCACGTCGGGCGTATGTGTGGATGAAGCACCCTGCCATAAGCAGTTCTTGAGACTGAAGAATCCGGGGTTTGACTACGCCGCCCACCATGCTTTTCTTAACGAGGCAGCATCATCCTATTTCCCTCAAGGATCAGTCAGGCGATGACAAAATGTCGAGGAGAGCATCGTTACCATGTCGATTCCTAGTTTCATTTGTCTAAAGCCTCTGCCGGCCCGGTGAACGTTGCAAGTTGGTATCAGTCTTGCAATGCTCGGCGGGAAATATTGGACGTTTGATACGTTGGCGATGCACTAAGACTCTGAAAAGCTTGATGGCAACAAATATGTATCACAGAGGTTGACTACTCATTGATATACGATATAGCTACAAGGAACAAGACAGATCTACTTGCTCAACATCAGGCATCCTCACCAGCTCTTCAAGACTGGAATTTCGGAATGCGTTTTATGGCATCTGCCAAACCTTGAATGTATACGAGCTGATCACCATTCTGGCGGGTCAGCCCATAGGTCCTACAATGAGGAACTCGACGCCTCCTACGCTTTGAATGTCGTGTTCGAAGGGGCCAGGGACCACTTTCTCCACCTGAACCTCGAGAGACAGGCGGTTGGCAAACTAACAATGTAGGGAGTACTTGGTTTAGAGTCGCGGCGAATGGATCTTCCTCAAATCGATTGCAGGCAGTTCCGATTCCAAAGCTCCCCTCCCCGAAGCGACACAGGAGTAGGTATGTACTTATGCAGGCCGCATGCACGTCGCTGCAGCAATGCGTATCGTCCCAAACACTCCACATGGGACCTCGAGCAGCAGACGAATACGGCTGCTTGCTCGCTGCACGTCGTCCTTCCAGCATCGAGATAATGGCAATTTTGGGGGCTGGAGATTTGATGCTTCCGCCACCCGTTGAGTGGAGATGTTCTCTCGACCGACTTGGAGCGCTGCTGAGGAGCTGAGCCATCGGGTATTGTCTCCATTCTAGCCGGCCCACTTACACCGCATGCTGGTCGCAGGATGGGGAGAATCACGACATACAGGAAGTGCAGAAGAGCAACAATGGAGTGCGGGAGAAGGTAGGATACCTAGGGGCCAAGAAGGGAGACACGTGGGAGGCCAACTCCTGGTATGCGACTCTTCTTCTACTCCTCTGCCAGGGTAGGAAAGGTTAGCTCGGACGGGGACCCACTGTTACCCCCTGGCAGAGAGAGCACCAAACCAGTAACAGTGGACCCCTGGCCGAGCTAACCTTTCCTACCCCGGCAGAGGAGTATGGAACATCCCCCACGCTTCGCCTCGGATCTCGAGCGCCTCGGCCAGTTGCGGGTCGGCGATCGGATATCTCACTTACACCCACCGATCCGGGGAGCCACGGCGAACGACGTTGTACTTACACCTAGCCCGTATGTTTAACGCACGTTGCATGGGGGTGATTGGGAATACCCTTCTCCCTATCTACATATCCAGCTTCCACAGTTAATTGCCAGATACAGAATCGGGGCTGGGTCGTCGTCGATGATCGATGGGCAATATGCCTCGATGGTTGAAGGTCAGATAGGTAGGTCTAGCCCAGATGTGGTTCGTGGCGGATGGATTCGGCGAGTTGATTCTGACACCCCTGTCCACCGAACGTTTATCGCGCTCGGCAGTGCCGCTGTGAGATGCGCAGGTGAGGTACTGTTAGTTACAGGTTAGGCTGAACGACGGTGACCCCATCACACAGCGGCCGACGCCTCTTATCGCCATTTTGTGCAGACCGAGTCTGGAGCGTCTGAGCAGGAGATGACCGCCCGGGCTCTCTCCCGCGGACATCTACGTACTTGCCTTATCAAGGCAACAAGCTAATTGCTATCTGCTCCTCCCGCATTGCTTCTCATACCCCTCACCTATGTTCTCTCTTCTCAGTGTTCAACAACAAGCCTTGCATCCGCTCGCGGGAAAGCAAGGACGCCTCGTCGAGGCCGCGGAGCATGGCTGAATACCCGCCTGCAACATAGTAATAATCGAACAATTATTCCATCACCCCAGCAGAAGCCGATATGGCCCTCACCGAGCCCAGCCCCGCCAAGCTTTGCTGTCTCTTGACCGAGTGGGAAAGCTATCCCGTTTCGGGCCGATGGCTGATAAGTACTCAACCACTGTTTGAACGCTTGCTTGTGGCCCATCCCACCATAGCTTTTACCTAACCTACACAGTACGAAGGATCCCGTACAAGCAAATATCACTTTACTTCATGCGGCCAAAAAAATATAGAGAATTATTCCAGGCACGGCTTCCGCACAAACACAAAGCCCTTGATGGGAGATGAATACTCGTTGGTTTCAACACTTCGTGTTGGATCTCGATCGCATCGTGAGTCAAGAGTTGATCAGAAAGTTACTGAACAAAAAGTGTCTCTTGGTGGTCTGGGTGCCCAGCCATCTTCTTTCGCGAGGGGCATCAATGGCACCCTCAGACCTCTAGAGTGCGGCTAGGCTCTTTCTACCACCCTCGCACCCGCTAGGGTCCGTCCCGCTTGGGTGCGGTATCCGTTCCGAGGACTTCTAGGTTGCAATCAGATACAAATTAGATGGGGAAATCTTGGTGACTTGAAACACAATCAGGATTTCCATCTCGAACCCACCCTTATCACGCCATCGGAAGGAGACCAACACAGGGTATATGCATCGGGTCTGCGAGATTGAGACCCCAGGGAGGAGGGAACACTTAGTGGCAGGTGGAGAGAGTGTGTGTCTATCAAAGGCGATGCATTTTGATCGCGGGCCTTCTTTTTCATTTGTCATGAGTTCTTGGAGGGGTTGTTTTGCATTAGCAGACATGCATGCTACACAGCATGTCCGTGAGGCGAGGCATATCTATGGCTGAACCGTGTATTTAGACGCAGCCATGATTGATATCCTGCATCTTTGATAGCGACCTCCATCCAGAGGGACAAGGTGGAGTGATGACAGACGAAGTGCTGGTCGTTAGCCCCTCGGGGCGAAGGCCACCTCCCGGGGTAGCCGGAAGCTCGCACAAAACATGCGCTTTCGCGGCGCCACAGTCCGGACGTCGTGGACGGCGACCTCACCCTCAACCTCCGCGTTCCCTGGCTTCATAACGACGCCGATTTCTTTTGTGATCCGCTCGCAGATATCGTTCGGCGGCGTGTCGTCGTCAAGATTATGAGAGAAGCAGTGGACATGTATCATGGGGAGCTTGGTTCCCGTTGTCGGCTCGAAGAGGGCCTCCCGCCCTGCGTATAGGCCTCTATAGCAGCCTAGGAATTCGATAGCAGAGGCCGGGAGGTTCATGACAAAGTGGGAGATGGTTGGGGGGATAGGAATGTGGATTGTCTTGGTTGGCATGCCTTTGGAGGCCCCTTTCTGGACTACGGCGGCATATTCGCCCTGCTCGGAAGCGCCGAGAACTGAGTCTGCGGCCTTTAGAATAAATGTACGGCCATCTTCACAGAATGGGCGCACGAAGTTCCCGACCTACACCGCGTTAGAAAGAATGGACAACATAGGATGGATAGTTTGAAATGATATCTCACCTTGTTCTTTTGAACAGCCTGTTTCAGACACTTGTAGCTCTCAGGATTCATGTCGTTTGCCCAAACGAACACGCCCAGTTTTCCGGCGGGGATGGCAAAGGGCCCGATTCCAGCCATGACGTCGCACACCACCTCGCCTGGGATGAACTGTTCGACAAGCCTTCGGTGTTCTGTCTCGAGTTTACTGTTCCAGTAGACTTTGGAGTAGTCAAACTCGAATGTGCAGTTGTTCTCGGAGACTCGAACATTTAGGTCTTCAGGGCCAGCCAGGACTTCGTACTGGAAAGTTCTGAACTGAGACTCGGATCCGACATTATCAATCTTGTTGATGACGGTTTTGATGACAGGATTCTTGTCTACCAGAACCTCCGCCACCAACTTTCGGTATGGAAGATACTGTGACCGGACATTCAGATGTGCTGGAGTGTGTCAGGCATTTTCTGTAATGGGCACCCGTGGCCACTTGACTTACCAACATGACCAGCCGTGTTGAAGCTAGTGGGCATCCCATCATGGAGCTCCTCGGGGAGGATGGAGGTAATGACATCCTCTGGGGCCAGTGTTAGCCAATGCTGCCAACTTAACAAAAGTAGGCGGTGCGCAGGACGGTACATACGGTAGGACCAGTAGTTGTAGTCAAGATGTAGGTCATACGGAATGACAGCCAGCTCCTCACTCTGAACTGCATCTTTCAGCGCAGCGCCCCAGGTCTCAGGTGCTAGGAAATTTGAACACAAATCAGTTTTGCTATAGAAAGGTAATGCGGCGATGGTTGTCCTGACCTTCAGCTTTCACATCAGCACTGAGAAGCAGACACTTCCGCCCCTGTGCTGCGAGTGCCTGGTCTGGATGAGAGACGATGGGAGATAACCTTTCAGCGAATAGGAGTTGCCTGCTGTAGCTGAGCTCTTTCCTGTATTTGGAAATATGTCGGTTGTCTTTAACGGCGGCAGCGGCGATGCTCACCGTTTTTGAGAACAGAGCCCGATTCAGTGCGCTCGCACCAGAGCGGATGATGGGTGGCCGGAACACAGCCATTTCTCCCCTTTCTTCTGTCGCGTCCGCACCGAGTCCGCGACCGCTTACGTCAACACCACTCATAAATATTGTGGCCGAGAGACTGAAGGCGAAACGTATAATAAATAATCGACGAAAACCAAGCAATCACTGGCTTGTCACAAATCTCAAATCAGGCGAATTACGGTTAGGTACTCGAAAAAAAAAAGGTACCGATGAGCGAGACTGTTGGGCTGAAAAGCCTGAAACGGCTCCATTTGTTGAACCATACCATACCCCATGTCCATGCACAAACCCTAACCCAGTACCTGCATCGGGACGCGCGACAACCACCAAGGTCTCTTTGCTGCTGCACCTTTATCGGACCAGACATTATTATCGGCTCCTTCAGAAACCCGGGATTCTATAATGTACCTAAAGAACTGATCGCTAACGCCTTGACAGCCGAAACCCTACGTAGCAAGGAAAGTCATTTCTCCGACCCCCAGGTACTCATTCAGAACGCAGGAGCCACCCTCAGTTGTTTAATTAGCCGCCGCCCTAGCAACATCTTTTTGAGGCTATCTCCCCATGCGCATTTGGGCACCGGCATACTTGAGCAAGGCGCGATAAAATACCTGGTACCCCACCCCCTGGTTGTCCTGTACGTGGAAGATCTCGGTGAGGCGGATCTGCCAGGGTGGATAGCCCGATAGTTCGACATGCGGCCCGAACAGAATGAGCAAGTCCGGCTCGCCCATGATGCTCTCGCTTAGTTCGGCATCAACCAATTCGATACTGATGTCGGCCGAGGAGATCTTAGATCGCTGCGACATCTCGGTGAGTGTCTTTGTGAGGTCGACAACCGAGTCCCGCCCGTCCTCAGCTGAGAGCAACATGACTGACAAGCCCTTCACGCCTTGGCCATCACTACGCACCGCACGGGGCGACGCAGGCGTCTCGATAGTAGGGATGTGGGGAGCCTTCATGCTCAAAGCCGGGAAGTTTGGCCCAAAGTATGCCGCGAGCTTTTGGGACACCGCCCTTTGTGTGTCGGTGATGTATCCCTTGAGAATCCCTAAGGATATGATTAGCAAGAGTGAGGGTCGTACCGACCACTCCCGTCCAACGCCACGTACCGGTCTTCTCGTATATTGAAAGCTCTGGAATGCCCGCACTGGCACACCACGCAGCTATATCTGCGGCCTCATTGACCAATCTTTCCAGGCCAGCGCCGCCCATACCGTGGTCCTCTAGCGTCAGGATCACGCTCAGATGATTTGGCAGCCGCCGGAGGGCCTTGACATCTCCTTGGATCAGCTCTGGTGTTCGGTGATGGTAATGGTAGACTGAGTAGATCTGATTGACAACGGCATGGTACGCGTGGCGGAACCTGATGTAGAGCGAGAAGAAAGCGTGGATGGCGGTAAAGACGAGGAGGTGCAACTGTGTCCGAAGAAACCGTCGAACTCCAAGCCTCGACTTCTTCTCGCGGGCATTGGCCTCGGCTCGCTGTGCAGGTGTCCGGGGCGGCGGGGATGGGAGGTATGGCTAGGCGAGGGCACACCGAGTCAGCATAAGGAGGCGCCAAACAATGTGCTGCTGCGCGCTTGCACGAACCTTGAGGAGTTTGATATCTAGCTTCTCATCGCGCCGGAGGGCCCAGAGATCTTTGGTCTTGAGGGGCATGGCCGCGGTTACATCCGGCAGCTCGGGCGAGATGAATTGGTCGCAGTGTGCAGTGGTTGACGAGCGCGGGGGCTTCTCTCCCTTATTCTTGATCCTCGATTTCAGCAAAGTTGGCAGCTTTGCAAGTTGCCTGTACTCCGTACCCCTGCGCAGCGCCACAGGAGCCACGCAGCCGGTGACGCACTGACGAATGTGGATGCGGCTCGTCGCATCTTTCCCGCCAGGGGTGCACGGCCCAATGTTGGCAGCGCGGAGAGCAACCCACCACCCGCCATGTCCAGCTTCTTGTGATCCCCGCCCGCCCGTCGCGACACAACCATTGCCCCCCCGACGTACAATGGTAGCAGGAAATCCGACCGAGACCGTGTCCTAGGCTCATGCGCTGACAGGCGAAATGGAACGCGTGGTGTCGGGCAGCGCGAACAGCCGGGCGCTGTTCCCAAGAGGCCCCAGCTTCACCCTCGACGACTTCTCCAGCAAAGACTTCATTGTCCGCGACTTTGTCGACTCTCTCGCCGAGACTGCCATCCCTGCAAACCGCCGCTCCGGCCCCTCCAGCACTGCCTTTGACCCGAAACCTCTCATCCGCACCTTTGAGAATGCACTGTCGCAGCTCGGCGCGCTGTCCGAGGAGCTGCAGGAGAAGGAGTCGGAATTGTTGTCGCAGGTCCGCCGCGCCGAGATACAGCATGACCAAACCCTCGATGTCCTGGGCCGCAAGCTCGACCAGTCCATGGCTCAGTTTGAGGCCCTAGACCTGACGCTCAACAACTCGAACAGCGCGGCAGGCGCCATCCGTGGCGATGGCGGTGGGAACATCGCCGTGCAGATTGGCGAGAAGCTTGAGGAGCTTGACAGGAAGAGAAGGAAGGCGCAAGATGCCAACTTCTTGATACAGTGCTGGATGGAGGTAACCGACTCGGGCCAACTGACGTCGCTGGAGGAGATCCAGCGCCAGGGCGGCGCCGAAAACAAGGTGCGCTGCGCAGTCATCGCCCGCCAGTTGATGCGCATCAGCCAGAGGCTTGACCCCGTCTCGTGGGGCGAGCATACCAACGGCTACCGCGGGAACGGCGTTACCAACGGCATTACCGGCACAACCCGGAGACACAACACCAGGGAAGTCTTGGAGAAGTTCTCAGAGCTACTGGAGCAGGACCTCTTGAAGCAGTTTAACAACAGCTACCGGCGACAGAATTTTGATGACATGATGGAGTGTGCAAAGGTGCTTTACGACTTCAACGGCGGCGCCAGTGTCATCGCCGCCTTTGTCAACCAGCACCAGTTCTTCATCGATCGTGACCAGCTCATCACCGACGAGGTTACGACTGATGGCGAGACATGGGACCAGCTCGCCGACCCTGACTCCGACCCCCCCGGCGTCGAGCCAAGCTTGCAATCCCTCATCGATGAGGTCAAGATCGTGATGCAGGAGGAGTCCTTTATCATCAAGCGCGCTTTCCCATATTACGAAACCGTCTTGACCAAGTTCATACAGCGGGTTTTCCAGCAATCCATTCAGCAACGGCTGGAAATGGTTCTCGACAAGGCAACCACAATCTCGTCGTTGGCATTCTTGCGGTCGCTGCATGCATCGCGGGCCTATATCGGCGCCCTCGTCGAAGATCTCAAGATACACGGCCTTACTGAACACCCCGAGCCATGCTCGTCGCAAATTTCACAATCCCTAGACCAGCAGCTAGAAGAGTTGTTCGTCCCCTATCTCGTTGGAAACTCTTATATCGACCGGGAGAAGAAGAGCCTAGAGGAGATGTACAATTCCTTACTCTTTAAATTCACACTTTACCATTCAAGGAGGAAAAAGGCACCAACTGGGTTTATGGCTGCGATCGCCCAACAAGGAACGCAGCTCATAGCGACCGCGAAGGATGCTTATATGGAGCGCCTCGACTCATCCGACTTGACACCCACGCAAAAGGCCATAATGCTTCGAGTTGCTGGTGTCCGCGACGATAGTGGTAATAAAAATGACATCGAGGTCACGGAGCAGGACGGCATGCTCAGTGTGGCAAACGCAAAGAGAATGATCATTTGGCTTGCAGAAAGTGTCAGGAGGACATTAGAGATGGGATCTACCAGCGACACCCCAAAAGACGTCAACATCCTGCTCAATCTTCTCCTTACAAGCATGGGACAAGTGTACGTGGAAACAGCGCTGGATGCGGCGCTTGACCAGGCATCCTCCCAGGAAAACACCAAAACAGAGCCCGACCTATCATACCTACCGAATATCCGGCCGGCCGTCACCATCACTAACCTCATGTCACGCTTCATCACAACGGTGCTTATACGACTTGCTGAATCTAACACTACGGTGCGGCGCAGCATGGAAGCCCAGACTAAGATGGCCATTGAAGCAACCGAGAAGAAGACCAACGCCGTCATGAAGAGCACCATGGACGTGGCTATCAACTGGGTGACCAAAATACTGGCACAGCAGAAAAAGATTGACTTTCGGCCCAAGGATGACGACCTGGAGGGGCTCGTCGACTCGCTACAGACACCGACCTGTCAAGCCATCTGCACCTTCCTCTCATCAAAAGTGGCGGGGCTGGCGGCCCAAGCCGTCGATGGGCACAATCTCGAGGTCTTTAGCTCGGAGCTGGTACTCGCCGTTCACCGGCTGCTGTTTGAACACTTCAAGAAGTTCCCCGTCAACGCTACCGGAGGTCTCATGGTCACAAAGGACATCGCCAAGTACGTCTCGACCGTCAAGGAGTGGCCGCTGACCAAGGATGTCGAGCAGATTGTGGAGGTACTCACTGAAGTTGGTTATCTCTTTATCATTGGGCCCGAGGCTCTGCGTGAGCGCTCACGCAACCTTGCATCGGGTGGGCCTGCGGGTTTAGGAAAGAAGCTCCAGAAGGCCGACTTCAAGGCTTTTGTCCAGCGGAGAGAGGACACAAGCAGTGTTGGGATCCAGAGCGTGCTTGCTGGCCTGTAAGGAACAGCGGACAAAGGAGCTTCGGTGTTCGGGGTTTGTTTATGGCCAGCCCCCGAGCAATAGCCGATGTAATTGATTGGTGTATTTTCTCTATACCGTAATATATTTGCAGACGCCCGTAAAGGGGGAGTCTTGCTTATCCTGAAAAAGCGCTGCCCTGCCTGTTGTACACAACGACTTCAGGAAGCCCCGGAAGTCTACCGTTTTATAACTCAACACCTATCTCTTACACACCTGTGCTCTCCGATGATATCGCCCTGACATATATCCTTCTCGTGTGAACATTGACTCTGGCCAGCTCCACGATCAAGACATCGTCGGCCTTGATCTCCTGGGCGCGAGCTACACCATTTAGGTCACCAGGCTCCAGCATGGCGCGACGCTGGAACCAGTCTATTGTCCCCTTCACAACCTGGCGCGTATCAACTTCGCTGACCGTGAACTTGAATGTCTTTGGTAGCTGATCTTCTGGGCCCTGGCCGAACGCCCAGCCGCGCACCAGCGCCTGGAGTATCCACTCGTTCGCCCCATCCACTTTGTCGAGCAGTTTACCGTGTTGCTCGCGAGCGCGCAGCTGAGGGAAGATGCGCTGCTGCAGATCGGTCTGCGAGAATGGGAGGAAGTCTCGGCTTGTGGTTTCGCCGTTGCTGCTCTTAGGCTGCTGCCCTTCCTGTTTGCTAGCGTTGGAAGTCGCACGCTCTTCGATGACCAAGGACTTGCCAGTGCGGTGTTCTTCCAAAATGGCTGCCTCAATCTGCCAATGAAGTAGCAGGTCTGTAAACCGGCGCAGGGGCGACGTCGCCTTTGTGTACATATCCAACCCCATGAGAAAGTTGAGACTGGGGGTGACAGATATGTCTTGTCCGCCCGTGAGAGCTTGCAACTGGCGGTGCTGTTCGACGGTGGGACTTTTGCCCGCAAGCATCTGCGGATATAGAATGCCATAGGTAAAGGTGCGTAGTGCCTGCTCGTTCCGCGCCGAGAGCGGCTGGACGCAATATGGGATGGGGATGTCTCGCTCGTAGCACCACTGAGCGGCGACCTGGCCTGCGAGTTGCATCAGGCTGTTGACGAGAGGGCTACCACCACCGCTGTAGAGCACTCGGATGTACGGGTCGCCCTGCGTTTCTATGAAGTTTGTTTCAGGACGGATGGCCACATGTGTGCCCTCAAATGAGACTTCGACCGTAGGTCGAGGAGCAAAAATTGGCATTGCACCCTTTTTCAGACGACTCTGGTGCAGAGCGGTGGCTAACTTGCCCAATAATCGAAGCTCCGAGCGATGCTGTTCAGACAGGTCCCTCACCTTCGTCATCTTCCCCGAAGGAGGTGCAGTGGAAGTTGGACGAGTGCCAACTTCAAAGACATCAGACGGGATAGGGGTAAGGGTTTCGTCACCAGCAACAGCAGATGCATCCTCAGGGGTTATGTATACGACGTCCCGAACTATCCCTGGCATGATCTTATGATCAACAATCTTGCCGGCCTCCGTCACTCTCGCACTAAAGGTTAGGGACGGACGGTCTGGGGCCAAAGAAAACGTTTCCCGAACAAGATCGTCGTGGAACATTCGGTCGTTATGTCCAGGAAGATAGATGGTCTGGGGAATACGGGCAGCCCGAGCAGCCAGCCAGCTGTCAGGTTTGATGCGCGAAGCCGGGTCGGCAACGTGAATGTGCACCCAATATTCCCCATCGCCTGCTTCCTCGATTGAGAGCCCGTCATCAACATCGGTGGTGCTATCCGAATCAATGCAATAGACGGTCAAGCCCGCAAAGTCTCGTCGTATAAGCTCGAGCTGATCCAGATCGAAGTTAGTCTTTTCTGAGTCGTTCAGCCAAGGAAGGAGGCCACCAGACCGCCGTAGCTGAACTCCGGGAAGGCGAAGAGCGTGGCGGGCTTGGATTTCCCAAGGTGTAATCCAACCGATCTCTTGGAGGAAAGTCCAGCCGACAGTTGCGTCAATGTAGTTGGCGTCGTTGTAACGGCCAATCGCCCGAAGCACAGCAGACCCAAGCCAGTGCAGCCGCGAGCCGTTGGGGAACTGGTTCCCAGCTGCCCATAGTTGCATAAAGTGGATGATGATGCGCGCGACCTGTGGCCAGTTGGATAGCGGCAGCGGTGACCTCCTCTTGGACGGCCCAATCATGCCATGGGGAGTCCAGTCTCGGCTCTTTCTGCTCTCGTCGATCGCTTTCCGCGCCTGTGTCACGAAAGTGTGAAACGCTGCTGCCCTTGCCGTGAACTTTCGCGGCGGCTTGCCCTCCTGCGCCTCTGGCGCGTCCAGGTACTCAAGGTATTCACGCACCGCTGCCTCTGCCGCTACGGTTGCCATGACGTCGACTCGAGAGGCCATAGCAAACATACAAGACTTATCGTCATGTCCAGCACGATCCAGAGGCCGAAAGGCAAGTTCCTCCGCGCAGAGAGCAGTGTGGATCGCATAACGCTCCTCGGCAGTGAAGCACGGCTTGTTTCGCTTGAGGCTGGTGGGAAACAATTTGTCGGCGATATCGTTTAGGCTCAGCATCTTCTCGGATGGCCCAAGTATCTCATGTGCTTGGCTGATTTTCTCGATATATCTCTGCTGAATAGCGCCAGCATCATTTTGAAATTTGCACATTTTCTCTATCAGCGAGGCGCCGACGTTCCGAGGAGGCCCTACATGGAGGTCTCTCAGCTGTCTGAGAATGTCACCAGAGCCCTCAACCGAGGGGAGTGCCTGAATAACAGGCAGCAGCTCGTCGGGATTGGAAATAAAGTTCTTGACAACGAAGCGAGAACTGACACCCGGGGTCGTGAACCACTGGCCGATGTTAGTGTAGAAGTGGTCGTATCCATTGAACTTTCCAAGGCAGACGGCAAGAGTGGGTATCGACCGCGATTGCATACTCAGTTCGATCAAATCGCCGGCCGTCACCTCCGAGGAACTGGACCCGAGGTCGGCAAAGTCGCCAGTGTCGGTAAGCGCCTGGGCCACCTCGTCCTGTTCGTCTGAGTCGTTTCGAAAGCCATGCTCTACAGTGGTGTAGTTCGGCAGGTTGGATACGCTGCTGGTGAGGGGGCGATCCTTGGGCAGGATGAGGGGAGAGGCTGGGTTTTCAGCCTCCCAGATCCTCAGTTTCTCCCGAATGCTGAGTCTCTCTTCAAATCGGCTCCCCTGGTTGCTGGATTGGGGCCCGAAGTCTACAGAATTCTTAATATCACCACCGGTATCACCACCGGGCTGAGAAGGCGATGATAATTGTCGATGCGCCGCCGAGACCGATAGTCCCTGTGTCAAGTCAGCATTCGCGCTGTGCCTTCATCTCTCGGACAAGGGGCAGAATGAACGAACTCGTTGAGCATTGCGGCGAGCAGAGGGGACAGAATTCCTGAGACATCTCCAGCAGACGTAATCCCGGCTGGCAGCGCGCAACATCTCTGCGGTTCACGGCGGTGCGTTTGTACCAACAGTTTGGCGTCGCGGAAAATCAAAATTTTACTCCTGACGCGAACGCGAACTCATGTGATTTTCTAACCCTAACCCGCTATGGGCTGGTCCGATTCGGCCCTCCAGGATACCTAACCGCTGCTGGTCCGCAAAAGAGGGGGGGAAAGGGGCAATGGCTAAACTGGTTAACCCATTGTATTCCCATTTCCTGTGCTACACACTCTATTTCGTCAAAATTCAGATCTCTTGAACATCGTTGATCAATCGCACTCAAAGTGGCTGTGGCAGCAGCAACTGCTGCTGTTGCTACCGCCGGTTAGGTTAGTGGATGTCCTCATTGCGGCAGACCTAACTGGTGGGTGGTCTGGGCTTCAAAGATCCGCACTGTTCAAGTTGGCTGAATTTGGCATTTAACAGATGCAGGTACACGAGGACCCACAGACCGTTTCTCGAGCGATCTGCACGAAGGCCCCGCCGCAACGCCCGTTCCCCGGTTTTTTTTTTGGGTCCCTCTCGAATGTACGAATTCATATCCACTCAATCTTCCCGTCGCCATGCCCCTTATTCTCTCCATCCCCTTTAGGGTATCCTCTGGCCTCATCGCCCCGGGACAGTGCAATTGGAGCGCAAGCGCCAATTGAACACTCCATCGGGATCCGGCCTGAGATGCACGACGCCTGGACTCCATGAAACGGTCGAATGAGAGTGCCAGGGGGCTGGTTCGGGGTCTGGTTTCTCGCAATTTTGCTACTAATGTCGCTTAGCTAATTTCCCCCGGCTCGTCGCGCGCACTGTTGCTATTTTGCCGTCTCCGGCCACACACCCACTCTCTGCGCTAAGCATCGAATCTCGAATGGCGCCTGGGCTTCGGCGGTGTGTCACCGCTCTGGCTGCAACCTCCTTTTCCCTCGCAAATGAGGGCCCCCAATACCACCACTCACCGGCTTCTTAGCACCATCACTGCGCGGCCTTGACCCAATCCTGCCGTCCTCGAATGTGCCGTCAGTGTCAACTTGCACCCTGAGAGGGACTTGATGTTGTCCTGCTGCTGGTTCTCTCTGTCGCTGAGAGGCATGCAAGGCTCCCGTCCAAGCGGATGAAAGATAGCGCAAACAACGACAAGACACCATCTTGCTGCGTGTCGCTGTGCTCTCTGGGCGCCGAGCGACAATCCTGTTCGGCAAGGCCAACGTCCTCTACTGCGTAATGAAGCTCCACACTCAAGGACAGGGCAATCCACCAATCCTCACACCGTTCACCAGGACCATGCCAGTGAGGAGGGAGCAGTCCTCCGTGCAAACACCCATGTGGGTGCCGTGACAGAACATCCTGGTATCCCGAAGGAACAGCCTCCACCGTCTACGGCGCCAAGTGGTCGCCCTCGTCGACCCCGGCTTGCAGCAAATACTAAATTACCGCTATCTCTCGTTTCGATCCGTCCCCTTTTCCCTTTCTCCCTCCCTCCGAATCTGTCAGGGTTGATATTGTCAACATCGAAGGCTTCTTTTGCTTTCGACGTTTCTTTCCTTCACTCTCTACACTACCGCTTCACTCTTTCAGCGGGCATTCGTTTTCAACGGCGTCAGCCAGATTTCCAATAATAACGCCTCGGTTTTTTCGATTTTCTCTCACAAACGACGAAAATATGAAGGCAGCTACCGTAGCAACCGCCGCTGCGGCGCTGGTCGGGGGCGTGGGCGCACACAGGAACCACCGCAATGTCCACCAGGCTCTCTTCGAGAGGGGCTATAGCGAGGGCGAGACATGCATTCCGGGTTGCACGACCATCTGGAAAACCATCACCGGAGAGCCGACCCGTACGTCGATGCGGCTGTTTTTGTTTGGTTATCACTTACGAAAGCCCTCAGACTAACAGCTATCGCAGTGCATACACCCCCGCCTCCCGCGAAGCCAACCTCTACCGCTTGGCCGACTGGCCCGGCGGTCGTGCCGACCCCTATCCCCCAGGTTTGCCCGACGCCCGGCACTTACACCTTCCCGGCAACCACCCTCGTGGTTACCGAGACCACCACCGTCTGCGCCGCGTCGACGACTGAGCTCCCCAAGGGCACCCATACTCTCGGCGGTGTCACGACTGTGGTTGAGACCGAGACTACTGTCGTGTGCCCCTACGCCACCGCGAAGACGAACAATGGTGTCGTTACCAACGTGATCGAGACGACGACCTACGTCTGCCCTTCAGCCGGCACCTACACCATTGCTCCCATCACGACGACCGTTACGGCCGCCGTGACCACCGTCGTCATTCCTGTCGTGACCACCTACTGCCCCGGTACCTACACCGCTCCCGCTGTGGTCACCGTCATCGAGACTGCCACCGTCGTATTCTGCCCCTTCGAGTCTGCAACCCCGACCTGGGCCGCTCCTGAGCCTCCCAAGAATACCGCTCCCGCTCCTGCCCCCCCTGCCACTCATCCCGCTCCTCCTTCCGCTCCTCCTTCCGGAGGTCTTGGAGGAGCTGGCGGCAAGTGGGCCATGACATACACCCCCTACAGGTCTGACAGCAATTGCAAGGAGGCAGATGAGGTGCTGGCTGACTGCAAGGCCATTAAGGCCGCTGGGTTCACAACTCTCCGTGTCTACTCTACCGACTGCGGTACCCTCCCCAAGGTTGGAGCTGCTGCTAAGCAGCTTGGCCTCGAGTTGATCATCGGTGTCTTTGTTGGCAAGGTTGGCTGTGACAACGGCTCCCCTGACGTTGCCGAGCAGATTCGTCTGATCAAGGAGTGGGGACAGTGGGACCTTGTCAAGCTTGTCGTTGTCGGTAACGAGGCTCTCTTCAACAGGTTCTGCACAGTCAGCCAACTCACGGATCTCATCCACCACACGAAGTCCGAGCTCAAGTCGGTCGGCTACAATGGCCCCTTCACTACGACTGACGTCGTCTCCGCTTGGCTCACCCAGGACGTTTCATCCGTTTGCGATGCCATCGATGTTATTGCGTGCAACGCTCATGCCTACTTCAACGCCAACACCCTCCCTTCTGAGGCTGGCCCCTTCGTTGCCGGCCAGCTGGACCTCGTCGTCCAGAAGTGCGGTGGCAACAAGCCTGGTTATATCATGGAGACTGGCTGGCCTACCGCCGGTAACTGCAATGGTGTTGCGTGCGCTGGTGTTTCCGAACAGGCGGCCGCCATCAAGTCGATCAAGGAAACCATTGGTGATAAGGTTGTCTTTTTCTCCGCTACCGACGACGCGTGGAAGGCCCCTGGCTCATGCAACTGCGAGCAGCACTGGGGTTGCGGTCAGCTCTTTACCTCTTGAGTCAACCCACCATAGGAGATTAATAGGGGCTCGCGATTGCCTCCAGTGATTATGAGCCCCTCCCACCTAGGTGGATTTGTATATGGAAGGATCTCACATGTCAATTACCGAGCCCTGTTGTAGTATATGTACGCAAATATTATTACATATCCGGTCTTTGCGTTCGTTCGACCTGTGGTAATGAAATGAAATACCTTGAATTTGACATTATTTTGGATGGTGACAGTCCTGAGCTCTGTCTTGTTGAATGCCTCTTTTTCTTTTTTTGTGTTGAAGGCAAGGGGGCAAAGTGGTTAGTATAGGCCGCTGTGTCATAAGCAATATATGATGCTTTTCGGTTTTGTGTGGTCCGAAAGGTATCCTATCTTGTACTTTTTTTTCAGTGTCCAAGAGGCTGGCATCATAGTCAGCACCACTTTCTCATCAATTGACGAAGTGACAATCAACGACATGTACGGCCATGATACCTTACCCAATTCATCCCGGTCAAAGGACTTTCACCAGCTATCTACAACACATGTCGCAGGATGTCAACAACGCATGTATATATATGTAGTATATATGCCCCAGTGTCGGCAACTCGGAAGCGTAGATGTCCTCCTTTCGAACCATCATGCCATAAAGTTGAGATAATTAATTTACGTAGCTGGTCTTGCAGCCAGATTGACCTGCCATATTCCGGATATCAACAAGCGAAGCCCCTAACCAAACTTGAAAAACACAAGTACGCTGAATACCCTGACCCGTAATGTAGAAAAATATACGCGTGCCCATGATGTCCTAAAAATGCTCATCACATATCCTCGCCATGAATCATCCCTCTCGTTAACTCAGTAAACCGCTGTCCCACCGCCGCGGCTGGCCTCCTGCCTGCGCTTTTTAAATACCCTCATCAGAACCTAGCCGGAGTCGTGAGGTTTCTGAAGGAACATCGCGTCGGCAGGAACCCGCTGCCCCATACTTAACATCACATGACATGAGCCATTGGGAGAGGAATGCGGACCATTCGAGAGAAATCCAGTCCAATGATGCAGGATGACGAGGTAATCCGCCGGCCTTTCAACCTCTCTGAGCGCAAGACGCTCGAATCCCCCAGGAAGTCAGACATCCCCGATACACTCTGGTTGACCTCAGATTTTTCACACGTGAGGGCGTGGCGGAGTTGTTCTTTTCTGTGTTCCTTTTATTCCTGTTTTGCAGCATCCCCACCCCGGACGGATATCGCATGGCCGCAGGAGTTTCTACCCACCGTCTTCACCTTACCCAGGCGAGTTTCTCCAATAGATGTGCGGGGAAGGAAAACCTAATTCCGTGAAAGAATACGGCGGTGTGGCAATTATACGCCGACTCACTCGACCCATTTGGGACCTCAAGGGTCATGTCCCGAGCGGTCATCGGGCCACCACGGCGGGGTACTGGCCGGCCGCTGATTTTGGTGCAAGTCCATCTCGTAGTCGGTTCAAAAAGGATCGAGACCATCCACCATAACACGCTTCCGCCGCTTCCTGGAGCCAAGCTCCCCGATACGCCTGTTTTCTGCGAATACTGAGCGCTCCCAATCACAACTGGGACTCTGGCGCCATCGAGAGTCTCTGTGAATCGCTGATTCCTCATCCGAAGTCCACGCCACCTCCTGCCAGCCGCCGCATCTTTCTAGTTGGAGAAGTCCGCCTCGAGTGTGATCGCAGCATAAGACCTCAAGGTCTTCACCATCGTTCATGAAGGAGATGCCGCCAATCTCGCCAAAGATGTCGACGGTCTGCTTCGACCGAAAGGTCTGAGCATCAATGATATTGATGAAGTCGGCCTCTTCTGCAGCAGCCAGGACACGCTTCCCACTTCCGATGGGCGAAAACCGTAGGCTACGCACCCCAGCCATCTCAGCTCGCAGGGTACAGACAGGTGTAGACAACCCGGAGCTGTCAGTCCACCTGCGTGCATCCCATATCTTGATCGACTTGTCTTGGAAGCCAGTTGCTACTGTCCAGCCGTCGTCGGCCCAGTCGCAAGAAAACCCATAATCTCGGTGGCCAGAAAGCGACTGGAGGATCTCGGGTCGACCACCAGACAACGTCGATTCCGCAGCGGTGATGAGCACGTTAAGGTCGTCACCAACCATGACGCGGAGCCGACGGTCAGGTGACAACGCTGTGCAGTTTAGGGGGAAGGGAAATTTCTCGCGCGATAGCCAAGTCTCACTTGCAATGTCCAGGACGCGGAAAAACATATCGTTGGAGGCAAAAGCGGCCAGCGGCGTGGGAGACCCCCGGGTCTCATGGATCTGGACGTGATTGGTAATGCCGCTGATATTGGTAGTGATGACTCCATCGTGGCAACCGACCGACTCGGGCTCATCGGAGTTCAAATGGCGAAGAATATACTCACCATTGAAGCACCCGGCGATCAGAATGCCGTGCTGGGCTGCCAGGGTTGATATTTGCGATCCAGGGGTATCGCCAAGCTTCATCACAGCCTGGCTCTCGCCGGAGACTGGGTTGAACTGATGAACGGCCTCAGTTCCCGGGTAGAAGACACGTGTCCGGGAAGCGGCTGCGAGTACGTTGCGCAACTGGAAGTGTGACAGATTGACGTCATGGCGAATATCCATCCGCCGGAATCTGAAAAAACTATCCGTCCGAGGTATGGCGACATCCGGCAGGTTTGGCTATGGGACATAGTAAGCCTCGGGGCAGGGATGGGGAAGCCACGGTGCAACACTTACCGCCCACCTATCAGAGCCCTGATGATTTACGTAGTTGTTGTATGTGAGGAGCCGGCGCTCGCGTGCCTCCCTCCTTGTCACGCCAATATGCTCCCAGTCAACGCCTTGAAAGTCGCACTGATCCCCAATAAGATCCGCATATTGAACATGCGTCAGCGGGCGAGAGGAGACATCGTTGATCCTGCTGGGCCACGGATATCGGCCTCGTTCCCGAGGCAGACCGGTGAGACCACGGCTCTGACGTGCCCAGTGGTGAAGGAAATCAGACAGGCTGTAGTTCCCAGGGCCAAGGGCGTTTGGGTTGGGGTTGGTCAGGGCAACGGGGTGTGTGCCCTCAAACCAAGCCGCAGCTGCGGGGTCACCCGTATCGGCAACGAGTTGCTCTAGCTGCGTTGAAACAGCAGATGGGTTTAAAAACGGCGGTTGCAACGACGGCTGGAGATGAGAAAGCATGTTCGCGAAGCCTGTAGCAGGGAGTAGGGGCGACTGAACATCGCCGGTCTCTGAGCTGCTACTGTCTTGGATAGGCTGTGCGTTATCGGGTTCGTCGGAGTCAAATTCAAACTCGCCGCTGGAGCCGATGGACGGATCGCTGTTGAGCAACTGGGCGACTTCAAGATAGTTCACCAGCGGGACCCCGGCGTCATCTGACATGTCGAGGTCGTCCGAGATGTAACCGTCCAGATCATCGAAGAAGGCAACCTGTGCGTGATGCGGGAGCGCATGGGAGGTGTGATGATAATGCTGTGGTATTTGATCGGAGTAATGGTGATGGAGCTGGTGATGCTGATGGAGACAATGGTGGCAGTCGTCGTCGTCGTCGTCGTCGTCGTAACTCTCGCTCGGGTGCGCGTTGCCAGCGTCAACCTCCAGCTCCTCCTCCCCCGTCTCCTCCTCCTCCGACAGGTGAGTCATGGAGATATCGTCATGGTCCTGGCTCGTCGACGGGTAGTGAGCGGAGGCGGCAAAGGGGTCGCTGACAGAGCCAGACATGCGGGGCCGGTCAGCGTAGAATAAAGAGGAGGAGGCCAGGATATCTCGGGGGAGCATAGTGTGCGGCGGTGAGACTTAAGTGTCGAGACCCAAAGTGGAATGGGGGCGCATCGAGTCTTAGCCGAGCAGTCCGGTGTTTGCGTCTTGCGAACGTTAACGAGGCGTCGGCCTGTCGTGATGAATTGCTTCTTTCCAACGACCTGCGCCGTCCTTGCTTTCCGCCCACTCAATGGGACCAACCCGACCCAGGGCGCTGTGCGATGACGGGATGGGCCGAGCGAGAATCCGTTGGAGACGACACAGCACCGTGGCGTAGCACGGCCGTCAGGTTTTGAACGTTGAAGGGTTGTTTCCGCAAGAGGCACTCAGAGACACCTAGGTCCCCATGAGGCGAACCTAACTTTGGAACCTAGGTAGTAGCCAGCCACAGTCCAAATCGAAGTAGCGCAACATAAATGGCTCGGTAAGCGGCTGGACTGGCGGGTGGTGGGCTGGTTGGGCTGGTCTGAACCGGGGGTTAGCCCTGTGGATGGATCTTTTAGTTGATTTACCGTGCAGGCTCGTGGGCAGCTCCTCGTCTTCGACTCTGGCCCCCGCGTTCTATCGGTTGGCGCAATGGAAAGCACCATCATTTATGTTCAAGTGGACAAAGCGCAGAGAGTACCTATGCACCCCATACAAATTCCCGCATCCTCCATAATGGCCGGGCTTTGTCTCACGACCGTGAGGGCTGCACCCGAGAAGCAGCAGCAAAGCCCAAGCCCAAATAGGAATCGAGGTCGTAGTGCAGTGCGCGAAACGTGGGACCTCTGAAAAGGGCAGGGATGGGACAGGGAGGCTGTTGCTGGTGGGCTTTGGCCATCCTTTTCCCTTTTCGCAGTTGTTGGGTGGCCTATCATTGTGTGGTACCACGAACCAGGCCGGCAACCAGGCCACCCAGCTAAGCCAGCTTTGAGGCACCGTCGACGCAGCAAGAGAAAGCCTACTGCGAGTGCGGGGTGATGGGATGGGTGAACCGAGCTGGCCGACATGCATTTTCCCTCTGCATCCCGCCCTTTGCGACGGTCCGTACGAACTCGGTCGCCAGGAGACCGAGTGCCAGCTGTCAATTCCCGCAGACCATCACTCGGCAAGACATAGCAACAGAGCGAGGAAGCAGGAGGGTTCAGAACTCTCACGTAGCCGGGACACGCGGCGGTTTCCAGCGCGAGCTTCCGATTCCCGTCCCCCGCACCATCCGTAGTGCCCCCTCCTGGCACATTTTTTTTCTGACGTCTCGAAAACGCGATGTGATAGATCATATCGCTCGGGACATCCAATTTACTAGCGCTCTGATATCCTCCCATCGTCGGCCGGTTCATAGCACCCCTTGTCTCCAAGATTCGAAAGGCCTTCTTCACCTCCTTGCGTTTGGCTGTGCGTGTGCAACAGCGAGGGTCGCCAGAAGGGTGAGGCCGGTACACTGGCGGAGGGCTCTGGCACACACCTCTTGAGAAATTCTCACTCGGATTCTCGTTGATAGGTTTCCAGGCTCCATAACATATAAGTGGCCGCAGTCCAGTCAGACAAACTCCTGGAGTTATGGTCAAGCAGCATCGCAACTGCCGTAATCAGCTGGTGCGCGGGTGGGGAGGTTACACAAAATGGGTGCCCAAGAGCACTGCTCAATGCTTGCGGGACCAGGACTGGTAGGGGCCATTTTCCGCTCAGGTTCACTTGTGCAACCCAGAAGTGATAATGTGTTGTAATGCAAGACCGACAGAGCAGCAGTCAAATGCTACGGATTCGGCGGAGTCTCATCAAAGCGCCACCTTTACGGCTCAACACTACCGAGGAGTGAAACACAGCCAACGAGTAACTCCGGCAATCCAAGTGAAGAAAGATCATCGAGATTCGAGGAATAGAAGGTCAGAGCCTTTCGCTGCCACGGCGGCCACATGAAATCTCAAACTCGCTGTTGATTATCTTCCAGCCGATACCAACACGGCCCCATAAAATATTATACTATCAATAACTCTATTCTCACCAATCCTTCCGATAGTTTATGCATCTGAATAGTACTCCTCGTACGGTCCTGATGGCTGACTCCAACCCTGGCTACCACCAGCAACATTCTCCTTTGAGCCCCAGTAATTGTTGTTCCTGGCTCTGCGGTCGCGCTCAAACTCGGCCCACCGCTTCATGGTGATCTTGCTGCTATCGAACTCGCCCTCGTACTCGATGCCTGCTTTCTTAGTCTTTTCCCCCGCTGTCTTCCTGGTATCACCCCACGAGAAGTCGTCAAACTTCCAGAACGCGTATGTGGGAAGGATCAAATTCCAGACCGGAAGCGATAGGAGATAGATGAACATCCATAAGACATAGGACCAGCTATGGGCGGTCACCACAATCAAGATCGCCGGAAGCCCGAGAATGAGTGCCAGCAGGACGAGCGGGATAATTTGAGGCGGCGAGTGAACAATGGATATGATTACTGCAGCAGAGTTAGATATATGTCACGCGGATAAACACAAGACACAGTGTAAACTTACCGACGTAGAAGGTAAAAGCGATAGCGGCAGGTAAGACAAGCGTGCCGATGAGCTCGATGAAGACGACGAACTGCATGCTGAAGCAAAAGGTACCGCACAAGTCTCTCACTAGGACAAGCTCCATCAGGTTGTGGATGGTCGAGTTGATCCAGCGACGCCGCTGAGACAGGAGGACGCTGAACGTATCTGGGACCGTGGTCTTGCAGACAGCCTGGGGCACAAATACCTGTTTCCGCTTGGGGAAAGTGCGCAACATCAGTGTCGAGAGATATCGATCCTCGCCCAACAATAAGAGGTTCTTCTTGTGTAGCGTATCGACCACGTTCTCAGAGTAATGCTCGACCACGTCCGGGTTGGCGAGAATGGGCACCCAATAGTTTTGCGCACCTTTGGGGGCTTTGATGCGGTACATGCAGAAACAACCTGGAAGACAGGTGACACCGCCGAAGACCGATTCGAATGACTTGGAGAGATGGTGGGAGATGAAATATTCAAACACCTGAATTGCTGAAACCCAGCTGGCCCGCTTGTTCGCAATCTTTGTTTCGCCGCACAGGCCCATGATCTCGGGGTCCTTGACCATGGCTGAGATCATATGCGTCAAGCTGTCAGGGAACACATTCGTATCGGCGTCCACCATGAGAACGACCTCATAGAAGTCCGGGGATATTCCCGTGACCTTCCACAATCCATTGAACATCTCGTATTCTAGTTCTGTCATTCGCTCGTCGAACATAACCTTTTGTAGGAAGGACATGAGGATGATCTGGCTGTCGCGCTTGCCTCGGTTTCCTGGTTTCGACTTGACAAGCTCATCGGGCGTTCCGCACTTCACCACGACCATCATTGGTACCCGCTGCTGTTTCTCGGGATGGATGATGGATCCAGCCCCGTAATCATAGAAACCAGAGTACACCTTGGCCATATTGTGTCGCTTGGATCCGCTGGCGACGGCCACGTATGAGAATGCCGGCACGTCTTGAGGGGGGATGGTATGGTCTTTCATCATGCTGAGAACAATGTCGGGCGTGGATAGTGTCTCCCCTCTACCCTTGATAATGCCATCGCAAATAACGAGGATTACCTTGTGGCTGTTGGGGTAATCAGTCATCGCAATCGAGTTGAGTGTTGAGCGAACACCCAATTCGCCTTCAGAATAGGCAGTGACCAGGCAAATGGTGTGTGCCAGCGGGAATCCAAAGGGCAACCAGTCTGAGGGCGGTTGGGGAACAACTGCTTCATGGATGAAGCCAGCAGGACCAGGCCCGTCGGTTGGGCTGGTACTTGTGGTATATGGATCAGACTTAAGGAAGCTGGCTCGGCTTTCGTTACCTTCACGATACATAGAGCCGGGATGCATGAGTTGACCAGCTGCGCTCTGACTTGCCATGGTTGTGGGGACTGTCGATTTCCGGCTGCTCCTCTCTACGCCGTAGACGGCGGAAAAGCGGGACGTAGTTGGCAAAAAGGTGCTACTGCGCTTGCTCTGTCGATCAGACCCATTGACACTGCTCCCGATGTCGCCAGGCAGACGCGGGGGTGCTTTATAGATATCCTCGGACCAGTCTTCGATCTGGCGGTTACGCTTCCGCGGGTCTGATGTCTGTGAGGTTTTGGCGGCGGCGTAAGTCTTGCTTATGAACCATTGGAACACCAAAGCCAGCAAAAACCTTGCAGCCACAACTGAGAGAATCAGCGCCAGCGAGACATATAGTACAACCTTCGAGGCGATACACCCGACAGTGTCCGTGTCGATTGTTCCAACCTTGATGATCTCCTCAAAGCATTCCGCGAACTGCTTGTCACCAGATGATTGGAAGGCCCGGGTAATATCTCGGCCGCGGATAGCCTGGTTGGCGGGGTGATTCTTGTCCCTTAAATCCTTGAAGCGAGAGGGGTAAGCGACCTGGGTGTCGTTGAACCAGTTCAGCAGATCCAAGTCAAGGACGTTGCCAGAATAGACAACCAAGTTGCGCGAGGTATTCCTGACATCGTCCCAGGTGAAGTAGACATCAGCTGCGCCTCTGAGATCCCCATAGAAAAAGTCTCTGGCGTGCTGGGAGGTGTGGCAGGAGTAGCCCAAGTAGTACGGAATCGTCTTGTTGGGCGCCGTGGATCCGTCTTGGTTGAAAGTGGTGCAGGGGAAATACCATGCCAGGTTACCGCTCGAGTCCGACGGCACGTCTGAGCCCCTGGCCGCAGTGACAATGCCCTTGCACTTTCCATTGACATTCTGGAATAGAAAACTTCCATCCTGACCTGCGTGCTTCACTGGCAAATCGTAGAGGACGTTCGCGTTGATGCTCTCGCCGCTGGGAGTCAAGATCTTGGGGATCCCCTCTGCGGCAACATGACGAGATCCTGAGAGATCGTAGGCTGATCCGTGGAAAATCATGTAGCCACCAGTGACCTCGTTGATGCGCAGCCGAAGGGGAGGCGTGCCGCAGACCACCTGAGTGAAACCAAACGTGAGAAACCCAACAACACCCATGATGAACAAGATGAGACTGATCAGGCCCATTTTCTCCCTCCACGCCCGCTGCTGCGCTTGGGTTGGCATTCCGCAACAACGGAGCATGAAGCCTGGACAACAGAACGTAATCACTGAACAGTAGATGTTCCACAAGCTTGGGGGGCGGAGGTGCTCCTCCACCTGCTTTGGACTCGGCTTTTGACTGCGTCTGGACTCCTTGGTGATTTTCCCGTGCCTTGGCTGACCTGAAGCCCTTCGTCTCGACCGGCCTGCCTTCTCTGCGTCCGCAGGCGGGCGGGCTCTTGTCGATGGTTTCCTTCTTGGAGGAGTGACATCTGAAGTGACGTCGTCTCCCCTAGAGCCAGAGCCTGACAAGTCTGTCGCGCCCTCCAATTCTTCGAGAACGGGATCGTTGCCGGTCGACGAGGGCATGGTGTTCATGTTTGCAGCATGTTTTCTGTAGTGATAGTTGGGATGGTCCTTCCCGATCCTGTTCCTCTCCGGCCTGATAAGGCTTCTCTTTCGCTGGAAACCGGGCTCGGGCCGGCCATGGTTGACGAGGGGTGATAGAGGCGCACTCTCTGTGTTCGCATTAGGAGGCGCTATGGTTTCGGCGAAAGAAGCAGTTGAAGGCCCACGTTGATGCAGTGACTGCCCTGTGACGGGCGAGTACCCGCCGGCCTCCATATCATTCGGTCGTTGCCTGCGCGGTGGTGTCTGCCGGTAGCTGTTCCGCTCCTCGTACGAGGGGCTTGCCCCCGGCCTCTGTGGGAGAGACATGGCCCTGCACGCGCGCCTCGAGTTAGCCAAAGGTTATCTGCATGACTGTTCTGAGGGTGCTTCACCCGTCTGAAGGGGTTGTTCTCCGTGGTCACCCTCGTTGCCGTGGGAATTAGGTTCGGGCTTTGGCACACAACGGAAAGGTAGAAAAAGTACGGTTGAGGGACAGAAACAGAAGATTCAGTCCGATCAAAGTGTGCTTGACTGCGGAAACAGTCGCATTGCTGTCGTGACGACCAGGAAATGTAACTTACAGGTTTGTTATGGCGAAGCGGTAGGCAGGTCGTACTGGCGGCGGGTTTTGGATAATAACCAGCAGGTGGGGGGTGTTCCTCAGGAGACGGCGGGCTGCCTGCCAATAGGGTGCGGCGCTGGACGGATCCAACCAAGGAACACGGCAATCCCTTCTCCACGTTAGCCAATGCGGTGGCTCGTGTTCAGGCGGCCGCAACGAGGGAGTCGCAGTCAGCCAAAAACAGGTCCCTGACAGGCTGCTTGTTGTTCGGTGGCCACCTTCTGCACAGTAGACTTCCAGGTTGCCCGGTGGCAGGAAGGCTGTCAACTGCAGATTGAGTGGCGCAAATCCCGAACCCCATGAGCCGATGGATTTAACAGTGGTTTCAAGGGCAACCACGAGCAGTGCCGCCGCGATGCAGCGGAGACACTCTCGCTTCCCGCTCCGACCCAAACGAAACCAGCACGCAGCGTTTCGAGCGATCGGTTCAGGCGCGGGACGAAATTAACGCCGAGAAACAGAGGGCCCCGAGGCCTCGGACCCAAACAGGCCTCCAGTGTTGTTGGTGAGGTGAACACGTGTTTGTGAAGTGATGAATGATGGTAGTGGCAAGTTGAACGAGACAAAAACAATTCTGCATGCTGCCAAACAAGGCGGAATGAGCGTGAGATGAGCATAAAACAGTCGTTGTGGAATTAGGAGGAGAGGGAAAGCAAGCGGTTCTCAAGCGGCTTGGGCGAGGGATGCTCACACCGTGCGCATCATTGGGGCGATGCGGATTCAGACTGTGAAACATCATGACAACAGGCTTGGGGTTCTTGGCACAAATTCCGCTCTGGGACATTGCTTTCAGGGGCTGGCATGTAATGGGGTTAGGGTTAGACATGGCCCATCGAATGTCTTGAATTTTGTGTGCAAAGTCTGAAAATACACTGACAGGAAGATGAAAGGCTCGTATGCCGCAAATGAGATCTCCGCAATATCTTGTCGTGCCGTAAATACCAATGGGTACCTTCCTCGCAAGCACGGTCATGCGTGAAGGACTTGTTTGGTCGACTCTATTCCGTATAGAGCAAGCCCCCACAGCTTGAAGTTGCAACGGGTTCTATTTTCATTCCAACAACACTTGGCAACAACCGAGCAGACCAACCTGAGCCCAGAAAGTCGAGTAACAAAAAGTCTCAATGCTTCGGAGCCCCTGAATGCTGCAGGTATTATTTTCATGGGCAAACCCTTAGGATTTGATCCCACCCCACAACGGAAGGATGCAAATAACGAGGTATGCACCCACCACTGAACCTTTGACAGTTGTGGATCCGGCGGTACCCAGCGCAGACGTGCACAAACGTGTTGTTGTGATGCCCGGCCAAGGCACAAACCACTTCAACAATGACACAAGCTCTTTCAGCGCCATCTGCCCAGTACTCCGTGGTCGCAGGGCATCTCGGCAACTAGCTCGAACTTCGATTACCAGGACTGCACTATCCATTGTCGCCCTCGCCGCTATTGACGTCCAGAATCCTGCAGGGCCCGTCCCGCAGCACACGTGTGGCCAGTCAGCCGACAGCCAAGAACCAAACAGGATGGAGGTAATGTTACTCGAGTGTTTTTCTCCCTGTACGGTTTACATCACATACATGCGTCGATCGCCAAGGCTAGAACACTCTGGAAACTCCCGTCAGTCCAGGAGCTGCGGAGGCTTGTTAGAGAATCGCGGGGGTAAAATCAATTCATCCCAAGACCTGACACGTTGACACACCAGGATGGCCTCCTAAGGACAACCAACGAAACACAGCTCCTGCGTATTCTTCCATGAGACAATCTTCTTTTCCGGCCCCGAGGCCAAGCCGGGTTACCATCTACGGCTGGACAGGCCCATGACAAAGTGCCAGACAAGTGAAAGGTAGAGGAAAGCAACCAGTTTGGCGCCCGTCGTCGAGGCTCGTTCTCCAAGCTGGAGTCCCCACAGGAATGGGTCTGTCAGACAGGCAACCGAGTTTTGGCCCTTCTCCCTTACAAGATGAACCACTTTTCTTCCCGGGAATGGTCTCGCGAACCCAAGTCGAGGCGCTGCTCCGAGTTTCAGTGGGAAAGGCTATAGTTGTCGGGCACATCTCCGTACTCCTTGACTAACTCTCGGATGGCAATGGAGATATCTCATCAAGGTTTTGTCCACGCAACCTGGCAGACTGACAACTACGGCTCCAGGACATTTGCCGTCTTTACCGTTCACTCGAGATGTGGGTCTCGGCGATTATCAGTGGACAGCATGCCGCTCTCAGATCCCTACACCTGTAGCCCCAAAGCTTTTGAGGTGTTCAGGTTGTTACAGCCTTTTTGGCCCATCAATTTCCTGGTAGTTCAGATAATGCTCACGTCCTTCTCGTGACGATCTGCGCAGTCCAAGAAAGCGATGTGCTCACGCATGTTTCCTGGCCGCAGGTAACCCGCCGTCTAACCCGGAATGTGTTTCACTGCCGAGTGGCCTTGGTGAGAACAGAAGACGCGTAAGACATGAAAACACCTTCTCGTGGTGCGGCGAGTAGCATCTGACCTGCAAGTCCTCGTACTCGGCAAGATACCGTACCTAGGTCGTCGACAGCTGAATACCGATAGCAACCGAAGAAAATACAACCGCCAAGCAGCAATCTTGACATTCCCCATCCGGAATGTTCTTGTGCGGTGCGCTATCGATACCTCACTGCACCAGTGGTACAGGAGCCCTCCACCGCTTGCGTCTGGGAATTCGCCAGGTGCGCCGCCGTTTCTACCCAGCGCCATCCGCCATCGCCAATCAGCCCCTGCTGATCAATGCCAAACCCCATACCGATTACGTACCAAGGAAAAACTATTGCCTTGGGGTCGGAGAAGAACAAACTCGGGTTTCTCTTTGAGGCATTCGCGCCCAACATCTCGCTGAGGCGCCGTGGGACAGCATTAGCTCTCCATCAAGACAGCAATGCGGCCCGCTGCACAATCGGCCGCCCGGCAGATCGACGGGTATCTGCTGCTCTGTCGAGGTAGCAACCACAAGTACGGGATGGAGGGCGATGAGGTCACCGATATTTGCTCTGCTCGTGTTGGGCCGACAGCTTTTTCAAGGCGCTGATATTGCGGACCACCCCCTTTCATCACGAGAACTCTTCATGAGCCCCTGTTCATCTCGGCAGCTCTCTCCCCACAGCTTGGCTACAGGCTGGATCGAGCATGGCGTCTGTGGCTTGATCGTTGGTTGGTGCCTGCAAACGTGCCCTACCCAGGTCGTTGCGCCATGTCTCGCGACGCTGTGCCTCCCGCCTGCATCGTTCACGAATCCTGGGGAATGCTGGTAGGTGCTCGCTCTCGACAGGCGTGGCGATGACTATCCAAGGACGCTTAACCTCTTGCACGGGAAGGATCCTGGTGCTGCCATCAGAGTAATCAAACCCGAGGGCGATCAGATGAGGTTGTCGGGTTTTCTGGGTTGGACTGGGTTGGACCGACATGTCTCTGGACGCGACTTTCTCGCACGGCAAAGGGTCCCGATGTGGAAAGGTAGGTGCACCAGATACGAGGTGCCAGGATACGATGCTGCAATTACACCACTTCGGGATAACTGTGGATCACTTGCATCCCAGGGTCCAAAGATCGGAGCGCGACTGGAATGCAAGCCATTAGGTCATTCGAGAGCTAGTCGTCTAGCGCAAGCCGCCATGGCGACATTGCTTGGCTAGTGGTTGCCTGTGCTGCCCACCTGTGCAGCCATGATTCCTTACGACTCGGTCCCTGAAAATCTTCCAAGTAACTCCCCGCGGACCTCCCGGCGGCGCATGGAAACGGCGCAAACTATGCACCATAAAATAGCTGAAATAGTAGTCTGCTCACTCATCTGGGTCGCCGTGTAACCATCTGGCGGCTCGGTCTATGCAAGAAAGGGTGGGTTCAAACCCTGGATCTTGAGGTGGTATTCCTGTCCCAAGGCCACACCCGCGCCTTCCTTCCAGCATCTCAGGTTTTCTGGTCAAATGCAAAGGGGCGCCTCATGGACGAGGTGGATCTCTTCAGCTCCGACTGCCGTCATCGGGTGCCAGCCCAGCGTCGGCGAACACGACAAAGGTGGCACAAACACTTGTAATCCTCTGCTTTGTGCGAGAATTTTGAGCTTTCCTGCATGCAAAATTCTCCTCGCTTTGTTGGACACAGAGCTGTCGGGCAGAGGGCTGAGCGGGAGCAGCGGCTGCAGTGCCCAGGCAATGCCTAAATACCTCTAGTGCCCAGTGAACGCACCATTGTCGTTGCCGAGTGGTCACCACGGCAGGACTGCCAACCTCGCGCGTTGTACACTTGGCTACAGAACCGCTTGGGAGCGGTCCCCCGCGACCCTGCAAAGCCACCCACCCACACGTCGCTGGGCGCTGGGCGTTGCCCGCTAATTCGTACCCAGTCCCTGAATCTCTGAGATCTTCCCATTTACCCTCCCACCTATCACCCAGCCCACCTCCCCTCCGGTCTATTGTCGTGTCTGCAAGAAGACGAAACGACGTAGCCTCAACTACATTTCGCAGCGAGTCGCACCCATTCTTGTCGACGTCGTCGCTGCCACCTCTGTCGCTACCTGCCTACCTTAATCCACAGCTACTCTCACTACCGCCTGCCGCGCACTGCCGCTAGGTGTCGGGTCAGTTTGCACCGTTTCGCCCTTGCGACTTGGCCGTTTCGCCGCCACCGCTTGAGTTAAACTTCTAGGAGAGGAGGAATCACACAACGGCAGCATCAGCACCAGGCGCCCCGTACCTCCTCAGATGCGTGCGCAAGGGACACGGCGACGGTAAAACCCCACCCTCGGAACCACGATTCCCAATATCCCTCGCCAACCAGGCGGTCTCCAGGGCACGGGTGAAGCCTCGACGACAGGCCCTCTCCCCTCTTGCCGCTCGCAATGGCGGCCCTCACCACCTCGCCGCCGACCTCTCCCCCCTCGACAGCGAGCAGCCCTCCCCGCCGGAAGCCCATCCCTCTTCCAAACGTCGCACCCGTCGAACGCTTCGACTGGAACGAGAATGTGAAGCCGCTGCCAGGCGTCCCCTTGACGCAATCGCCCAGGTTACGACAGTCTCCTGTGTCGCCCGTCAGAGTCAATTTTCAGCCCGAAGACTGGGCACAGCCGTCCAACGCGAACATTGAAACGTTTCGATCGTACGGCGCCGCTCCCAGGGCTCCCAGCGTTCTCGACCGCGCCTTGCCCCGAACACCAGAGGCTCCAACCCCTCCTCCGCACACGCCTCTCTATGAGCAGGGCGGCGATGGGAGTCGGCGACAAGGTCCGTCTCGGGACGGCTTCCATCTGCCATTGGGGCCGACGGAGCCTGAAAAGCCGCTCCCACTCCCAACGACCCGTCAGTTCAAGCACCGCCATATAGGCGGTCTCGCGAGTCCGGAGCCCGACGACATGAGCTTGAGCGATGTTTCCAGACGAAACGACATCAATCGGCACAGCAGGGAATCCGACGCCACTGCCAGCACCTCTCAGCAACCCGCCTCGACAGAGTCGTCGGCCACAACCAGCGCAAGTTCTGTTTCAGGAATCAACGAGGCAACTGACTGCCAAGGTAATTCGGAGAGTCCTTCACCCGAGAGCTCCATCATTGACGGCGGGCTTCGGTCGGAGTCGGTACCTCAGTTGCAATACCACCACTCGGCATTTTTCACACGTCCCGCAAGTATAACTCTAGATCAGGACCCGAGAGCTCAGTCAAATCCCAACCTGGTCGAGAGCAGTGAAAACATCAATCGCCATCTCACCCCAAGTTCACATTTCGGGAGGCGACCTTCTTTACCTCGCCCCCAATCGTCGTATTCGATTTATTCTGACTTTGGCCCTCGCGGCCGATCGCCAAACCCATATGGCGGCGCGCAGAACCGTGCGCCCTCAGCACACTCGAGAAGATCTCCAGAGACGAGGCCCTCGTCGACTTTTGCAGACCTGCTCAATGTCCCGTACCCACAGCCGGCCCCGGCCCCGATTACGTTCGACAACTCCCAACTACGCCTTGCAGTCGGAAACAATGCGTCACTGCTCAGCGCCCAAAAGACATTGGAGATGTACCGGCAGAATGTCAAGAAGACGAATGACTTCTCTATTCAGTACTCCTTTGCCGTCTTTCTCATTGCCACCGCGCAGGAGCAAGGTCTTATCCACGAGGAACCCAGGAGGACTAAGAGCCCCAAACCCGACTTGGACAGCGCCACTGGGGGAGCAGCATCCTCCGCGCATGATCTTGTGCGGGAAGCCCGTGCCATACTGCAGAAGCTATCAAACAGCGGCTATCCCTTTGCACAATACTACCTCGCTGACGGCTACGCTTCTGGCTTGTTCAGCAAAGGGAAAGAGGATTATAACTCGGCATTTCCTCTCTTTGTCCTCGCCGCAAAACACGGTCACGCGGAGTCGGCGTACCGCACAGCTCTCTGCTACGAATTCGGCTGGGGATGTCGCAAAGATCCCGCCAAAGCCGTGCAATTCTTGCGAACAGCAGCATCCAAGAGGCACCCAGGAGCGATGACGAGGTTAGGGAAAGCATGTTTGTCAGGCGATCTAGGCGAAAAACGGTACAGGGAGGGCATCAAGTGGCTCAAATTGGCGGCTGAATCTGCCGACGCCATCTATAATGCAGCCCCGTACCATCTCGGCTGCCTTTACGAGACTGGGTATGGCGATGACATTTTCCAAGACGAAAACTACACGGCCGAGCTTTTTACGCAAGCTGCTGATCTCGGGTACCCCGAGGCGAGCTTCAGAATGGGTGATGCTTACGAGCATGGGAGGCTTAACTGTCCCAGAGATCCGGCATTGAGCGTCCACTTTTACACCGGCGCCGCCGAAAGGGGTCACTCGGCCGCCATGATGGGACTATGCGCTTGGTATATGGTCGGTGCCGAACCCATTCTCGAAAAAGACGAAGAGGAAGCCTACGAGTGGGCTCGGAGGTCGGCTGAACTGGGTAAGTTCGCTGCCGCCAGAATCACTTAGTTCTCCTGGCGAACCTGGTAGTCAAATTTCTAGAAGCGAGTACTAACTTGGCCACCAGGATATGTCAAGGCACAATATGCCGTAGGCTACTTCACGGAAATGGGCATCGGTTGCCGACGGGACATCCTTGAAGCTAATGTCTGGTATGTCAAGGCCGCGGATGCCGGGGACGAACGGGCAAAGCAACGCCTCGCTGCCATCCGGGCGGCTATCAGCGGGGGGGGTACACCGATGGAGGTTGCTCCGCCCAGGAATGCTAAGATTAAGAAGGCTAGTGAAAAGGACGACAAGGAATGTATAGTGATGTGAGACGGGCGACCTTGGCGATATCGTCTAGTCTAGAACGGAACCATGGGGAGCCCACCCGACCGGAGAGAGGACGGCCAACGCGGGTCGGGGTGGATAGTAATATCAGGATCCGACTACAGGTGATATTCTAGGTCTTAATAAGCCGCCAGAAGCGGGCGGTGGCGCAACAATTTCTTCTCGATTGAGGTTTTGGATACCTACCAGGCGGCTCGACTTTGCATAGCATCACGATAGGGCGAAAACAGAAATGGGACGGCGGGTTGTGTTTTGACTTCAATTGACTTGGCTTGGGACTCTTGTCGACAGGGCACTTGGCGGCGTATGATTGTCGACATAGACGGTTGGGGCTGCCCTACCGTACTTGATTGCGTATCCCGTGTCCCGCCCTCTTGTCTTGCTCTTCCCGTCGCGGTGGTTTCCCGGCGATTATGAGGACTGGGGAGCAACACAAGTCGGGGTTTCGGTCTCGGCAGCTGTGTCTCTCGCATCTGCTGCGAGATAGATAAGAATTGTTCAGACCAAGCAACCTGTACATAGTAGAGAAAGGGGAATAGTTGATCCTTAAGTTTCTCCTTGTTGTGACGTATGTTGCAGCCAGGGGCCGCAACGGGCTGTCTTGTCTCCCATTCCAGTAAGCTCCGTGCTGGCCTGGGAAATGTATGACACAGTTCCTAATAGCAGCAGAGACCATCAGGTATCACAAAAGCAATCCGTTATACAATAAAACGGGAATGGATCATGCGTGCTATATGCAAAAATGGCACTGAGACCGGACAAACGCCACGCTTGAAGCCAAACAAGCACCCATATATATATATATATACACATATGAACTCCCAAATGAACTGCCCAACCATCTTCCATAACACCAGCACCCAGCTCAGCCGTACTACCCTACATATGTCTTAGTTTGCTAGTGTTCCATGCGGCGGCTAGGGCGGCGATGGCGCCTATAAACATGCAAACCGCAATAGCGTTCGGACCGCCGGTGTTACTCTGCTCGCTAGGCTTCGCATCGGTGGCCAACTCAGGGCTTTTTCCAGGCTCCAGAATGGAAAATACCACGGTGCTCATGAATGTGGCTATGAACTGTGGCAAGGTGGTGAAGATATTCATGATGCCGAAATAGACACCACTCAGCTCCCCTGTTGAATTGCCCGCTCCACCTAACTCAGCATCGCTATGGTCGGGCCGTAGGATATCGCGCATCTCAATGCTGGAGCCCATAGATAGGCGGCCGGCGGACAACCGGCGGTACGGGGCACTTCCATTAAGACCATCGATTGAGGGATCGGAGGCGCCGCTGAGCTTGTTAACTTCGACTCCTAAGAACGTGGTCGGTGCCCATTGGGCTAGGCTCCAAGGAATACCGCAGAATGCAACGATAAGTGTGGCGCTATGTATCGAGCTGGCAAAGGGGGTGAGGAACATAGCAAAGGCAAAGACAAGGTGGCTGATGACCCATGCCGTCAGAAGGTCGGGTTTGATCTTGTTCAACTTCTCAACCCAGTGAGCGATGCTGGCTGGTGGCCGGTGCGTGAAAGTCTTGTCTTCAGGGGTTCGTATCAGTGACGGCATAATCCAGGCGCTGATAAATGTCACGGCCGAGTAGACGGTGAGCGCGGTGCTTCCGATTCGACCCATGTCCCCAAGCGCGTCGTTTGATTTCGCGACACCCTCCGGCTTATCATACCGGAAATACATCTCACCGACCCACGTGCTGCTGTAAACGAGGAACGGGAACCAGGCAATCCATGCCCAGAAGACAGCGTGGCATATCCCCTTTATGCGCGGTGGTAGCGTCAGGAGGGTCGACCAGATCTGGCGGAACACCTTAAAGCGGCCTTGAGTACGGCGCGGGTCGTCTCGGCCGGACACGAGCACACGCTCCGTAACGGCCCAACAAGTGATAGCCGAGCTCATAATAATCCCCACGGCAGCAATCACAGTGAGTTGCTTGAACTGGGTATCTCCTAGTCGCGTCCCAAAGACGCCGATGAGATCAATGGCGCCCATCGCGTAGCCGATTATGTGACCAAGTGAGCCCATTCGACTTGCTGTCTTGATGTTAGGTACCACATCGGTTGTGTGCGCGTCATTGGTGGAACTTACTCCACGAAGCGCCGGTTTGCTGTTTGTGTATAGGAAGGGTATCCACAACGAGACTCCTCGAGCACGACATGACTACCAATAGTATCAGCGATATCATTCTCGAAGCAGTCATTTCGGGAACGGGGATAGTTACCGCCGTTGATTGCGAAATCGGTTGCGTAGAGGGACATCACGGCGGCAACGATGGTTGCAGTCGTGGCGGACTGTTTGTCCGAGACAAACGAAGCAATGATCTCTTTGGTGAAGCCCAGGGAGAGAAGACCTAATGCGACAATAACAGAGCCGACGGCAATGATAGGTCGTCTCCTACCCCATCGTGATGTCGACTCGTCGGCGAGAACGCCGATGATCGGTTGTACTATCAGACCAGACAGCGGACCAGCAACCCAGACAAGGGATGTCTGTCCCTTGGTCAGACCAAGCGATAGCAGGTATGGGGTGCAGTCTGAGAGGCAGTGTGTCAGCACGAAGCCCGGATCGCTGAAGGGCAAGGGGCGGTTTACACGTCATCTCAACACCCCACGTGAAGCTATCGTCCAATCCATCAGCAACAATGCCCGAATGCGTGGTTCGGACGAGGGCGAACTAACGTGATTCCCACTGAGACGCATGTCAACAGAGCCATGCGCACCGTCTCGGAGCTCCCCTTTATACCCGGCTGCCCCATCCAGGTCGACATGGTGACGGTGGTTTTCCCGGCCGGGAATGTGCCTGGTAGACTCCTAATCCCCCGCTACTCAGCAAGCTGGGCTGCCCGCTCAGGGAGCCGCCCAGGGGGGCAGTCTCGACCGACAGCAGACTATCTCGGCTCGCTGGGGGCACTCGCGCGGGGGTGTGATGTGCGCAGGTCTGAAGGTCGCAACCTATGTCAGCAAGCCAGCTTGCGATTGGAAGACGAGGCTATTCCCCCTTACCAGCATCAAGCTAACAGCAGTGGGCGCAGGATGACAACAGCGAGCGTGATGGGATACAATCCAGAACGAAGGATCAATTGGCCTGCGGAACGTTGTCGTCGTCGCACAAGATCGAGTCCAGTCGGAGGGCTGTGCGACGGGCGCGTGAATGTAGGAATGGGAAGGTCTGAGAAGAGGGAGATGTCGCGATAATGAGCGTGACTCAAGCTGGCGTCGTCAAGGGCCAGAACATCGAACAAGGCGCATCACTAGCTTTTCCGAAGATTTGTCGAAACTCGAGGTGGTTGCCCAAGATGCAACCAACGGCAGCCGCAGATTGGACGAAGCGCATCAGAAAAGGGGCCTGTGAGTGACGTATCCTCAACCGCGAATCTACAGGGGTATTTCGTAGCCAATCCTTTTGGCGGCTGCTGGAGCTTTTGGGCACACATATCCCACAAGATACCAATTTATGTCACGAACATACAGAGGATACTCCCCAAGTGCAATGTGAGCCTTCCATATCCTGTACACAGTATGCACCCGCTGTTACTCCATTCCGAGCATGCGATACATGGGTTGTCCTCAAACAAATACTGCCCTGTCACCGAGTCTCGTATGGTACTATCTTATCTCTAACCACTCAGTCCTAGCCAATGGAAAGTGAGAGGGGGGGAAATAGGTGCGAGAGGCTCAAAGATTCGAGCCAATGGAACGCTTTCTTGACAAGGGTGTTACCTACTGTGTAGAGGTGCGATGAGACGGGATCGTCAGGTGTTCAACGCCCTCCCACAGAGCCTAGAACCCAGTAAAGAACGCTAAGGGGGACTCATGCAGTCCAACGACCGGAGACGTGGGATGTCCACCTCGCTGGCGCGATCCTTGGTTGGCCGCAAAACTGCCCTAGCTAGCCGCCCCGCCATCCCCCACCCTCTGATGTCAAGGCAATCCGGAGGAGGGGCAACCCCGGGACCAGTCACCAGCTCCGATTCACGGAACGTGGACACAAAAACTCAACTTCCGGAGACCGGCTAATTCTGCAGCATCCGTATTTCCACTCCAGCCCATTGCTACCGTGACAGACAGGCTTCACGACGCCCGCATCCCGGCCATACAGCTTCCGAAACGAGGGCCTTTGTGTGAGTATCCCGTCCATAAACCCCCTCCCAGAGATGCGCCGTGGGGTGCATACAACCTCCCACCCCCGCAACCACACATTTTGCTCATCTCCAAAGCACTACTGACAGCTGCAGCAGCCACCGCTTTCGCAATCGAAGCACGGCTCCTGACGCGCGACATCCGCCCGATCACAGCGGAGCCTGATCCGACCCGACCCTTCCGCCTTACACGGGCCTCGTCCTTTACACTCACCTTCTCACCCGTGCCGTCCTGGTTCGGCAAGCCCCCGGCCATGGATCTGGTAAATCAGTTGGTACCCCCCATTCGCCAATCCCTCTTACATCTACCTCCCCTCCCCCCCCCTCCCGCTTCGCGCCCTCCTTGCCCCTGCTACAAGAAGACCCCCGAAAGCAATGGCAGCAGAAGAGCTGATTTCTTTGCAAAGCCTTGAGGGCCGTCTGCTCTTTGCTGTGCCCAAGAGTGAGTCACCCATTGGCCTCGCCCACCATTCCTCCGCGTTGACCTATGCTAACCGACGCCTGTGCATAGAGGGCCGCCTCCTTCAAGCCAGTCTTAACCTCCTCGAAGGCGCCGACATCCAGTTCAGGCGCGAGAACCGTCTAGACATCGCCCTCGTCAAGAACCTTCCCATTGCGCTCGTATTCCTTCCCGCAGCCGACATCCCAACCTTTGTCGGAGAGGGGCGCGTAGATTTGGGTATTACGGGCCTTGACCAAGTACAGGAACACGATGCCGGCGTCCGAGAATTGAGCCGGGCCCGCCGTCTGAGCAACGAATGGAGCCCCGACCCGAAAGCCAAGGCCCAAGGGTGCGAGACCGTCATGGAGCTCGGCTTCGGTGCCTGCCGTCTCCAGGTTCAGGTACCCGCTAAGGGCGGGTATGCCGAGGGCAAAGATCTCATTGGGAAGAACGTTGGGACAAGCTTTGTCCACCTGGCTCATGAGTACTTTGCCCGCTTAGAGCTCGAGAAGGAGGGTCTAACAAACGGTGATGCTGCGAACCTGGCCGGCCGGAAGCTTCGTACGAAGATCATCGAGCTAAGTGGTAGTGTCGAGGCTGCATGCGCGTTGGGCGTTGCCGATGGTATTGTGGATCTCGTTGGTAAGCAGCCCATTTCTGTCCATCCTGTCTAGGAGATTCAGACTTCCTAATCATCATAACCGTGCTACAGAGTCTGGAGAGACGATGAAGGCCGCTGGCCTCAAGGCGGTCGACACTGTCGTAGACTCCTCCGCCATTTTGATCAAGTCAAAGTCGCCCAGCAACCCAGCCATGGTAGAGTTGATTGCCGCGCGTATTGGGGGTGTCATCACTGCTCAGAAATATGTGCTGTGCCAGTACAACGTCCCGCGGACAAGGCTGGCTGACGCCACCAAAATCACACCAGGGAAGCGTGCTCCGACGGTCACGTCGCTCGAAGAGGAAGGTTGGGTTGCAGTCAGCGCCATGGTTGAGAAAAAGCGCATTGCGCCTGTCATGGACGACTTGACCCATGTTGGAGCTACGGATATCCTAGTACTGGATATTCACAATACCAGAGGCAGCTAGAACGCATCTTCGATCGAGTTATATCCCTAAAAAAGATGTTCAAATGTATCTGAAGATTCCATGGTCAACTTATGAAAACAGTGCATGGCGGTTCGGATGCCTCAGCCAGCCCGACAGTAAGTATCACAAGCTTATTCGGGGACATCAAAAATATACACTAGCTCCGAATTTGACGAGTATAGTTTCTTGTTGCTTGCCCTCCGGGTCACCCCCTGGATTCACTCCACTTGTCTCTTAGTTAACGTTGATATGTGCAGACTGATGTCCGCCAGCAACTGAGCGGAAACCAGGTCAGTGTCACGACAATTGGATAAGCTATCTTCTTGAAAGATGCCCTATCGTGTGGACTCAGCCAATTTAAATCTTGATATATTTGCTATGGACTGATGTAACACTACCTAGTCGGAGCATCCACTGGGCCATTCCTTGCAAAAAAGATCATTTCACCACTCAAGTGTCGACTATCCCTCCTCACCCCGTGGCGCAATGTTGATGTCATGGGTATGTATGCCCATCAGAAGCCAACAATCACAGCTGACCAAGCACTCGAAACTTCAATACTGAGTGTATCAGGTATGTATATCGTACCAAGTGTGTTAGAAAGCCCCCTCAACCTCCTGAACGCCATCCCCGAGCCCCAAGGCCATTTGCAATAAGAAGAATCAAGAAAAATCGGTGTAGAAAGAATGAAAGCCGCAACCTTTCCGGACCGTACTTCTCCTCCTTCGGGAACCCCGTCAAGAAAATAAAGTAGAATACATGTGAAATAAGTACAACTAGTGGTGGAATGTCTAGTAAATCGGGCGGCTCTCCTCCCATTTCCGGTGTACACCAGCTCTCTCGGTGACTTCACCAGACGGCCGAGATTCGTTCGCTTCCCCCTTTACATCTGGACCGAAAGACACACGAGCGCTCTTGCGTCGCCGCGAACTACCTCCCTCACCAATACCAGGCCTGCTCGGCCCTATCCATTCCCAAGCCCGGCCGACCTCGCCGTTGTGACTCTCCCTCTGCCCGGTACGAACATTGCTGTTCTGCTCGACAACCACGCGGACCCGCTGCCAAAGACGGTCTCGGTCGGCGAGGCTATGCATCGACCGCAGTACGTCATCGCGCAGGTTTGGAAGGAAGAGGAATGCGTCGTCATCCCCGTCTTCAAATGCAAGCTCCTTCTGGTTGGCGAGGCGTTCGAGAACCTGATCGACTAGCCCGGGAACCTTGGCCGCCAGTGTGCGGCTCGTGTGGTAACTACGTTGCGCATACATGATCGATAGTAGAAAGAGCATCAGTCCACCAATGCTGAGTCGATATCGAGCCAATCCGAGTTTGAGGGAGCGCTGGATCGAGCACCTGTACGAAAGGCGAGCGAGAGAGGTGGATGATAGTCTGGTGGTAGGAAAATCAGCGGCACCTCCGGTTCTATGGGTTTGGCGATGGGTCTGGTTAGTGTAAATGGTCAGATACTTTGTGTGCAAACTTGCGCTTTCAAAGGGCGGCGCATCCTGCAGAAATCATAGTGGAATGGGCTTACTCACTCGTCAACTAAGGGCTCTTCCACCTCGACTTGAACCTCTTCTCTGGCCTTGACTTCTCCTATCGCCGCAGCCCAAAGGTCGTCGAACTCATCGGCATTCATCCGCTTGCTCCGCTTCTGGCTGAGGACCTCTTTGAGCTCTTGCTCCTCGATGGCGGGGCTCTCTATTGGCGTTCCTTCTGGCTCAGCTGGCTCTCCACATTCGAACTTGGCCCTCCGGTCTCGCAATTCTTCAACGGCCTTGTCAGCGACGGCTTGGACTCGGCGGACTTTCTCGCCATCCGGCTCGCAGGTTGGGGGAAGGGGAACAAGACCGCCCATGGACATAGGGTGGGGCTTCAGAATGAAATCTGGCTCGCAACGAACAGTGAAATCCTCGTAGCAGTACGCATGAGGAGGACAGGTCTCGCATTGCGGTTCCACAAGGGGCAGCGCCCACTCGGGGACTTGGACGTTGATGTTTTCGACTCCAAATTTTGAAGCCAATTCGGCTGCCCAGTTTGGGAGTTGGACGTTGGCAGGAATGAGCTGACCCGGATCACGACCAAGCCCACAATACCCCACAGCAATCTTTTCCTGTCTATACCAAGCCGCGTACGCGAACAGCAGAGTCGTCGCCAGCACCCAGATGGGCGTTGACAAGGCGGTGCTGCGCTTAGTCTGGCGAGGCTTTCTGCGCGCGAGAGCTATTTGCGGGTTGGCTTGCTCTTCTTGGTCGAGCGCCAGCTGTTCTTCTGGCGTGAACTCTTCCCCAGGTTCGATGTACGTCGACCGCGGCTCGGGGGTCTTATGGCTCACGATGCGGTTGACAGGCATCTCGAATGACTTGGAGACGGTATCGGACTCGTCAAAGTCGCGGAACGTCAGCCCATCGGTCCGTCTCCGACCAGCAGACGGCGTTCTGCTCAACTTGCCCGAATCCATGCCGGTAGTCTTCCGACGATTGCTGGGTGTTTTCACGGGAGCGGGTGGCGAGCTGCCTCCGCTCTGGAACGGGTTGTCGCTGCTGAAAACGCCTTCGGTTTCGGGTGTGCGTTTGAAAAATAACTCCTCTTCCTCAGGCGGCTCCAGCTTCGGCGCTTTCGGTGCCGGTGTTGTTCGTCGACTCCTTCTCGCCGACCGTGACCCGTCGGCGTCGGGCGCCGTGTCCGTATCTGACGTAGGTGCGAGCTGGGTGCTCGCGGATCGTGACTGCCTTTTGCGAGGGCTCTCGCGCAGCGGCGCCGGAGCGGGGTCCGGATCTACTGACTCGCTCTTTACCCTGGTACTCTTCCTGGGCGAGCGGGCGCGAGACGATGATGGTGGAGGCTGCGCGAAATCCTGATCGAAATCGGTACTCGTCGAGCTTTGAGAGTCGGCGTTGACAATCCCAAGACTGGTCCTCTTAGCGCGCGCGCGGGCAGCTAGGTACTTCTTGGACTGCGGAACAACATGATCGTTGAACAGCTCAACAAGTTGAGGCTTCTTCGCCGTGGCCGAATATTGGACATTGTGTGTGACGAGGATGGAGCGCAAACGTGGAACAGTCAGCGACTTCGGGTCGAAGCCATCCAACAGGTAGTCGACACTCTCCGAGTCCGACATGTTGGCGATGACAGGTACGCGGGTAGACCTGCGTCGCTAGAGAAGGTAGAGGGCGCTCGTTTTCTGACCGCTGTGAGAGTTGACCGTTGGATTTGTGCCAAGAATATTGCAAAGCGTATCAGTTTGTTGATTGCCGAAGAAAACCTTCTGGAATTTGGCGCATGCACACTGTTGGGAGCCTTGTCGGACAGCTACGGCCCAACAGGGGGATCTTGGGAGAGGCGTTGCGACGATGCGAGAGAGATAAAACCCGTTTCGCGACTGGGAATTTCTAAAAGTTTTGATATTGCGCGTGGGCGACAACAGCTCCTGCCGTTGACTGTCAGGTTGTCCCGGGAAGATTGCAGAGCTTATCGATGTGTTGAAATGACGAAAGCGGGCCTTGACTTGGTTGTGGTGGGCAACCTCAAATCCCTCCGCCACAACGCCACACATAATGTGGCAAATTCAACACCATTTCCTCTCAAACCGTCATGGCTGCATGAATCTAACATTAGCATCCAACGAGGTTCCATTGTTTACTCTACTTCGCACAAACAGGAAAGTTTCACGGGGCTGGATTTGTCAGACCAAAGCAGAAAATAACTGTGTTTTATATATTTACTTCCTTCTGTTTTCGTTTCATGTTTCTTTCTTCATTCCTTTCCCTTTCTGCTTGATACCGCATTGCAAAACATCAAGCCCAGAACGTTCAGGACTGCGCGATTGTGTGGTGCCAGCAGAGTCTTTTGAGTCACTGCTTTGTTGTAGAGCGGGATACTAAGATACCTGCAATTCGTGCATCACATTACAAGATATCGACCTTCTTGATCTCGGTCCATTCCTTTTCAGCCTTGGGGACCACCACGATCAAAATCCCATTCTCCATTTTTGCCGTAATGTGATCACCATCAACCTGATCATTGTTGGCCTCAACAGGCGGAAGCTGAATCTTGCGTTCGAACAGACCAACTTTCCGCTCGCTTGAAACCATGGTCTTGATAAAGGCCTCGTCGCCAGGGCGGTGGACAACACCGCTAACAACCAGTGTCTTGCGATCGGCGTCCCAGTTGACACCAATGTCTTCCTTCCTCGCACCTGGGATGGCGACATGAATGGTCCAGTTCTCACTTGTGTCGAAAACATCGATAGGTGGCGTGAAGGTTCCGTCATCTTCAGGGACCCTTCCGTCGACGTTACCTTGCAGCATCTGGCGCTGAATTTGCTCAACATATTCGCGGAGACGCTGGGCGAAGGGATGGTTGGCGAAGCCCTCCATCATTGCCGGAATGTCAAAGTTGGCACCAAACGGAGGCGGTCCTCTAAAAGGCGGTCCATGGTGAGAGTGCCCGTGTGGCCCGCCCCTTCCGCGACCTCCAAAGCCACCACGCCGGCACCCGCGACGCCGATTAGGGGAGAACGGGCGAGGGAGCTCTTCGGCCGGGTCGGGATGCTCTGCGTCGGCATCGGGCATCGTCGTGGGGCTCTCAGCCTTCTCAGGGTCTCTTTCGTCCTGGATCTCGGCCTCAGCGGCAGCAGCTGCGGCGGTGATATCGTACAAGTCTGCCTCCTCCTCATAACCCGAGCGGGCTTCATGGCCGTGCCTGTGTCCACGATGAGAGCGACCGGGGGGGCGACGACCCCAACCGGCCCCGAAGTCACGGCGGCCAGACCATGCGTTGAAGCCAGCGGGTCCAAATGCAAACCCGTGCTCCGGGTTTTGGGTGTGGTCTACCCCAAAGCCGGTGGCCGGGGAGTTGATGAAATTCCAAAAGGGTCCCGGCTGCGGTGGCCCATGAGGCGGGAAAGGGGGAGGGTTGGGGGTGTTATTCCAAGACATTGTCAACTTGGTTTCAATGTAATCGGGCGAGTGGGTGGTGTGCGAGAGAGAGAGGGGGAGGGAAGGTCGAGGACAAAGGCTCTCATCATAAATACGCTGTATGGACGTCCAAGGTGTGCGCGTCCATGGCTGCAAGTAGGCATCAGCTCCCTGCACGCAAGCAAAAGAGCCGCCCCCCTCCCGCTTCGGCCCCGGCACTCTGTCTCGGCGGCGGCTTTGATGGCTCATAAACTGACCGAACAAACTAGCCCATCGCCACCCGTGATGACGACGCACCCCCACCCCACAGCTATGAAAGGCTGTCAGCCTAGACGAGGAAAAGTTGTAAAAGAAATCCGGCAAAGATAGATGACAAGAATCGGAACGTTTGCGCGTCACCAAAATGTCACCTGCCACGCGTCTGGCCGTTGCCGACGCGGCTTCCAGTTGTCTGCTCAGTTGGGCGTTCCCGTCTGATAGGCCAAGCTCACCTCCAACTCCCCGCGAGATCTGTTCTCCACCCTCCAGCCACTTGCCCTGTCTGAACAATGCACACTTCAGCAATTTTCCCCTAGAACTGGCTTGCCAGTTGAGTGCAGTTCTGCCCAAGGTATATTGATGTGTATGTGAAATAAACGGATGTGAATCCATTCCAAAAAAAAAGAACGCTATACCCAACACTGGCCTGTGGGGCAAGGTATATTGATATTTCTAGCCATTAACTCAACTCGCTGCACGCAAAATAGCCCCATCGAAGCATGCGTCTGGCATGGACGCCCGCTCTCCGTACACCGTGTGAGATATCGGAACAATCCCCCTATCACACGGTCCAAAACCTCATACTACATTCCTCATAAATTCATTCCGTACACTGGCGCTCATCACATCTTTTCAGCCTCCGCTCCTACCAGCTCGAGTTTCTTTTCCGCCTCCACGGCCCTCCGGTTGGCCTCCGCCACCTCCCTTTGCAGCTGTTTGATATATTCAATGGCCAGCTCAACCGTGCTCGCTTTGCTATTAGGAATGGCGCCCGACTTGTCCTTCTTATCAATGATCTCCTGTTCTGGTATCTTGGTCTCATTTGGAGGATGGGGGAGAAGAGTTGCGATCTCCTGGAGCGCCGAATTTATCCGATTCCGCCTGCCCTGTTCGGCAATTTTATGTGATGTTCGCTTTGATGTCAGGTTTGTGGAGAGCTCGCTTGGATATGATACGCCGGGGACTGTGTTCCCTTCAAGAATCCGCTGGTAATTCGACTTGGTCGCGAGAAGGTGAGAAGCCGAGTCCTCAGCCGTGACACCACCCGGCAGCAGCGGCTTGATGTTTGGTGAGATCCTTGGTCGCAGAGCAGGCGATACCTGAACCGAGCCCACACTCCCTCGTTTCTTACTCCCCCTTGCCATCAGCAACGGCGTTTTCCGGGTACCGGCTGACCCAGGCGCCAGCAGCGGGCTTTGGTTCGCAGAATTCGTCAGGGGCAGTTTTGTGAAAATAGGAGACGGGAGTGGCGCCAGCCCTGGTGTCTTAACGAGACTAGTGTCTTGTATGGATTGTACGACATCATGTGAGGTTTTCGGTGGTTGGTCCAATCTTGAGAAGTTGGCCGACTCCGGAAGTTCAAATGACTCGATATGCTCCGCGTCTACCGGCTCTTGACTGCCAGCCCTTACTGGAGGGTTGCGGTTGTTTGGGGAGCTCAATTTCATCAGTGATGCCGGTGTAGCAGGAGACGGCGCTCCAGGTCGGGGCACCTGAGGCAGATTGGAAGAGCCGGTAGTTTGCGGTCCGATAAAAGGCGACGGCCTCGCAGACCGAGGTTTTGGTAGGGGTGGCGGGGGCATCTCAACTGGCGTGATGTCATTCAAAGCGTGTGGAGAGACTGACCCGTTTTCCGAGTCTGTTGCTCCTGTTGTAGAAGAGGCTGATGTCTGAATCGGGGCCGATGAGTGCTGCTGCCGGGCATCTTGGTCCTTCTCGGCGTTCTCAACCAGTTCGGTCAAAACTTGTGCGTTCAATGTTGGGGTCGCGCCTGGCTTCCGACGCAATGGCTTTGAGATCGGCGATTGCTTGATGTTGGGCTTGCTCCTCGACTTTGCTGCAGTCTTTCGTGGTTTTTTAGCCGGCTCTCCGAGTGCAGGATTTGGCAAAGGAGCAGTTGAGCCTTCGAGGTCGATATCTACTGGCGAGCTTGCAGTGACGTTTCCGTGTCGGTGGTCAAACATGCCGAGGCCGTCGTTCTGTGCGTGTAACGCTGGCGAGGTTAATGGACTGAAGTAGGCCCCAGGGACAGTAAATTGATTGTCAATGGAGAACTGTGTCTCCAGTGGCGTTACCGCTGGTGACACCAGGGGCGTGAAAGCCATCTACGCGAAAATCAGCATACAAACTGCGTAGGGAGAGCTCCGGGGCTCTCTACGCACATCTTGCTGGTCCTTTGACCGTTGGTAACGATAGTCGATAGGTTGCTGCTGCTGAGACTCGGAGGATCCGGGTTGAGAGTAGTATTGGCCTGCGCCTGGTTGAATCTCTAGGCTCCGTGGAGTCGGCGGTACTATTCGATTTTGTTGGTGAGAAAAGAAAGCAGCCTGGTGCTCCTCCAACTGCCGGCGTTGGTGTTGTATCTTCTGCTGCTGGAGAAACTGAATCTGGGCGTCTAGGCTGTTGACAATGGCCTCGCTGGGAGTTGGTGGCGGCAGCATTGTCGTCGGTATGGTTTGATACGAGCCGGCACTCGTCATGGAAGGCATATGATGATGAAGTACAGAATCTCGGGAGAGCACGATGGGCGCATCCGTGCCGCTCATTGGGGTATCCGGTTGCTCGCGCGATGATTGCAACATATGCGTACTGTCGCTAGATTGGAAGTCCTGGAAATCATAACTCAAACTGTCGCTGAGGCTGCCCATGCCGTTCATATCCAAGAATTGCTGGAACTCGTCGTCCCCAGTCGTGTGCATCGGATGGTCCGAGACGTTCCATGCTGAAGAGTCCATCCTGGCCATTCCACCCAACACACAAGGGAAGTCGACGACGGCCGGACCTGAGCAGAACAATATGCAAAAAACACCCCTCGTTCCGGAGTTAGTCTCACAGTCCCAGCGAGAGTCTGGCGCTGGGCAATACACCCGAATAAGGTTGCGAATCTCCGATTGCGGCTGAACTCCTCACGTATTGTCTTCCCGTTGTCCTGGACTTGGGTCGCGGGCCGCGTCTAGTAAGTACGCTTCATGGAGCGAGGTAGCGGACGTGGGCGCGGTCGCGGGCGAAGGCTTGTCTATTACACACTTGAATGTCGTGCTGGTGAAGTGAAGCCGGCCGGGTTGCGGCTCCGTGCATGGAAGAGCGCAGTCACAGGCAAGCAATCAATTTGAGCCCACCAGCTGCGAATGCGCGCCTGGTGCTGGTGGGGTGCCCTTGGTCTGTGCCTTTTCCCGCAGCGGGGGTCGGTCGGCCTTCTGATTATCCAGGGGCCAGGTCCACTTGCACTCCTTTTTAGCGTTTTCTATGCAATAGGTAATGGTTACCTCACGGAACCTCGAGACACCAGGTGGGAAGCGCGGTAAATCTGCAGCCTCCATTTCTCGCCGAAATCCGGGCCCCCAGAATCGATAACCTGGGACCCCCGCCCAGCTCCTCCTCGTGCAGGTCACATTTGCATGAGCCTTGCAGGTCTCCACAACCCCTCCCGCGGTAACTTGCCTCTTGGTGTTCAAAATCCCAACCCTGGCGTTTGATGAGTCTAGAGCCTAGATCCGCCTATACATATTCTGCTCCACGGTTCCTCCATGTAATGTACTTCATCCATGATGGCCTCCATGGCCTCCATGGCCTCCTCGCATGACAAGAAAAGGAGAAAGCGAGCGAGCGTCGAGCAGGGTCGTGACCTTTCGGAGACTATCCACAATGATGAAGGCGCTAGCGTTGTTTTCGTTTACCGAACTCATGCCGGGGGGTGTATATGGTGGGGGTACCGGGAGAGTATGCAACATTACATGATGAGAGCTGGAAGTTTGGGAGCTCAGAAGCCCAAGAGCAGCGAAAAGCAGCTGGTATTTCCACTCCTTGTAGCAAGCCCGAAGCGTATTGTGCGCGGTCGGGATGCATCTGGTCACATAAAATTCATCGACGTGGATGCTGGGATGTGACATGGGATCTGCCATGCATCTGCGCTGCGCGCTCGCCCGTATGGATGAGCTCCATATACTAAAGGGATGTTAGACTCTAGCCTAAGTGGCTGGGAACGTTGAGAACCCATTGTGAAGCCCTTCTCTTTGAGGGCCACCATGTCGATCTGTAGTCATACAATCACATGGGAAGCATGGGGGTTCGGGACTAAGGTATTGTTGATATCCATTCCCATCTCTCGTCCACATATAAATCTAGGTACAGGTGACGCAGGCTCCTCTTCCCACAATGCTAAAAATATCCATTCGGTATCCAATCCGGGTTGCTTCATCAGCCGCTCATCTCAGTCCCCCAAATAATAGCAATTACAGCATCACGGCAACAAATACACGGCGCACCGAATATGGTACCGTGCTGTGAGCCGATGAGAGATGCATTGTGACACAGCGAATGCCGCGAAAAGAAAATATTTCCCAAACAGACCAGATCCCCGGGTCGCCGTTGCAATGCCAGTGCTGTGTGAAAAGTGTGTACAGAAAAAAATACATGAGTTTATGTGCATGGGCCCCTATTTCCGATGCTGGGCTACAAGCCTGCGTAAGTTGCGAAGCAGAGGGAGATATATGTTCGGATTTTCTCAGGTGAGAAACAGACAATCAAGTCTGAGAGAACGAAACTAGAAGAGACTTTTGAGTGAACCAATTCCTGTTTTTGGCTCCCGAATACATCATCGGTAAAAGCGCGTGTGGTGGCGTGTGGCGAAGTTGCTGAAGCAAAGACGTCTAGAAAAGCCTTTGATGAGGGTATAATATAACGAGACGTGAGATCCAAGCCAGCATGGCTATCATGAACAACATAGTCGTGAGGGCGTGACAGTTGGCTGCTGGCGCAAAGGAGAAGGCGCGAAGAAGGCGAGAGCTTTCAAGGCCAAGAGCCAATCATCGACCATCGCCAAGGTTGAGCCAGCTCATGTCATCCCGCTTATTTTGTGACTGCTTCGAAGAGGCGGGCGCTAGAGGCGTGGTATTGTAGAAGGTGCCGTTATGGGGACGGTCGAGCCCCCAAGGCTTGGATGAAGTAGGATCCCATGCCTCGTGAACAGACGCAGGAATACCACTGGAGTATCCCGAGACAGAGCTGATTGCGCTCACCGGTCGCTGTGTCTCAATTTTACCGAGCATGGCTTCCTTCAGTTTCTCGTTGTGCTGTGCTATGGTCGGGCTGCGAGACGCAACGTGACTGAATGATGCACGGGGCTCGTAGATTTGCAACGGGGGGACAGTGGCGCTGTCCTGCGTTATCCGGTGCTGGGTATTGCTGTAACGGGAGCTCGACTCTGATACCACTGTCGTGCGCTTGGAGGTTGCGTTTGGCGCGCCATTGCCGTTTCCATTCCCATTACCGAAGCCGAGAAGACCCAGCGCAGACCCACCGGACCAATATCGGTTCCATCCGGAACTGCGCCGCGTGTCTCCGTGCTGGTCAACCCCCGCTGTTGTCGACGGGCTTCGCGGCCTTGGCTCCACCGTGCCGGGGGCGAAAGATACCCCCTTTTCGTCCCTCATCTGCAACGGCGGTGCGGGAGAGGCCGACCGTGTGGCCGCCATTGCGGCAGCAGCTTGCGGAATGGGCTTGCTGATAGTGCTCTTGAAAGCCTTGAAGGTGCTGTCAACGGAGCTACGCTTGGTATTTTGGCTGGTGTTGCGAGTTGGGGCAGACTGGCCAGGTTTTTGCTGGTTCAGGCGGCCCATTAGGATTGCCATAGAAGAGAATGAACTCTGAGAGTCCTGAGTTTGGTGTCCGCGGAAGACTCCAGCTCCACTGGGTCCTTGAGGCAGGCTGTTGGTCGCATATCCAATGCCCGACTTTTCATTCGACGATGTTCCACTTGCCCTCCTCATGTGACCTGCCTCCATATGCGCGTTTTGCCTCCTCTTTCTCTGTAAGCACCAGTAGATACCGAAGAGAACGATGGCTATCCCGAAGATGGAGCTCAACACGACAGCGAGGATTGTGTTGGTGGTAGTGGCTCCATCAGTCTTCACGGCTGCCGCCGCGCCATCCGAAGTCCCGGTAGCTGCCACAGGAGCGGTGGTGCTCGAAGGTAGTGAGGTTGATGTTGCGGTGGTCAATAACGATGAGGAAGAAGACTTGGCGATAGACTCGGACGCCAAGAGCTTGACTTCTCCCAGCGTTGCACTGGCGTTTTTCCAGCTATTCTCTCGCGCATTGAACATGCATAAAATATCCTCCTCGTTTCCACCAGCAACCACAACCAACCCGTTCGGGTCTTGTGCCAGCGCGTACGTGCTCCTCGTCGCCGTCGGCGCTAGCGTAGAGTTGTATGGCGGCCAAGAGTTCACTGTCAGTGGCGTGACATCCCGTCTTCTTGCCCAGCTCTCGCCCTCCTCTTCCTTCAATGATCGTTTGACAGGTGCCGAGTTCTGGACTGGCTGCTGGGGGCCGGTGAATAAAACAGAGCGAGTGACAGTGTTTGGTGATACGGTCATATCGAAACTGTACAGGTTCTTTGACCCATCATCGCCTGTAATGACGATGGTTTTCACAGCTGAGGCATCCTTCGGAACTGCTGCCACAAGCGATGCCCCCGAGTCTACCCAGCCAGCTTGCTGGCTAAAGAGCATAATCTGCTTGTTTCCGGTATTGCCGCCGATAAGGACAGCCTCGCTAGGAGACCACGGCAGAAGCATCGGATTGATGGTCGGGGACGCAATCGATTCGAAAGCTAAAACTGTATGGGGTGCCGATGCCCCAATGGTAAATGTTTGCGAAGATGGGTTTTTGGACCCATCCTGAGAGCCAGCGTAAATGAGAATAGAATCTGTGCTGTTAATGTAGGTAGCACCGTGCCATAACCGATCCTGGGTTACCGGCTCCGGCAGAGTGATTGTCTCCCATACACCTTTGGAATAAGTGAACTTTTGTATGCCATGATACCCTTGCCGTTGTCCCTTCCCACCGACGATGAAGAGCGCCGCGGTTGACGGATCACCTGGTGTCGACCCAACGCAGACGCCTCCCGTGACCTTCTCGCCCGTAGGCAATTCCTTCCATTTGGCGCCAGTCGTCAACGGCAGGGCTTGAAAAGCATCGGCCGAGTAGGTGTAGAGCGTGTTGTTGAAAACGACAGAGCAAATGTCCTTCAACGGGACCTTTGGCTGAGGAAGCGGCATCTTGGCAACCTGCCACGTTCTCGCAGCGGAAGTGTTGAGCAAGCCAGACAGATCGGAAGCCCAACGAACTGCCCAGGCCTGAGGTCGAGACGCGGGTCCAAATCACAGGGACATGGTGAATCCTATGATGGGGTATCAATTCAAAGTGGTGCGAAGTGTAGAAGTGATCGCCAATTCGAAGTCTGGAAATCGAGGGCCGGCCCTTGGACGGTGATCGACGGAATAGATCTTGGTCAAATGCGTTTCTGGTTCACGACAAACAGATGTGCTCGCCAGCGGTCGATCGTGACGACGCAAGAAACAAAAGATTCCCTCTCTAGGGGTTTCGTGTCGCAGGAAGAGGGGTGGTGAAGCGAATGAGCCAGGGCAGCAGTGTGAGTTTCCCCCTTCTTTCCAAAATCCGGCTGTTCTTGGTACTCAAACGTCCTGCGAGCCCCTGACGCGTTCGTTGAAGCGGAGAGCAAGACGGGGGGGGCTGTGCTGGATATGGCGTCGTCGTCTAAAAGAATTGAAGCAGGAGTGTGTTGAAAATAGCAGCAGACTAGATCTCCCTGTGATGGCGTGCGTCCCGGACGAGTGTCGATACAGCCAGATGCTCGGCTCCCTGGCGTTGAAGACGGAGCAACAAGCTGACGACGGCGAGAGAAGAGAGGAGAGCGGCGAGAAGGGGACGGACGGGACGGGGCACAGGCCGACCGCACAGCTCGACTTCCATGCAAGCACCCACGAGGGTGGGAGATGAACTAAACGGCCAGAATGGATTCGGACAGGGGCGGCGGGCGCCGGGGCGCCGGGCGAATCAGGAATGCCAATGGAGGTGCCTGAGAGGGTAGCACTGGGGTCGTGCTTGCCTCTTGGCCCGCACCTGACTGTCGCCTATCCGACTGGATACCTCGGTCATCACCCAACCGGGCACCCCGCCAGAGGTACCATCGCCTTTCTGCGACTTGCAAGCCTGGTCATGGGTGAGGGGGGCTTGGACAATCATGAGGAGGCACAGGCGCAAACAGAAATTGGGCTCTCGATGCGCCGATGCGCCCGCCTGCGAATCAACACACACCATACACTAGCCCCGGCAAAGCTTGCCTCTGTCACGACGGACTGGATGCTTCGTCGACGACTGTCAACAAGGACTGCTATCGTCCATTTGATTGCATCACATAGCGACCTGACCGAATACCTACCAAGTCCGGACCGGGCAGTAGAAGCTTCTACGCACTGATCAGAAACAAAGGCAGCCTCACGGAGGCAACCTCTTGGAAGGAGGGCATATTCCGGAACAACCCCCCAGATTGCGCGTAAAATTGTACACCGTCGGGTCCCGATCAGACCCTGAGGTGAGGCAGGAGCAGAAATAACTCGGGAGCGTTTCGCTGTCCAGACGAGTGGCCTACCGCCAGGGATTTGTTCTCCTGCTGTGAAATTTGTGCAAAGCCACAGGCGGCCAAACAATTCAGTGCACTTGGAGTGGGTGATGAGACCCTGCGCATGGGCAAGGAAACGCCATCGAACGGGAGCCCTGCCTTGCTCTTGTCGTGAAACAGTCGTTCCTTGGGCACGCCCCTGGCGCTAGCCCTAAAGCGGAAGGAGGGAGGGGGGTATTGCAGGCACAACCCAGCCGATCTGTGGCTTGCCCTTGTCTCCACCCAGGCCGTTGAGGCCCTCCGCAAGCTGCCTTCGTTCGCGATCTTTGGATATACAATATTACACAGGAGTGGTGGTTGAGGATGCGGTTGACCATTCTCTATACCACTCATCGCTACGGCCGGGATGCAATTTTCGCGCGGTTGGGGGAGTATTATGGGCGTCGGCGGGCGGAGATGGTAGATGGCTGAATCCTGCCGAACCACGGATGCTTGCAGTGAGCATGCGACGGAAAGAAAATATGCTGCACTTTGGGTCCTCATCAGTCGCAGCCCTCCCCTCGTACATTTTATATGCACCGTTCCAGTAACCTGGGAGTTTGGTGTTTCTAATTTGCGTCTATTCTTGGAGACGACCGGAGTTTGCGAGTGGGGAACAAGCCACCGGCCATGCTTAGACTTGTCCCCCTCGACGTGCGTGCCTATTGTTTAATTAGCTCTGGAAGTGTTTGAAGGTCGAGCTTACAAGGGTTGCTCTCATTTGTTTCTGCGCGAGGCAACATCGAGACTAAATCCTGATGTTTTGACAGTATGCACGCGCTTTGCTCGGTCCTGCAGATCAAGATCTGGTCATGACGCATACAAGATCATTATCGCCCATCTGTCGAAGGAGCACTAAGCATGGGTTGCGGGCGGGAATGCAGAAGATGCACAGGATTGGGAGGCTGTTCCTTTGCGCTGGCCATATAAGCGCCCGGCACCCAGCTAGTTCAAGACTCATGTGAGCAGCGTGACGGCCAGTCGGCCTCTCATTGTAGGAAATCGGACAACTTGGAGCGCGCGGCTTGCGGCTCATCAGACTATTGCAGGAAAGAGCTTGAGGCAAAAGACTTAATTCTTGTCGCTCCCCGGAAATGTGGTTACCAAGTACAATAAAAAAAAGCCCGAAGAACATAACAAGCTCTGTTGGATGAGCCAGGCAAGCAAAAGTCAGCTCTTGAGCTGCCGCCATGCCCCAAACTCCATTCCTTTTGGTATAAACAAATAAAAACCGTGGTATCATATGCTGCAGACTACCGTCATCTGCAAAAATTGTCTGCCCAGTAACACCTCCTCCGCCCGCCGTTCCAGTTGATGCCGATCAAGTACGGTATGTCCTCCCCGCCCCAAGGATACTCTCCTGGGAGGCTCCAAGTCGATGTAATCAGCTGTCTGTCATGTTTTCCTTTCCTAAGTTCTCCTGATCCATGCCTGCGCCTTGCAATTACAACCGTGTTTTACCGTATAGATACCCTAGGCAGCCGAGATGAAGGCCGATGCAGGCAGGTTCGCTTTTTGGTCCTCGAACGACTTGAGAGCGAGTTCAAAGTTCCAGTTTGCGGCGCCTGCAAGACATAGCTCTGAGTATTCAGCCGTCATGCCAGTCAGTTTTGACAGCTCCTGAACCAGTTGCGCTTTGAGAGCTTCGTCTGGTATCGCGACTTGGACGGCTAGAACCGGGTTAACCTGCGAGGCGACAGCAGCAGTAGCAACAGGAGCCGCGGCTTGCTGTTGTGCCAGTGTCGAAGCTGGTGTCGGCGTTGGTGCCGGCGTCCAATTATGAAGCGTGAGTTGATCGCTGATCACTCGGTAAGGGTGCTGAGGAGGTGGGTTGTTTGGTTTACTCGGACCAAGAATGAAGGTGCGCGAGAAGGTTCGTGTCCCAAACAGATTAACCGATAGATCGGCTTCCTCAAACTGACCCTGAACGATGATAATCAAACCCATTGCGAAGCCTTGCCCAGAGGGGTCGGCGAGATGTGGGAAGGTGTGGCAGTCGATAAGCCACTGGCCTGGCTGATCCATACCAGGGTGGCGAGTGGGAGGCAGGGCTTTCCACAGGTCGGCGATAAGGCTGCCTCCGGTAAAAAGACGCTGCTGTGTCGCGGATGAGCGACTGCCAATTTTCTGGATGTTGCGCGAAAATTTCATGTAGGATTTCCACGGAAGTGACCGACCGGAACCCGGCATGACAGAGATGGAGAACCACGAGTCGTCGTCGTAGAACTCGGAAACGAGGCGATCTCGTTCAGTGTCAAACATGGGGAAAAACGCTTGCAAGAATGCCGGCGCCACATTATTGTCGCCGTCCCGCAGATTGGAAGGCAGCTGTGGGATTGGTGTCGGTTGCAGGGCCTTCAACGACTCGGCAACCTCTTGTGGAGTTCTGACCTGTTGTCCGTTGAGATTTTGCAGAGATGGGAACCACTTGAGCAGCTCTGAGGTGCAGTCCTGCACGGTTGTGACAGGGTTTCCTACCAAATGAAGCTCCTCGAGGTTCTTGAAGCGATGCCGCCACTTAGACATCTTGGCAAGTGTGTCGAGGTTATTGCCACTAAGATCCAATCGCTTCAAGCCGGGAAGATCAATTGCTAGCTGGAAGACTTGACCGACGTCGTTGATATCGTTGCGAGCAATAGACACGGCCTGAAAGGCTTCATTCTTTTCCTCGGCTGTCTTGTACTGCTCTGTAGCAACCCGTAGCAGCGCCCTGAAGGCCTTCTCCGCTCTTGACCCTTGGCTAAACACGTCCATATTTCTGAGAATCTCGTCTGCGCCAAGTGCTGACAGATCAAGTAATCGTTGCTCCGGGTTGTAGCGCTTGGCCAGGACTTCGGTTAACTTGGTCTTCAACTCGAGCGTTGTCGACGAGATCTCCGGCATCTTTTCATCCGTCTCCATGATAGTAATCGGGGCGCCAGCATAGACATATCCGGAGAGACGCAGCAAGTCTGGGACATCGTCCTTACTAACGCTAATCCAGAAATAATCGTTGTCCATGATGCTCTATCATCGGTCAGAATGCATCCTCCCCGATGCTAAATGTTCTGGGAAACAATTCGTACCTTGCCAATTGTAACCTTCTTGTCTTTAGAAGCTTTGCGCTCAAGAAAATCAAGTAGGGAGCGGCGTCCGCCATCCTCGTTACCCGCAGCCTTGCTCTCACGAAAGCCGTGGACCTTCAGAGTCACCTTGGAGAAGTGCGCCTTTGAGGTAGCGACCGAATTGCGACCTCCAACGTAGTTCTTGACATTATCCGCGATTCGTGACGATGCTCGTGTTGATCCTCTACCCTTTCCGGCGCGGCCTCCACGAATCCCGCCGCGTCCCTGAGCTGCGCCTCCGTTTTGTCCACTGCCTGCAGGTGCGTCCATGGCAACGTCACCATCTCGGTCGGTTTTGCCTGCATTACGGCGCTTGCTGATGCCACCATGAGTGGTGCGGCCTGGGGCTCGATGGGTGCCAGTGGCATTGCGAGGCCCGGTCGGAGCCATGACGTTCAGAGAAGTGGGCGACTTCTGGCGATCCGGCGCAGACAGGCGAACCTAAATAACTCTCTCGGGGGAAAAATGACAACGAATGGGTGTGGGCTTCGTCGCTGACGGAGCGGGATTTCCTGCCTTTTTGGCCTCTGTGTTGCTTTGTCCGAACTGGCGGCCTTTGGTAGTGAGGAGGAAAGTTGGCGATGGATCTGCCCG
>Ga0247780_1000122_pt1 | contig 73799 bp, 76 predicted proteins | sample UWRJL079202R5_FD_179927 | JGI IMG/M metagenome (GOLD analysis project Ga0247780, IMG submission 179927) | Plant litter microbial communities from Arlington Agricultural Research Station in Wisconsin, United States - UWRJ-L079-202R-5 | ecosystem: Environmental > Terrestrial > Plant litter >...
GCGGCCCCGTTTTTTTTTTTTTCGTTTTCTGCCCCGGCTTTCTGCTTCACCTGCCATTGCCATTGTGCTCCTCCTCCCACAGACGACGACTGACAGACACCGGCTGTAGTCGATTGACCCAGTTTCCCAGCCATGGCGCCCTCCGCGACACAAACAACGACGGCCGTCAAGCGCCGCGAGCCTCTCTCCTCTGGAGCGGGCGAGGCTAAGCTGGCCCTCGAGGCGCCCTCGGAGCCCGTCTACCCTGACATTCAGACCATCCGGGACGCCATCCCGCCGTACTGCTTCCAGCCGACGGTGCTGCGCTCCATGTCGTATGTGTTCCGCGACCTGACGCTGATCGGCTCGCTCGCCTGGGCTGGCCTCACATGCATTCCCGGCATCGAGAACACGCCGCTGCGCTGGGCCGCCTGGATCGCCTATGGCTACGTCCAGGGCCTATTCTGTACCGGCCTGTGGATTCTCGCGCACGAGTGCGGCCACGGCGCCTTCTCGCTGCACCAGCGCTTCAACGACGTGGTCGGCTGGGCCGCCCACTCGGCGCTCATGGTGCCCTACTTCAGCTGGAAGTTCTCGCACCACCGCCACCACCGCTTCACCGGCAACATGGAGAAGGACATGGCCTTCGTGCCCCAGACCAAGGAGGACCGCGACAAGCCGCGTCTCGCCAACCTGTACATGGACCCGGAGCTCTTCGAGGACGTGCCGATCATCCAGCTCGCCAAGCTCATCGCCCACCAGCTTGCCGGCTGGCAGATGTACCTGCTCTTCAACGTCTCCGCCGGCCCTGCCTCCAAGCAGCGCGACGCCGCCGGCTGGATGCGCGTGAGCCACTTCGAGCCCACCAGCGCCGTCTTCCGCCCCAACGAGGCCTTCTTCATCTTCCTCTCGGATCTCGGTCTCGCCATCACCGCCACCGGTCTCTACTTTGCCGCCCAGGTCGTCGGCTGGCAGACCATCTTCCTCATGTACGTCGTGCCGTACATGTGGGTGCACCACTGGCTCGTCGCCATCACCTACCTGCACCACAACCACCCCGACGTGCACCACTTCGACGCCAAGCACTGGACCTTCGTCAAGGGCGCCCTGGCCACCGTCGATCGCGACTTTGGCTTCGTCGGCCGCCACCTCTTCCACGGCATCATCGACACCCACGTCGTGCACCACCTGTTCCCGTAAGTCTTACAATCCACCCTCTTTCCCCTCATACCAATTGCTAACCCCCAATCCACAGCCGCATTCCCTTCTACTACGCCGAGGCCGCCACCGAGGCCATCAAGCCCGTCGTCGGCAGCCACTACCACAAGGAGTCCCGCTCCTTCATCGGCCAGCTGTGGAACACTTGGAACACCTGCAAATACGTCGAGGCCGACCCTATCATCCCGGGCGCCCTGATCTGGGGCAAGAACGGCAAGAAATAGAGGAGCTCTAAAGGAAGGAGAGGAAGAAGCAAAGTTTTTTTTTCGTTCCCTTATTAGAGAAAGGGAGATACGAGTCCGATGCTCTTGACGACGGCGCACTGCACACAAACCACCAAAAAAAATCCAAAAATTGGGTGGGGGAAATGTACATAATCATCATGCACATGAGACACGCCTGCATACTACGGACCAGACATACGGATGCACCCAGGGGTTGGGTTGGTTGGTCCAGTCAGTTATTGGTGGCTAGACGGCGCATGGATTGAGCGGTATCATGGACGCCAAGAGACCTAGACTCGAACATCTTAGACACGATAGACTTATAGACTGGGGGTTGGGATGGGAGAGGAGGAGGCAAAAATTGGTTGTCAAATATACACAGCAGATTTGAGAGCTTTGCTTTGCTTTGCTTTGCCTGTTTGGTCTGGTGCTACGCTGCGCCGTGGGTGACTAAAGATGTACCCTGTATGACCAATGCTCGGTGCGTTTTTTAGGCGAGACGGCTGACCGCTACATCGTAAATGGGGCTGGTGTCACGGCTTTTTATGGGCAAAACATCCCATGTGTGGTGCCATCGCTCGGCTGGTAACATTTGTTGGTATCTATCTAGCTAATCGCTCTCATCTTATCGTTATCTTTTTTATTTTTTATTTTTATCTCATGTCAGACGTTCACAGGCCGGGCCGTGGCCAGAGTTGAGAGTCCCCTGAGCGAGTGTGGACGATGCCTTCTTACCGTCAGAGCAGCCCATGGTTTTTGTCATTGCAGGCTTTCTGCACTCAAAGGAGGGACTTGATATTCCGGAGCAAATTGTATCAAGACTTCGAAATGCCTTTTCACACGAGAAGAGGGAGCCTTCCTTTAGACCGGTGCCTCGGTAGTGACATTCGGTGTAATCTACCGCCCTTGTCTTCATCATTACATTTTGTATCTCATCTCATATCAGACATCTACAGCCGAGGTCCCATCTCCTCCCAGATAGACACCCACCCCAGATCCGATCGAAATCCACCAACAAGCGCCAACAAATCCCAACAAATCCCAAGTCAACATCATCAGTCCACCTTCCCCTTCCCCTTCCTATCGCCACCACCCCCCGACCAAAGCGTCGAGTCGCTCCCTCCAACCCGAATGCTAAAATCCACCACCCCAACCAGCCCACTAACCGTCTTGACCAGCCCCTCAAGATCATCGCAGACCAGCGTCGTACATACCTGCAGCACAGTAAACTCGGCATACCCAGGCTGCTCCATAAGCTGCGGGTCGAAGATGTACGCGCTCGATCCGAGCCTGTTTCTGTCCCTGCCTCTGTGTTTGCTGCTGCTGCTGCTGCCACTGCTTCTCTCGCCATCTTCAGCCTCGTCGGTCTTGTTCGTGGGAACGAGCTCTACTACTGGGGCCTCGTCGCAGACGAGCTCAGAGGTAGAAGAGGAGGCGGAGCGGGTGTTGTGTGCTCGTGTGTTTCGAAGGTGGCGCGTGGCTTCGTATGGTCTTGGCAGGGGGACATAAGGCGGGAGGCTTTGTCCTGACAGGAGAGAGTTAGAGAGGAGGGTTAGTGTGGAGAGGATGGCGTTGTGGGTTGGTTTGAGGGCGTGGAGGGCCTCGTGGAGGGCTTTCACCCAGTCGTGGTCGTGTTCGTAATCGAGAGCACATTTGTGGTCTTTGGGTGGTTCTGATGCGGGCGTCTGTTGGCTCTCATCGCCGTCGTCCGGCAAGGGGCATTTCTTCTCGTCGGTAGGGCGTTTCGGCGGCAGTGGATGCGTGGGGTGCGTGAGTGTGTAGCTTACGAGCGTTAGGTATTTCATGATACGGGTGCTCCGGAAGATGATATCGTCGTAGGCCTCGCGAGGGAACTTCCCGCCGATGGTAGGTTCCCATTTCTGCCACTCCGAGTGTTGCGACATGGACGGGATCAGCAACATGACCTTGCTGAAGATCTTGCGGCCAGCTTTATGCAATTGGTGGGCTGGCGTGTGTGGTACGTTCAAGTCCCCCGCCGTGTTGTTGACGCTCGCCTCAAGCGTAGAGTTGATGACGCCAAAGTAGTTGGCCATCAGGTACAACGTCGCTGAGAGGTCGCGTCGCAACCAGGTTCGGTCCGTCAAGGGCTTTGGGAAGATAGTCCAGAAGAAGGCAACCACACTCCCGCCTGCAATACAGGCGAGCCGATATGGCCCCAGGAGATATATTCTAGGAAGAGTAAGCAGCCAACCCTGTGGGGGAAAGATGTGGTAACATACGGATAATATGGCTGGCCTGTCCGTTCAGAAACCGCTTCCCCAAGAGTGAGCACCTGCAGCTCATAGCCGATGATGAGAACCTGGGTAACAATAACGATCATGATGGCCGGGAGGAATTGCCGATACTTGAGGAAGAAATAATACTCGATGAAGATAAACAACCACAAGAACACAACGACGCCAGCCCTATGCTCCACGACGATGTACCATATGATGAGAGACGTGAACATAGCAAAGATAGTGCCTAAGATTCGGCAGAGAAAGCCAAAGAAGGACTGGCCGGACGCTGTTGGGAGTCGGGTCGTTAGAATCAGCCATTTCGGAGCAAAGGGGAGGGTGGTAGGGCCTCACTCGTTGTCATGCCAATAGCAATAATGATCATAGCCCAAAGAAGTCTCTGCTCCAAAAAGAAGAGCTGTGTACGCTCTAAAAAGGCAACAATCCCGATCGTCATGGTGGCACACGCAACCCGGAGGCCGAAGGCAGACTCTTCAGACCCGAAAAAGGCTGATATTCCTTGCAGTCGGCTGCCAAAACGCTCCCAGGCCGTGACAGGTTCCAAATGCTCAGGGTCCTTTTTCTGGTTGTACCCATCCCCAAAGTACATAATGTTGGCGTGCGACTCCATGAGATTAGGGGACTGTTCGGCCGACGAGTCCTCGTTCTTCAGAGTTGACAGGAACCACTTGCGCAAACGGCGGAATGTAGGGACGATAAGACGTTTCTTCGACATGGTTCCATCCGCAACTTTTTCATCGGCGAAGGCCATGAGATCTTGGACTGCGCGACCCGCTGCATGCATCAAGTTTTCCATGTATAGGACGACGTGGAGTTGTGCTTGTTGCCGCTCGCGTCGCTCCGAGTGCTCGGGCTCGATGCCATCCATTTCGTACTCTTCGTTCGCAAGAGCGGTCTCTCGAAGCCAAGCTTTTAAAAGCTCGCCTTTCTTCAAGTTAAATTGCCGGATCTTCTCATCCACGACCGCCGCAAACCCAGGCTCTCCGGGTTTGATGTTGCCAGCCTTGGCCTCGACATCAGCCTCAGCCTTCTTTGCAGACTTGGGTCGAGGAATAAGCTCAAGTAAGATCCCGGCATGTTCGAGGCCTTGGTCAACAGCCTCTGCCAGGATCTCGAACGGCTCATGCATCTGTTTTATCACCTGGTTCCAGATGTGCTTCTCCCTTTTCTTCTCGATGATGATCTCATCAAGCGTCTCTTCATCGACGTCCCAGCCACGGCGTTCTGAGACGCGCTTGAAGATATCAACGATTGTCGTCATGCCCATACTACAAATCTTGGTCAGAAACATCCACCATATATTAATGCGGAGGGGACGGTGTACGTGGGAACATAGACGCCTCGGAAATACTTGAACAAATCGCCGAGATCCTTCGCGTCCAACTTGCCCCAGGCAACGTCGCGCTTGGCGAATGATAAATCGGCGTTCAATTTCCCAGCCAGCGCCGACAAGGCGTCAACTGTCTCCTTCAGTGCCTTTGCCGCCTTGGCCTCCTTAGTGAGATTTGTCCTGCCGGCAGGGTCCGCGTCCGGGAATCCCGGGTTGGTGTCTGTCCGGGTAGCCACGGCGAACATATCATCTGATTCAAGGCGAACCAGGTACGCCTTCTGGAGCTGGACCGTCTTCCTGAGCAACCCGATGCAGCCGGCCAATTCCTTGAAGGCAACGAGTCGGCTACTGACTGGGAAGACGAGAAGGTTGGCACCTAGAGCGAGGGCGAGGGCAAGCAGCATGGCGCTGAGTAGCTGTTTGATAAAGTACTCGGCCTCTTGGGTGCTTGTCATCCATGGGCCGTAGGTTGCGGCTACGTTGATCAGAATGCTAAATATGATGACGGGCAGGTTGAAGGTCGGCAGCTTGGCACGGACAACGTTACCAAGCCAGATGTTGACGAAGAGCCACACGGCGCATACAGCCGACTGACTGGCGTTATACGGGGCACCCGTCAAGGTTGCTGTTGGTCGTGAACCTCCTGACATTGTGTTTTCACGTGCTTTGACGCCGGACCACATCATCAGCATCCCTATAGCAGACCCGACACACACTGCCACGGTACTCAGCATCAGATTGATCATGAAACTCCCTCTCGGGAGGATAGGCAGTGCCAGGACGGTGATGATAGGGATAAGGTACCCCAGCGTCGCGTAATAGGTTGACACAGCAGGGGATTGATACATGGCGATAGCAACCGTTGGTGCGACAGAGCCCCTGGAAAACTGTCAGTATGACAAGAACTCAGAGCCAAGAGTGAGCAGCAAACACGGGTCTCACTTGAACATCATTTTCAGGGTAGGAACGTCGACGTCAATCTTCGCCCAGAGCCTCCGCAGGAAGCCCGGCTTCTTTTCTTCCTTAAAATCGTTTCCATCCCCATCCTCCACCTGTGGTTGCTGCTGGTTGGCGGCTACTTCCTGGATTTTCTGGCCGTGGTCCTGGCCCAAATTGAGCCCGGCTCTGTCGGCACTCTCCATCGCGCATGGGCCCAGCCGGGTTGTCACGCAGCGCCTGTGGGTTCAAAATATGAGGTAAAGGGCATTCAGCTGACGGGAATACCAAGTCGGGGTATATACGACGAGGGGATTCCTCTTGTCCGTTTCCAGAATCAGGCGTGGCAGGGATGGCGATTGTCAGCGCAACGGACTGCGTCGCTGATGCCCGGAGCCGTCCCGGCGACAAGGCCTTGGCTTCGCTTCCAACCAGAAGGTCCTCAAAGAAGAGCAACTCTTAGTCTTGTGGGGCTCTGCGCATCGTGGACTGATGTCTCGAATCCCTCTGCATTAATAAGGTTTCTCATGGTCCCTAACAATCTTCTCTAGGCTGCAGAGATCGGGTACGCCGTCCAATGCCGTCGCGACTCTTCGCCCTGAATTGTCCAATGACGGGATTGCTGACTCGAGCCCCACGGAACTTGAGAATAGCGGGGTCTCAAGAGTGGGGCCTGGGCTGCAGCGCCCGTCTCGCCCGTTTGCGTCATAACTGATGACTCAGCCGGCCGCCCCATTTTCGTTGCTTTGGTCGTGACGCAGCCAGTGTTTCTGGTGTTTTCGTGATCTTGAGCGTTTCAACGAGGCTGGCGATGCGTCGGTGATGGTTGGAGTATGACGGTGGCCGCCATAACCAGGCTCTCTTATCTGAAGCTTGTACGTGTATGCAGTGGCTCTTTCTATGAATTCTTATCTCACGAGACACCAAATCAGCCGACCTGTTGGAAGCTGCTCCTTCCCCGCAACAGCTGGGAGCTCGGGCACACTGCACTGCCATGCATTCCCACACCTGCGGCTCAGAGCCTCGCCTCTCTCTCGGTCGGTGAATCTGGAACATCAGGCGTCCGCCGCAGCCGCGGGAACCGCGAACCAACTCCCGTTGTCTCCGGTGTTGCTGGCATAACGCAATTTCGTGACATCCTGCTCACACAAGTTCCCCGCATAGGACCCGGCCAGATGGTCTCATCGGCTGCTGCTGTTCTGTTTTTAGCAGCCTCATTCTGATCGTGTTGTTTGGCCATGGGCCCTCCACGCCAAGTTTCAGATCGATGCGAAGCCGCATCGGCTTGGGGGCAACACCCACCCAACTGGGCAGTTCCGTCGTGCATTGTATGGAAGGAGCCTCACCCCTCACCTTCCCTGCCCCCCTCCCGAGCCCAGCAGCCTGTTTTGCAGTGATAACAAGCTTCGCGCCCCCGCATCCTCGCCGATCCTGTTTGGTTATCCTTTTCCTTCCTCTTGGTACAAATTATTTGTTCTTGGCAGCGTACTCCCCCCTTGCCACTATTCACAATGCTTAGGCGCTTCACGATCTCTCATATCCATTTCTACTCACGCAAACAGAGGTAGGACATTCGGAACCGCAGGCAGCCGTTCGCTCCACCTTTGGCGGCCATCTCGGGATCCTCGCTACATCGGGAATCACCACGAGCTTGGCAAGCGTTTAACATCACAACCCCCACTTGAACAACCGCCAAGATGCCCTCCTCCCGGACATCGTCGCCTTCACCCACTCACCGTGCAAGGACACGGACACGCTCCGCTTCATCCTCCCGCTCCAACTCCATCGCCGCATCTTCCCGTTCCAACTCGCGCGCCCGATCTGCGGCCTCCAGCCGTCGACCTTCCAGACCGTCTTCAAGGGCACCCTCCAAGGGACCCTCGAAGCGCAGCAAGTCCAAGCGCCGCAGCCACTCCAGCTCCAGCTCCGGCAGCAACTCGGACTCGGACTCCAAGAACTACAAAAAGGGCGTCAAGGGCTCGATCCTATTCCTCGGCACCATCGCAGCCGCAGGATACGCCGCCCACAAGTATTGGCCCAAGGGCGTCCTTTACGGCGACAAGGAGGAGTGGGAGCACGACGCGGAACACGGACACGGACACGGTGCTAGCCATCCCGATAAGCCGGGCAGAGGGGGCAAGGAGCCTTTGCCGCCTGCGAGCCTTCCGAGGCGGGTCTCTTCATCCTATCAGTCAGAGAGAGAGAGGCTCGATCGCGGTGAAGGATCTGTATCCACCTCCAGCTATGTCGGTCGCGAGGACGGCCGACCTCGTTATCGCGAAGATGGCCGCGGAGTTCCTCCCATGAGAGACGAGCCACCCATGCGTTTCGACCAAGGCCCATCCGGCCGTGAGAGACCATATCCCCCGATTCAAGCCAATCACGGTCCCCATTTGAGAGACGAACTGCCGCCCCGCTTCGACCAAGGTCCGCCCGGCCGAGACTGGGATCGAGATCAAGATCGGGACCGGGACCGATCTGATCGCTCGAGTCAGAGCAGCCGAAATATCCCCTTGCGAGACGACCCACCTCTCCGCCTTGAACCGGGCCCGCCCGGCCGTGACCCCCTTCGGGAGCGAGACCGACGGGATCGCCCAAGCCAAGCCTCTCGCGGTCCCCCCATGAGGGACGAACTCCCCGTGCGCGTCACCCAAGCTCCCCCCGCCCGCGACCTAGACCGCGACGCGGACCGACTTGGCAGCGACTCGGACAGATTTTACACCGTCGCCCCCGCTCAATCCAGTGACAGCCGCCGTGACCGCGGCCAAACCGGCTCCGGCTCCGCTCCGGTCCCTGCCGAGCGCGAGCGACAGGGCATCTCCACGTCGTACTACCCGCCCGCATCGCGACGGAAGTATTACAAGGAGGAGCCCTCGTACGTCTCGCGCGAGCCGCCGGCGTATGCCTCGCGTGAGCAACCGGCGTATGCCTCTAGGGAGCAGCCTGTTTATGCCTCCCGCGAGCAGCCGGTCTACGCTTCACAGAGCTCCTCAGTGGTCTACACCTCTCGGGAAGCGCCTGTTTATGCCTCCCGTGGTCAGGCTGCGGAGGTCCGGCGAGGATCTGGCAACCCTGATAGACGGGGATATGAGGATGATTCCGGCGGTGTGTACTACAGCAGGTGATGCGTCTAGACAGGCAGGTAGACGCACGGTAAGATTTTCCAGGACAGGTAATTTGGTTAAGAGTCGTGGTGTCATTGGTATCTTCATAACTTATCGGAAGACTGTCCTCCAGGCTGAGAGTTGGCTGCAGCACGATTATTCCCTTCATTATTTCCCAACTTTTGGAAAGTCAGCACGTATCACACGGTAGCAAGGAAAGGAGCAGGTTATTATGATATGGTTCATTCATCTCCAAGGATTTTCCAGAGCTGTGTCTATCTGTGCGCCAAAATAAAGCCATCTAACGCTTGCTTGCTCATATTGCATGCAGACCAGCACTGCTAAAGTATCATGCCAAGGTATCATCTGCGAAATCGCTCATGCTGTAAAATCGCTATGTGCAAAGGGCGGCATCATCGCCACCAAGTTCGTCATCGCTGTCATCTCTGACGACCTTCCGGGGCCTGCCCCTGCCTTTGGCCTTGCGAGCCGGCTTCTTGGCTGGCTCCGCCGGGGAACTAGCGGGGGAAGATGCTGGGGAAGGCTTTGAGGACGGAGATAGTTTCGAGGATGGCGAGACAGGCATGAGAGGGGCGTCGGTTCCCTCGGGCCACATGTTTGCCCATCCCTTCCCACCGGTCTTCATGACCAGGTAGGGGTTGACTTCTGCTTTGAACCATCGCTCTCCTCTGGTGGTGCTCCTTGAGCCACCCTCTAGAGCAGAGAGTGCAGCTCGCGTAGTACGCATGCGTTTAGACCCTTGGGCAGCCTTTCCACCTTCGCTGACCAAGCTGCTGAGCTGAAGTCTCTGCTTCTGGAGGCTCAGATCATAGGCAACGATACCGCGCAGGTAGGGTGCTACATCGAGAGCGATCATCTTGAAGGTCCGGTCGAGGACGGAGGGGTCCAGGTACGAGACTGCCGTCACAGACTCCGAGGCAGCGATCGGGTCAAAGGCAAAGGCAAAATCGATGCGTGAGACCACAGTTGTACCGGTGATCGGCGTTGTGAAGCTTTTTTGGATGCAGTCGGCGACCGTAGACTCAGTTGAGGGCTGAAGCTCCAAGGTAGAGCGGGCGGAAAGATGCTCGGTCTTGGCCCGCAACACGGATTTTGCGAGCGATTTAATCGTTGTTGTCATCGAGGCTGGGGAAATGTGGTGATGGATAACAGATGGCGTATCAAGATGTGCGAGTCCGAGAATGAAGTCATCGCGCATCTTTAACGAAGGATCAGGGGCAGTTGTGTCGGGCAGCTCCTGTAGAGAGCCGGTTAGCTTGGTTCACTCTTTGCTCTGTTGATGGGGGAGGACTTACTTCTTTGAAGGTGGCAAACGATCGGCAAGCGCCCATGTCTGCTATGCTCATGGAATCTGCGAGCTGATCGAATGCACTGAGCGTCTCAAGTCGGCTTTGAGGCGTAGTTGCAACGGTGCTCACTTCTTCCGCCCACGATGCAAGGCCAATGGAATCCTGCCACTGTCCGATGTCAAGGGCCCAGAACTCCCAGGATTGTAGCAATAGCTCCTCTTCGATAAGTCTCGGGGAGACTTTCGGGTCCACGATGCTGTCACGCCCCAGCCAGTTCATACCTTTACTGTACGTCCCCTCGCTCACCACTCTTACCACCTCATTCTCTTCGTCAAGATCGACGCCCTTGGGCCAACGGGGGTAGAACCAGTCGAAACCACCCCTGCGATCACCAACACCAATTTGACACCAGTACTGTAGGTCTGTGGTGGCAGCACGCAGGTCTTCGGATCGAGACTCATAAAGCGACTCAACGGCCTGACGCTGCAGAGCATGACCCTCGTTTGCTGCAACCAAGATAAGTCGGTCAATTGCAAGCTCGCAAGGTGGTGGAGTGAGACGGAAAATGCCGTGAAGTTTCATGGACATCAGAGGCAACAAAGTCTCATCGTTGCAAGTGATGATAAATGGCCGCTTCGACTGTGCGATGAGGCCCGTGACTGTCGCCCAGAACTGTTTATCCTCCTCGTAGAGGATATCAGCCTCTTCCAACAGAATCAGCGATTGTCTTTGACCCTTTGAGGCATCCTTCTTCGTATCTTTCGACTGCCCAGAAGAGGGCTCGGCTGGCTTCGCAAGCTTTGCCGCCCCAGCTTTGAGCTTGAAAAAGGCGTTCATTATTGACTGCTTCCCGGATTTGATGGCCTTCTCCACCTCATCTTTTGCAGCTTCCTGTGCTTCCGCCTGGGGGGCAGATGACTGCTGTTGGACCAGGTGATTCCGTGTCATGTCGCCAATCTTCTCGAGAACGTCCTTTCCGCTCCTTCGGCTGCATGAGTTGATCTCAAAGACTTCGAAGCCCAACTCCTTTGCAACGGCATAGACAAGCGCCGTTTTGCCACATCCGGTTGGGCCGCTTATGACCAGCGTGTTGGCAATCTTGTCGCCATCCCTGCCCTTTGACAAGCTGCTTGATCTGACCACAGTCTTTTTGACGATGCCTCGGCTTCCACTAGGAGTCCAATCGGCCTCATCATCCGAGAGGGCGTAAAGCTCGTAGTCCTCGTCGTCACTAGAGATGATGAACCCATCTAGCCTCTTTCTTCTCTTCTTCTTCCCACCTATAGCTTTCCCTTTGGCTTTCGATTTGTCCCCTTCTGTAGCGCCGGTATCTACTGACTGGACCATCAAAGCCTGCAGCCAATCGCGCAAGAGGAAGGGCTCCCGGCCTTGTTGGAGGACCTCGATTGTGGACGTTGGTGCGTATTTCTGAGCCCAGTTCACTGTCTCGCATTCGGACCTGTCAAATGCAGACAGACCGGAGGAGACCGAGTCGAAAAGGCGGGCCAGCTGCGCTGGTGGACAGAGTTTGTTGTTCTTGCCATTGACCAACTGCTTTGCTCCATTGGTTTTCTTCACAGGTGCCGGTGCCTTAAAGGTCTTAAGCTCAGAGAGAATCCTGGCCTGCAATTTCCGGCCACTCTCAAAATGTTTTTCTGGGAGGCGAAGTTGGACGGGAGGCGGGAGGAATTCGTCTGTGTTGACGTTTCGGACGGCTTCGGCGATTTCCGATACGCCAAGCTCGTGAGCGATGAACTCCATAATCGACTCTGAGAAGGGGACCTTCACTGCGTGCCCTTTCGACTTGCGGAGAGGGAGAGGTAGCAAAACATCACCACCGGCGCCAGTGTAGCCAAGGCCCTCTCCGCGCACATGGGCTATGTCTTTGGCGGGCCATGCTGGCAGTTTTGCTCCCGGAAACTTGAGGCCCGAGTTCTTCACGCCAAACTGGGGCAACCGAATATTCGAGGAGTCGACGCGAGGCTTCTTGGGCGAGCAGGGTGTAGAGCTGAACTCCTTCATCCTCACTTTCGGAGGAGACTGCACAGCTTGCTTGGTCTTCGTTTCCTCGGATGCGGCTGCTACGTCTGGCTTTTTAGCCTTCCCCAAGAAGAATGGATGTGTCGATTTCTTTGAGCGTTTGGGCGTCACTGCCTTCGCCATGGTGAGACCCTCGGTGCCTTTTTTGGCAGATCGTGGAGAAGATTTGGGTGTGGGCGTGGAGGGGCGCTTTGAGCCGCTGAGAATTGTATTGATCTTGCTGCCGAGAGAAACGCGAGACTCGCCATCCGTACCGTATGGAATGGCGACAATCCTTGAGCTTCTTCTGGTAGGCTGAGGAACATCCTTGCTCCCTTTGGCACCAGTCTTTCCGCCAACGGGTTGGGGTTTTTGACGGGGAGGCGAGCCAATTGTGCCGGTCTTCGCGTTCAATTGAAGCAACTTCTTCGGCTTTGTGACATTCCCACTCGAGGTTGAAGACAGGACTTGCAGAGCAGCAGAGGGGCTGTTGTCAGGATTCTCAGATTGTGTTTTTGGCGAACTAGGGCCTTCGGGGTGCGTTGTGGAAATTCTCGCTTCCTCGCTTTCTTTTGTTGAAACTTCGAATTTGGAAAGGGCTGGGACCGTGTGAGCCTCAGTGTTGCCCGGCTGGCTGGCGGTGGGGTCGACATTCTCGGCGTTGGACTTTTTGAAGTGATTTGCAATGCCCCCGCTAGTTGAAGCTCTGGCTCTCTTCTTGGTGCGTTCGTTTTTGGGCTCCTCATTCTCGTCCTGGTCGGCGACAGCCTTCCGCCGTTTCTTTTGTGGCTTGCCCGATTTTTCCGGATTGTCATTAGCTGACTTCTCGTCCCCAGCCCCGCTGGGTGCTCCGGATTTCTCGAATTCTTGGGTAGTTTCATTCACTTCGCGTGTTTCGGCCGTTGGGGGAGCAAGTCGGGCTGGTGTGAAGAAAGGGTGCACCGGCTTGTGCCCAGAGCATTCTGGACCGGTGACATCGTCCGCCATTGTGAGAACAGCCACGGACCCCATAGATCCTGCCGAAGCCTGGAACAGGAACCAGAGGTTAGTTATAGCCCTCAAAGCAGAAAGTGTAGCGAAACACACCTCGCCTTGGCGTTTAGCGTTCGGCCGTGAGTTTATCGAGTCGCAGGGGTATCATGTCCTGGCGTGGAGATGCAAATTGGAGGAAAGAATAAATAGGGGGTTCAGATGTGTATGGATAGCTTCCTGTCGAAGTGCGGAGCAAATAACTCGCAGGATAAATCGTTGGTGTTGCGTGAGCTCCGCGGTCCTTTCGAAATTGCAGTTTGGAGTTTGGTGATGCACTTTAGCAGACCGCGACGGAAGGCGCGTCTTGCCGAGGACCGTGTTCGCGCGACTGAGCTGCCCCGCTGCAAAGCAATCGACCAACCGTGTGCCGAGAAATCGGCTGCCGCATTCCGGCAGGGATCAAAGATGCGCCGGCCCTCCAATTGGGGCTGTCTTCAGTGGCTGCAGCCCAACCAAACTTTTAGTTCCCCACTTTTCTTTTTCGGCAGGAACTTTTTTGCAGCATCGCAAGTGGGCTGGTTGGAAGTCCTCGATTTTCGACTTGGAGGTTACTTCAACGACAGACAGCGACGGCAACACCACGATGGCCTCCAAGTTGCATATTCACAAGCCCTATGTGCTAAAGGCACTCTCCCAGCCCCTGGACCGTCCAGATGGGCCAGGCCGACACACAATCGGCGAGGTGCTCGGTCAGAAACAGGGCTCCAAGAGGCGCAAGCGGTCGGAGCTCTCTGTTGCCATTGACGGCGATGCAATTCACCTCTACGATGTCAGACAGCCCTTTTGCTTTCTGTGCTGGTTTGCATACTAATGTCCCGGCAGATACTCTCGTCCCAGGCTCTTACCTCCTACCTCGTCTCGCCGCAATCCTTCTTCACCTGTGCGCCGTACTCCTTGCGATGGAGGCAGGCCACCACGAACAGCGCCACGCGCTACACCTATGCCTCAATCCGGGACTCGCTCTCTAAGAAGGAGATCAAGCTTTTCAAGGATACGCAGGACGAGTCGGGTGGCAGCACAGCGACATCCGTGTCCCACACCCATCGCTGCGACCAGCCGATTGTCTTTCTGGCCGCCACATCCCCCAAGGTCGCCTCGCAATCGCTCGAAACGGGGCTGCCCAACCACGACGTCATTGCGGTGGCGGCCGACGGCACTGTCCTGGCCTTGAACGGGGAGACGCTGGAGAACAAGTGGACTTCGTCCCCGACGGTGTTCACACAGGAATTTTCCTCGAATGTGGGGGTCGAGGGGTTCCAGGTCGACTTCGTCCAGTTCGCATTAGCAGCGGACATTGTCGATGGGCTGTTTGGCGGCAGCAACGAGCTCTTCGGCGTTTTCCAGGAGAAGGTACACCGAGACGGCTTCAACCCAGACATCCTTGTTGTCATTACGTCGGTGCAGGAGGAACAGGACGTCAGGCGGCGGCACTTGCACATCCTTGCGCTACCAGAGGATAGGCCTTCGCGACAATCGAATGGGCAAAACATCATTTCTGTCTTTGTCTCCCCCCTTCCGACCCAGGCCAACTCAAACAAATTCCAGCTAGATGTTCGATCAGGCACGCTACAGGAGCTCTCTGACGAAGTTCTACTCACTTACAGCTTCAAATCTGGCATCCCTCGGCTTGACCACAAGTTGCCAGTTCCCGGGATGACCTCTTTCCTTCGGCTATCGAAGACTTCGGTGCTGGCTGCGACCGAAACATCCCTCTCGGTCTACAACCCTGTATTCCGATCTCTACAGACAACAACCCCAATCGGCAACGAGGATGAGAGGGCACCAGAGACTAACAGTCACTGTGAGCTTTTAATGTACCTTGCCAGCCGGGAGGTTGCGGTGGGCCTTCGGGGGTCGTCACTCATTGCAATCCAGATCGAGGCGCCTGCAACTAGAAGCACCAAGCGCCGGGCCGACGGCTTGCTTGTCGATGCCATCCGACGGGGAATGACGAGAGAAGATGCTCGCGAGAAAGGAAGTCGTCAGGAGCATGCCAAGTCAGCCATCCTTGCAGAGCCTCATCCTGCCTTGTTTTCTGAGGCATCCCAGAAAGAGTGGCAGGAGAAGAGCGCCAAGGCCGACGAGCTTCTGCAAAACAATGATTTGCAGGAGCTTGAAGAGCTCCTAGCGGGTGTATTCAAGGTTCAGTTGGAGGAACAACAATCTGAAACAAACGGCGAGGAAACGGCGGCAACTACAGCTCTTCCAAAATGGGCATGGCTGGGGCCCGAGGCCGATTACCCTCAAGTTGACAGGCGCTGGGTTCTATACGCCATCCAGAAGGTATTTTTTTGGAACGATACAAGCAGTGAGGAGGCGGCGCTTCATCTCGACTGCAAAATGCCAGACAGCAATGTTCTTGGATATCTGGTGGCCGCTGGCCATTTGTCGGCGTCAAATTTGAAGTCTGCCTTCAAGGACCAGGTCCAGGAGCTGGACGAAATCGACAGAATTATTGGAGAGGAACTCCCTTCCGTTCTGGTCGAAGCCGACCCCACAATGGAGCTGCTGCTCGGATATCTCTCCGGAACTCAACTTGGCTCGACCGAACTCACTTCCGCCATCAAGCTTCTGCTGCGCAGTCTCGACCTGCTTGAAGATCCTTCCAAGTTGAAGGGCATGCGGCACGGCGCCTCGGATCCGGACAGCGCGGGCGATAACGACGCCATCACTATGGAGCTCGACCGAGCGGAGGAGGAGCTTCAGATCACAGAGTATTATCTCGGCACCGACTCTGGAAGTCGGGCAGGCGCTCTCAGCGTCGCATTCAGCAAATTAGCTATGTGCCCTTCGGCTGCGACCGTCCAGAGCTTGCGTAGGCTATTCAAGCCCGAAGAAACGATATGTCTGATGAATGTTCTTCGGATGGAGCTTATCAAAGACGGCTGGACCACACGCTACCTGGACCGACAAGCCGATGACGAAGAGGACAGCGAGGCTGCTCCTGACGGAAGCATTCAGCTCATTGCTGAGCTGATGTGCAGATGTCTGGACTCTGTAGGTTTGGGTGGATGGATGGCATTCGACGCTGTGCTTGCAAACGGAGGCGATCAGCAACAAGATTCGGTCGATTTCTTCGCACAGTTTCAAGCTGAGGTCAGCGTGGCTCTCGAGGGCATACTCGAGGCCGTCCGCCTACAAGGCACTTTGTCCGAGACTGTCAGCTTCGCGAAGAGATGCAAGGCTGCTGCGAAGGGATCCAAGCTCAGCAAGGGGTCGCGAGTGCAGACCCAGATGCTGCCGTATGGCTTGAAGACAGACACGAGGATATCGTTGGACAGGGTAAGGTCAGGAGGCGAAATTGTCCAGCGCAGCCGCAGGCAGATCGGCTACTTCCAGAGTAAGAAGCGGAAGTCGTACTCTGTGAATAGGATCTCAGAAGAGAGTTTGATGGGGCGGGCAGTGGCCCGTGTTGTCAAAGAGGAGGGCCAGTAAAGCACCAACTTTGTGGAAATCCAGATACCCAGTGTCATTGTTCACCGCTTGACCGGCAGATCCGCCTCGCAACTTTGTGTCTGACTTTCGAATCCCAATGCATGCTGTCGTGTTGGAAGAACGGCAAGGCTGGAAACGCGCTCCTTCGAGATGGAGGGCCCAGCGAGCAGAGCCGCATCTCTGCCGTCCGTGCCGGGGTAAGCGTGCTGGCGGTCATGAGGTGTGTGTCACGGTGTGTCGAATTACCCCGACCACGCCATCGATCCCGCCCGGTTGCACACGGTAGATGCCAGCAAACACCTTGTCCTCCCACATTGCGGCACGGCAGCTAACGATCTCGACCGCAACTTAGACGGCCATGCGATGATTAAGGTAAGGTGAGGGGGGCAATGGGCTGTATATTTCGCAGCGTGGCTGCAGTCGTGACACCCCCATCGGATAAACTGAAAGCGTCGGTGTCTACCTGCCTGGATATCGATCGGGCATCGGCTGTGGTTGACCATACTATTGAACGCCGTGCTTGAGGTCGCCGGAGGCTCCCATCCAATGGGCCGGAAACCGACAAGGTCCGGCAGCATGCAATCGTGCCGCGTTTTATCTTTTTGCTACACGACGCATCTCGGCCTGACTGCTCCCACGGGTTGGGATTGTCGCACTGCGTCTTCTGCCTGCAGAAACAAATTGATGCGGGTAAGCACGCCAGTCAATCACGCTGTCGGCTCCCTCGCCCAAATGCAACCACCGAGCCTTTGTCTGCTTCTTTTGCGCACCAAGAGCGGTCTGACTTCACGTCGCTTCGATAATTACCGATCGCCTGCGTTTCTTTCCTGGCGGTGGAGGCTGACTTCGAGTTCCCAGAGGCAAACACCAAGGACGGCGAGAGGGGTAACCTCTCGGCCGGACTTCTCGTGGACACCACGTGGGCGGGAAACGGGCTGGCTGCCACAGCCTCGCATTGCAACGGTACCGCGAGGTTTCCTTTACCTAACTGAACCCTACATTGGCTGGGGTGCTTTATCACCATCGTGTCCGTTTCTCGACTCCATTTGCCACCACGTTGGCCGAGCACAGCCAGCCTCTCGGCGAACGTCGTTTCCAAGGAGGGGCGCTTCTCGCTCCTGACTCCATCCTCGTACAGTATATCACCATTCCCATACTTTTCGGCGCTCGTAGTGCGTGCGTATTTGGTATCCGCACTTGCATCGGATCAGTTGATGCTCGCTTGGGAGCTCCTCCGTCGTGTTTGGTCGTCGGATTCAGGGTCTTCTTGGGCTAGAACATCAAGGCCGGGAGGCGCAGCCCGGGATCTCAACCAAGCCACCACTGTGGACTCTGCTGGCGCTTCTCGAAACCCCAGTTCGCTGGAACGTCATCGTTGGGGTTCACTGGCTCGGTTAGCTGGGGAAAACGTCGTCCTAGCACTACGCTATTGGCCAGCCCTGCCCCAAATGGCCCACCGGGTGTGGTGGGGTGTGAATGGCGTGTGGAGTCATGGCCCAAAAGACGTCACCGAGCTGGTTGTCTGCGCTGCGGGAAGGAACATCTCAAGCTCGGCGCGTGGTAGTCACGACACCTCGACCAGTAAAGCGAAGGGAGACCCAAGGTGCGAGGACGATCGCCCAGTGCCCATTCCAAGGCTTCTATTTACGCAGCGCAATCACCACTCGGTGTCTGGACGCGACCCAGCGCATCCCGTGTCCATTTGGCAACCTATCCTTCAACACGCTGCTCGTCGCCCCAGCGAGGCTCTGGTGCTCTCTTGTGCTCTCGTAGCCCAGCCTCCACGCAACACATCGACCTTGAGGCTCCCCGACCAGGTGCCGCGATTTTGGGGCACGCAAAGCGAGAAACTGGTACGACGTTTTCCCTGTCATTCCCTTTGTATCGCACGCCACACCACGTCGCAAGTGCACAGACGCAACACACACAGCCTTGTCGGGGCTTGAGCCCGTCGGCGATGGAAGTGAAGCCCCGCGGTGTGCGAGGAGCCGATGACATATCGCGGAGATCGGTTGGGCGCCCACGAAAGTTGATGGTACCTCCCAAGGGCATGGTCAGGCAAGCGTCCGGTCGCGTCATTCGCTGGTCGCCTCGAGCCCGACACTCGGGCTTCCATGTTGATGATAGCCTCTGATCTGAGCACCACCCCTCTTCTCACAGCCCCGGTGTCTTTCCACCTTTCCACCTCACTTTTTCTCTCGCCGCTGGTATATCCTGATGTAGCCCGGATTCTTGTCTCCTTATTCTCTGACTTAACTTTCCATCCCATCTCACCACGCGTCTAACAAACCGGTCTTAGCGCCATTGCAGATCCCGCGACCGCCGGATCCCACCTTGAGACGGACCCCCTCACACTGATTAAGCCCATGCCTCGTCAGCAACACCACCACCACCTTTTTTCTGCAAATCCACACGCAACTTTCGTCCATTGAGGACGCTGAACGCAGTAGATCGTTCCATTTGTGTGGCATCCGCATCGCGTGATCATATCGCCCCGATGACAGCTCCCAACAGCAACGACTTCCCTGAACCCAACACCAAGTCCGTCGACGATTTTGCCCTCCGAATTTACCGGCGTGCCTATGGCTCCGGCCCGGCCTTTGCCACCGTCGCTGCGGCGGTCCGTGGCTTGAAGAAGTCGCTCGGGCACCTCCATGCGGAGGCCGAAGACCCTGACTCCGTCTTGAATCAGCCGGGCTTCGCAGCTCAACAAGGTCGCAGCGCCGCGTTTGCCCGCCAGCTTACCTCCCTCGTCGAGGACAGTGACTTAGTGTTGACGCAAGCGGAAACAATTCTCAAGAAGTATAGCGACGACGACGGCAACGGTGTTGGGCCAAAGGGCCGCAGATCAGATGTGGAGCTGCAGGAACGAGATGGCCGAATCGAGGTTCTCCAGAAAGAAGTGACATCTCAGAAGATCAAAATCGACATGTTTCTCGACACAGTGCAACTGCACACACCTTCGAAGAACCAGCAGGTGTTGGAAAACACGGATGACGGCGAGCTAGATCGGATAAAAGACAAGGTTGATGCAGTCGCATCCCGATTATTCCGCAACAAACGTTCGCCAATCGAAGGACCCCAGGACGACATGTGGCAGGAGTTCAAGGAGGAACTTGAGAAGGAAGGCTTCTCAAAAGACGTCCTCCGTCAAAACAAGGTAAGCTATTTCCGCCAATGCTGTGGCACCAGCCAGAGTCTCGCCATCGCTTACACAGTACTCAGGAGGTCCTCCGTGCCTACATCAGGGAGCTCGAGTCTCATCAAAGATCCGTCAATGGTTCTCCGCCCTCCGTCCGCGGCTTGCTTTCCCATGGGCCCACCCCGTCAATGGCGCCGATGTCTACGCCATATCCAGTCTCCGACGGGGAATCTCCACCCAACGCAGGTCCCGGGTGGCACGACAGACGTCCGCAAGCTTCCACCGCGATCCCGCAATTAGACCCTGCCGTCCCGAGGGTGTTGCAGCCATATCATCACTCCCAGGTCCCTGCCATTGATGCCCGGTCTTCCACCCTCAGCTACGAGCCCTCCATCTCTGGCGACTCCGAGGATTTCGGGCCCAGCAGTGACAAGACCGCTCTAATATCAACCAGGGACTTGATGGCTTTCGATGAGGCCGATAGAATGGCAACACGCCTTGGTTCCGTTCACCTGATGCCTGGTCTCCCCCCACCAAACTATAGCATTGCCCCTGGAACTTCGCCAAGCACGCGATACTTGCCGACAGGGGCACAACCTCTTATGATCCCCGGGTCCCCGGGTCATGCAAATGACATGCAGCTATCTACCTCGCCACGCACCCAGCAATATGGAACCTCTCCTCGCTATGTTCCACCATACCCAAGTGGCGCGTCCCCGATCTCTTCTGTAATGACGCCGCCCCCACCTTACGCCAATAGCCCGCCGTATTCCACGGCGCCTAGCCATCCTTTGGCCATTTCAGCACCGCCAGCTGGGAGCGATTTGGTTCGACAAGGCTCTCTTCCCCGACAGTTCAGCCGGCTGGCCCCCGACAGCAAGGGGCAAGAGATCCCTGTCGAGGCCAAGTGGACCAAGATCAAGCGTTCATTGGTATCTCCTGAAGTGCTGGAGAAGGCTGGCGTGCGCTATGAGGCCAGGCCAGAGTTTGTGGCTATTCTTGGTGTCTTATCACGCGAGAAGATTGCCGAATATGCAAAACTGAGCTCTGAAGTACGGAATTCGAGACGGTCCACGGCCCGAGGCGGGAGAGAGAAGCCCGCCGAAACATACCGTGATCGTGAGATGAAGCGGAAGGGGTCTATAAGCGATGACGAGGACGTATTATGGGATGAAAGCGACACGTCGGACGATGACCGGAAGTCCCGAGGGAAACACTCTCGGCACAGCCGAGACAAACACGCTCCCAAAGGTGGCGCGCAGGAGAAGGAAAAGGAGAAAGAAAGAGAGAAGTCAGACCGGCACGGGGACAAGAGGGCAATCCCTGTCATCGTCTCGCCGCCGGCCAGTGTTAACGGCGACGACCCGTCTCCGGCAAGCACAGTCGGCCCCAAGCCCATCTTGAAGAACAAGAACCCCAACCACGTACGCTTCGACGGTGATGGCCCACGGGAGATCCTCCCTGGCGATTACACGGAGAAGGCTCGTCGTGAGCGAGACCGCAGTGGTCATCGCGGAGAACGAGAGAAGGACCGTGGTGAGCGGGACAAGGACCGGCCACGCGACAGAGACAACAGAGATAGAGATAAGGACAGAGACCGACGCCGTGATCGTGGTGACCGTGACCGCGACCGAGACCGCGAGCACCGTTCCTCCCACAGGGACCGGGATCGCGAGAGCGTAAGGGACAGAGAGCGCGGCGAGCGTGGCGATCGTGACCGCGATGACAAAAAGAAAAGCAGCACCCTCAAGGATTCGCTCGGCGCGGCAGGTATTGGCGGCGCAGCAGCTACCCTGTTGAGTGTACTGGCTGACGCAGCGGTCCATCTTTAATGGCTATGAGCATGATAATATAATGGAGGGAAGGGGGGATTAGGAGCACGAAAACGACCAACGAGACTTATTTTCTTCTTGCCTTTGCTTTCCATGACATGTACGACGACGGCGGATGCATCGATATACCCTTTCAGGTTTCCCATCTAGGGCATGCGGGAGATTGCAACATTTCTTTTTATATTTTCATTACAAATATTTTTGTTCTTCGGTGTCACAAGAGGCAAGGAAAGGAAACCCGGAGTACATGCTTAATCATTTCATGTACCATCTACCAAAACATCTTTCCACTGGGCATCAGTCTGTAGGCTAGGGAGGAAGCGTCATGATTTTTCCACGTTTCTCATTTGTATTGACGAACATGTATCTATCCATATCATCGTTTCCATACACGTGTATGCCAGTACACTAGATGAGCCAGAAAAAGAAACCAAGATGAAGCGTCCCCAGTCTTCCCTTGCGGACATTGTAGCAAGTTCAAGCATGTCATCAAATCGTATTCCTGGTAGCTAAGATATCGATCATATAAATTCCCTGCGCCAACGCTTCGATGCCTCATGTCATTAGAGTAAATATATGCATGCCCTCCGTCTACTTCCGCCTAGAACGGCGCCCTGTTCCCTCGAGCGCCTGCTGACCATCAAACCCCCCGATATCGCTGAACGTGAGTCTATCCGACTTTGGGGCCGCAGGTGCAGCGCCCTTCTTTCCCATGATCTTGTGCAGCAACTGATTCTTGGCCGTCTGCGCGTCTTTGTCCTCGTACTGGATCTGTGTCCCCGACGGGAGTTCGTTCTTCGTGGCCTGCGCCGCGGTCTCGGTGACTTTGCCTGCTGCAGCGATGGCAGCAGCAGATGTAGCAAAGGACACGGTAGCGGAGCCGGAGTTATCGCCGCCGCCGCCGCTGGCGCTGCTTGCTGCCGAGACGTTGCTCACCGCGCGACCGAGGACCTCGCGCTTTCGTCGTCTAGGGGGCATCCTTGAAGGAGCGGAGTCAGCGCTGCCGTCGGGGCCGGACGCTATTGGCTCAAGTGCTGCGGAGTTGAGGAGGGAAGATGTGAGTTTGCTCGAGATGGCGAGACGCTCGGCTGCTGCAAAGGCGGCTTTTTCAGCTTTGATGCGCTTTCTTGCTATCTCCGGATCTTCTGGTGCATTTTCTTGGGGTGCATCTTCCTCTGGTGGTGCTTCCTTCTCGGCAGGGGTTTCACTTTCCCGAGGCACGTCGGGCTCAAGAGGAAGGGGAGTTGGTGTAGCCGTGCCAAAATCGCCGTCTGTGGCCTCGGAGTCGGCGATTTCGCTTACAACCCGACTTATTGGCTTTCGAGCTGCTGTTTTCAGTGAGGGTTGTGGCGTCGGCTGTGGCGCCCTGTTGAGGGCGCTGGCTGAGGTTTCTGAGAGGGGTGCAGAGGCAACGCTTTTGTTGGCCGAGTTAGTGGAGCTGGCCCCGGCGCTGTCGCTGTCCATCTGGAGTTGGTGGGTAGGTGCCGTCTCAAAGTGCGTTGTTGTGGTGGCCATCGACTCGTCAGCCCGAGATGGGCGACGATCTGTGGCCGCAGATCTCCTTGATTCAGACAGATTCGAGCCCCCGAGGTTCATCGGAGAAAATCCAGAAGAGTCCATATCGCGACGGGTCTTTGCCTTGGCAACAGGCCTGGGGGCTGGCTTAGGAAGCAGGTCTTTGTCGATCATCTCCCTCCGCTTATCCTGCCGTCCCCCTGCTTCCTTCGGGCTCGAAACGTTTTGCTTCAATTCTGGAAACAGGAACGCTTTGATTGGAACGTTGAAACCGGCCGAGATGCACTCCCAAAGCCAGTCCGCGTTGACGACTGGCACCCTCCATGACCTTGCCATCTGGAGCTTCTCTGCCCTGACCGAAGACAAAGAGGAGCAGACCAACACTGAGGCACCTGGGGTGAACCTCTCCTCGTACTTGGCACCGAGCTGTCTAAGCGCCTTATCCATATGGTTCAGGTCAACCCCCGTAAAGCCGGCTGTACATATTGTGAGTTTCTCGAATCCGAGAATGGGATACACGGGAAAGGGTCGCCCAAAAACATGCTCGCACGGATCGAAGAAGTATTTCTTATGCATGCACCTCTCAATATAAAACTGCGTGATGATGTGGACATTTTCTGGCAGTGGGGGGTGGGTTTCGGCTGTGGAAACTTGCGGGACGACGAGAAATCGGTGAGCCAGCTGCGCACCCGAGGCCCCGGAGACCTCGTCGAGAGAGTTGCAAACCAGGCCCCCCAAAGAAGAAATTGCGTTCATGACGACGGCGGTCTTCTGGTCCGAGAAGCCATGGACGTAGAACCCGCAAGAAGCAAAAACCATGCCGTCTTCTGAGGCACCAAAGGAGGACAGCCGTGTCATTTGGGTGTCCATCGACTTGGTTCTCCCGGACTGCTCTGCCGGTTCCGCGGGCTTCGGCGCAGGAGCTGTTTCGGCAGCAGGTGGTGGCTCTGACGTCGCGGGCTTCCTGAGAATGTCGCCCCAGATATTTTCCCTCTGGCTGTTGAGCTTCATGCTCGCGGTCTTGCGCAGTTTCCTCTTGCCCTCCTCTTGTACAGAGTCGTCTCTAGCTCTCTTTCCCAGGGAAACCGTCCGCGTGATAGTCTTCTTATTCCAGGCCCCGACGCCTCTTTGTTCGACTGGAAGGATCGGATCGTAGCACTTCTCGTCCAGGATCATACCACGGGCGATACTGTCATTGATCCATTCGATAGAGACAGTGTTAACGCCCCACCCCCTCGCAGCTTGGTATTTCCGACCCTCGGCTTTGTAGACAACAAGGTGGGTGACCCTTCTGGTAAGGTCGCCCATGTAGACGCCGCCGTTCGACTCAATCTTGTCGACAATCTTCTGGCGCTCCTCAATGTCCTCGAAGCCGGTCATACAGCAGAAGAGGCGTCCTCGCTCGGGCTCGCTGCCGTCTTGTGTGGGGATGCCGCCGCCGGTCTCGAAGGTGCGCAGCTGCCACTTCTTCTCGAGGGCGTCGAAGTCGATCTCGGCGTCCTCGACCCAGAGGTCGCGCACTGCCTCAATCCAGCCGATGGCCATGGCCTTGACGTCGGGGCGTTCCTTCGCGACATGGCGATACTTGGGCGTGTCGTACTCTCCGACGACGAGATGTGTGCAGTCGGGTGTGAGATCGTACTTGTGCAGGCCGCCCAGCTCGGCTGTCTTGGCGGCGATGTCGGTCTAGTGGCGAAGGGCAGTCGGTCAGTCAGAGGCGACGAAGGCGGGGCAGATAAAGTGTCAAACTTACCCTCAATTCGGGCGGAATGCTGGTGCAGCAGATCACGACGCCGCGGAACGGATAGGAGGAGTCGAACTGTCCGTCATCGGAGCCTAGAAACGACGTCGAGGCCATTCTCGCGAGTTTTAATCGTGGACGTCGACATGGACGAGTTGCAGTGATTGTTGGCGATCGATTTTCCGCTGGGATCTTGGGGCCTTTGATGCTAGGCCAGGCGCGTCGCGTGGAAGTGACGCCAAGACGGCAAGAGGTGGGGCGAGCTGGCATTCTTCGCTTAGTCATCTGTTGACTTCCCCGATGCTCCACCCAGCTGAGCGGCCCCTGACGAAGTCGCACAGTGCACTTCGTCGAGGGGCTCGGACGAAAGTGTCAAGGAGAGTTGTTCGTTGGCCGGCTTCATGTCTTTCGCCTGAGTTTTAACTCAGATCTACGATGAAACAATGCCTAAAACAATCACGAGGCTTGCAATCGAAAATCCAGAATACTCAGAAACTAAGTTCTTTGATACAGTGCGGGTGGACCCAGAGCATCGTCGAGTTCCCTTTGTTGTGCTGAGGCAATGTGTAATGGCTGGGTTTTTCTCTTAATTGTCTACTCCTGCTTTTGAAACTCGGGGATTCCTTGGTCGGCAGGGTTTGACTCACCATCTGAGACTTGATTGATTGTAACAACTCACTTGCAGTCAAAGGGCCACAACAACACTCGACCGACGTAGAATTTCAGACCCGGAAGTATGGTAGAACGAGCCAGGAACTGTAGTAACAGCAGCTTGTTTCATAGTTTAAGTTAGTATCTTGGAAACTTGACATACCTATCCTCGGGTTCACTTCATGTCGGATGCACCCATATTTCGATCTATCGTCTGACCCTACCACACCGTTCCGAGAAATTAGCTATCATGCCAAGACCCTATTTTCTGCAGTTTTGAGAACAATGGAAGATATGGACTTTCTCTTCTGGTACTTACTAGAGCCGACACCAACTGGCACCAGTACCACGTCCCCTAAATATTTATATGTTATCTAGACCAACCGATGAACTCCCCAGGACACTTCCACTCAATCTCTCCTACCGTCTCACAAAGCGCATAAACATAACTTGAAAAAGAAGCAAAATGGCACGCTTTATAAAGACCGCCCGACGCAAGACCCCCGCTCTTTCGATACCCAGACCCAAACGCGGGGGAACCGAGCCCGAAAGTCAACGCACCGGTCCGAAGACAGCCGAAGACACCGCCCCGGAAGAAATCATTCCTGACACAATATTTGTCAACCCCCTCGCGGATTCTTCCGCGCCCTCGAGTGAGAATCGAGAAGGCAGCTCAGAACTGGGGGGTGACCCAGGTGACATTCCGGACGATAACCCGAATGTTAACCCTAACAATAACAACCCGAACAACCCCAACGACATCCCGACCCCAGCCCCTGATAGCACCCCTGCCCCCAAAGTCTCTGAAATCTGCCCCCGCTGCGACGCCCGAAGCTGCTATAACTGTAAGCTCATCTCGCAATGCGGAGCCGAAATCTGTAATTTCGGCGGTAAGAACTTGCTCAAGGACTGCCTTACACCTGCGGGATGGAAGTGTTGTCTCTGCGAGAATACGCATTATGGCGTCTCGCGGTATCGACCTGATTTGCATGTGCGCATGGAGGCTCTTTGCGAGGGGAGTGAAAACGAAGATATGAAGGGGAATGGAGGTGGAGAGGGAGGTGAGAAGGAGGGTGGGGCAAGGGAAAGGGAAAAGAGGTTGCGGTGTTGAAGGAGGGCGTGATGGATCCCGTGGAAGCAGAGGATGATGATAAAGACGATTCGGACGAGGAGAACGAAATAGAGGCGAAGGGACAAAATGGCAAGCATGGTGAAAAGAACGGAGTGTCCGGGAAATGCTTCATTGCCTACCGGTGCAAGCACATCAGGAAGCACATGGAAGCCCTCCAAAACGATAGCGACACCGATGACGACGGCAAACTCGAGGAGCACGAGGTCTGCCCAGACTGCGACCTTGTCAACCGATACGGAGAGCCCATCGCCCTCGTGGACACCAAACGCTTCATTCTCAGCGAAGTGTCGAGTCCACTGAAACAGAACCTCGAATGGTTCAAGAAGAAGCGAGCCTGGTTGACCATGGAGATGGGCCGGGGAGGGCATATGGCCGGGATGCGCACGCAACAGAAATTCGACGAGATGGACAAAGCCAAGAGAGACACCGACATTGCGCAGGGAATCGTTGGCAAGGCGGAGGTGTGGGCTGGGGAGATGATGAGGGCGGCTAAGGCGCAGAAGCGATAGCTAGCATCAAGTCTGACGACGGATGTTTGGTTTGATTAGTGTAGAATTAGACGTAAGGTACAATAGACATTCTCCTAGATAATACAAAAAGTTTGTAGATCTGGTGTTGCGTTACTTTCTTCCTCACAGCTAACGGAAGAACATGTTTCTCCGTTCATGAAACCTAACAGAGTGCATCGCCCGACATTGAGATAGTGCTCCTCATCCACCCGCCGAAGGACAACCGGTATGATGTTACCGTACAGCACACACACCAGGTCCCCGGGCTGAGATCCACGAGGGCACATTCCAAGGTACCCGTCCTGGGTTTCGAATGGTGTCATGAGACCCAAGGATGAGAGCGTGCCTTCAATCACTAGCCCGGTCGACTCAAGTGCGAGATCATTGATCCAGCTTGAAACAAGCTGCCAAAGAGACGTCTTAGACGTATTTGCAGTGAAAATTTCGGGTGGCGTCCAGAAGTTATCAATAAGCCAATGTTTGAAGCCGTCGAGAGATGGGATGCTGAGTTCGCGGATGAAGAATTGCGCAAGGCTCAGTGGGCAGGGGTCCGTCGCTTCATGGTGCCGGTAGCCCAGCAACAAGATGTTTTGGAAGATCAATTTGCATGCCCTGAAGAAGAGGTTCGTAGATATTGGTGAGGCGAAATCATATAGGAGGATCCGAGTCAATGCGTGCAACGGAGCGATTCCCATGACGTGCTGAGGCTGACGCGAGACGAAGTTGGACATGAAGGGCAAAAGACAGGCCATGCACGCCATGTGTATATGCTCAGTTTCAGGTGTGGAAAACGCTGTGCCTTTGACTTTCCGCGGCAGTGGGACGACGTGGGCAATGCGCTGCACCAGAAGACCCCGAGTCCTGAGTTTGCTTCCGATGATTTCATTGACATCGTCGCGGTCCAAACGCAAACCTCTGTCTGCCGGATCAGTCATGGCCCAACAGGTTCTCTCTAACCCCAATGTGGGATTTTCAGCCATCGCAGAGAAATGTGGTACCCATGACGGGCAGCCAGTAGGATAGTCGAAAAGGCCAATACCCGCCATATGAAGAAAACCAAGCTCGCAGTGTGCCGCGTAGTTCATCATGCCACGCGGCAATCCAGTTTGTTTAGATTGCGCTGAAGCCCAAAAGCCTTGAGTTGAAACTGTCACTGGAGCATCCAGTGAGGCAGCCGACAGTGAGATCCAAGCCTTGACGTAGTCCACCCAGGCAATGTAAAAGGGTACGGCATCGCTGTAGTTCGGGACGACCTGTAGGCGATTGAGACCGAGTATACCGTATACGTAGTCTTTGGGGTTCGTAGCTTGGAGTCCGCACACAAAATGCGCCATCAGCTGAACTAACAAAGTTGCTTGGCCGGGCGGTAGCGGTACAAGGGGGTTTGGACAGAGGGCCCGCGCGATGTAAATGCCTTCGATAATTTCGCGGTTGTTGCTTTGGGCCACAGAGCGTATCGGCTGGACAACTTTTGCTATGAGGCTCGGATCCCAGCTTGAGCTCAGCGGAGCCAAGGCAACATCGCGCATTCCGGTCACTGCGTCGAGCAACAGGGAATAATCGACGCAGGCAGAGGGGCAGGCGAGGATCAGCCTCCGGGCGAGGACAACTTCCTGGAAGATCCAAATCCGTGTCCAATATGGCGAGTCGAGGAGGCCACGCAGCGCCGTCCACCTCTCGTCGGCAGCACTTGAATCAACACTATCTGGCTGGTAGATTTGCGGATGGTCTGCCAGCCATTCCAAGTCCCTACATGTCATTGAATCAGGCATCCTGTCCGTCCATCTCAGTGCGTTCCACTTCGAGAACCCTTTCCCGAGAATGTCGACTGTTTCGAACGCTTGTGCCATTCTTTCAGGCTCGGTAGCACCTAGCCACCCGATGACAAGCTCAGCCGACGAGTAGAGGGTTGACATCAACTGGACCTGTGAGCTTCTCTCGTGGCTATCGTTCTGGTTGATGCAGATGCCATCGACCTGATAGGAGTTGTTTGTTAGCCCACCGCTCGTTATGAGAAGTCCGAGAGGGTAGCACCGTATTCGAAGCAAACAGCGGACGCAAAACAAGATACAATCTTACATACCCATAACCAGAAGCTGGTCGCGTTTCTATCCGGGAAGACTTCGCTCCAGTGAGTTTGGATGGACTTCAGAGCCTCATAGAGGTTGGGTGTGACAAGAAACCTTTCGCCGTTGACGTGAATGGCCACGGTGAAGTCGGGTGCACCCCAAACATAAGACAGGGCTGTAAATGGTGGTGGTACGCTTCCGTCTGCCAGGGAAACGATATGCAGCTTGCACGCGATCCTCCCGCGGCGCTTGCTCGTCATGCTGAGTAGCCGTATCTGCCGCCGAGAGGCGTCAAGGGCAGTGTACGGTGACCGGAGAGGAGGATCCATCGCCACGTCGTCGTGGTCTCGAGGAACCGCGCAACGACCGGAGCATGGGGCGTGTGTCAAAGGCTTACAATTTGAACAGCTGAAAATGGAGGAGAAAACTGAAATGCGCAAAATGGAATTGTTGTTGACAGGTGCAAACTAGTGACGTGCAAACAGAACCAAACAGGCAAGCGGCAGCCGCCACCGGACACTGTGTTGATCTGGCGGTGTGGAAGGCACACCGCGAAATATTTGGCACTAGCTCAGCTCTGGGCCTGGAGACACATCGTAAATATCTAATCTGCTGACATCCGGGACAATAGCATCGAGAACTTGGAAGTGTTCAAGCTCCCTTGCGATCTCCCAGGTTGCTGTGAAAATGACCAAGCAGTGCAGGCCCGCAGGCAAACAAAGAGAATGTCGAGTCCAGCTACAGCGTTCCGCTCACAGCCACACTGGCACGAAACAAGCCGTGACCAAAAATCCAAATTCAAGAGCCGTTTCGAACTGGACACCTCCCATATACTTCCTCACAATACGATTGCGTAAAGCCCGTACCGCTGAGCCAAAACAACCCCTTCCCGCCACGCTCGCATCGCGCCGACAGCGAGGACGGCCGTCCCTCCGGCGTCTCCTCCGAATCAAATGCAAAAAAAATAGAAAGCGAAGTATTTTTTTTGGCTTTGCATGGCGCTAAGAGGCAGGTTTAGGGTACCAGCCAAACCTGCCTGTTAGCGCCATGGGCAGCCCACACCCACGTCTCCAATTCTTTTTTGGTTTCAGCTACTTCGCTGAAAACACTGCTTGGTATTTTGACCTATATACCCCATTTCTGACTAGTAACACAAAGAAACCCATGGATGGGACCTGCTGGCCACGTGCGGCTCACTGCATGTGGCCTCAACCCCAGAGCAAACGATTACCTACCTACCTACTTCGTACCTCTCTCAGTATCTAGCCACTTAACAAAAACTATCTCTCACACTTTTGAATCATCTGCAATGAACACTGACTGCATTCTAATCAAGCCGAAACCTACCTTGGTTGTAAGAGGGCTTCTCCGCCTACCCATGGAAACGCCAAACCCACCACCACAACATAAATAGAACACCTTCCACCCAAACTAGTGGACTTAGGTACCTAAAGCTATTTAAACCTCATCTCCCTCCCCCTCACCTAGACGACCAATCCAACCTAACCCAACCCGCGTACCTTAAACCGTCCATGCACCCACCGCATTCGGTTGAAACCCCAACCCCCCTCCCGACCAATAGGACCGTACCCGGTCCTCCGCAGCGTGTGATCGCCGCCTTCAAGCCAGGCATAAAAGCTCGATGTTTTCCCGGATGTACTCTGCTTGCTGCGCCCCTGTCAACCAGGGAAACTCAGTTCTGGAACATACTCCCGCCAAGATCTCCTTTGCCTTTGCCTTAGGCTACTTTTTGGTTGCAATCGCCCGCCCACTTGTTCGTCTTGTGTTGGGGAGTTGGTGAGGAAGGAAACAACTTGCCAATGAGAGTTGGATTTGGAGTTGAGCTTGAGAATAGGCTCTCTTGGGGTTCTTGGTCTTGTTGCACCGCAGACACGCCAGACTCTCAGTCTTTTGGATGGTATTCATTAGTCGTAATTCAGGTGTCTATGTACAAGTAGGTATGATGCATCAAAGTGCTTTTCGCAAAGATATACACATCCGGCGTCCCTTTTCCATCGCGCCCCCAATAACATTACATGCAAGTAATTCGATACCTGATGCGTTCCCTAACTCAAAACCCCTACGGCCATCGCAGCCATGATGCCAAAACTCCCTATTAAACCAAAACCGCTGCGATGGATGCTCGCTCCACCTGTAACGGTCTGACTTCCACCTGCCGCTCCTGAACCTGCTCCTACGCCTGCACCAGCATTTCCGAACCCCGGTGCCGACGCAGAGCTTCCGCCCGAAACGGCCGACGCTGTGGTGCCGCAAATGCCGGTTATGGTGTTGAGATCTGTGGCTTTGTTGAGCGCCGCCGGCGTGGAGCCGCAGTTCGACGCTTGAGTCATGAAGATGGAGTGATTCTCGAGGTCAAAGACAACTATCCCCTCGTTAGCATTGCATCTTCGCCCTAGGAAAAGTATCACGTACCATATGCCGACCGGAGAAAGGTGTCTCCGAGCAACGTGAAGGTCGTGCTGGGCGTGATTCCCAGGAAGCAAGCCGGAGTCACTCCAGGGACCTCTCGGATGAGCTCCTTGTAGGGCACCTTTACGGTCACGCCGTTGAACTTGAAGTCGACGGTCCCGTTCACCTTCGTTAGAGCGCAGTCTAGACGGAAGAAGCCGTTGGCGTCGGGGTTCGTCACGCCAAAGTCGAATGCGATGGCTTGTGTGAGGTTTGGTGGGAGTAGCGTCATGGTGGATCCGCTGTCTAGGAACACGGGCATCTTGCTGTTCTCGTACACGCGGTTGGAGGCGCCTGGGGGGCTGATCGAGATGGACTCCATGTCGACCCAAAATCGCGGCACCTTGTCGGGGGCGTTCTCTGCAGGGATGACGGGGAGCTTCGTCAATGAGCCGCTGAACTTGGATGTGTCGACACCACCAAACACAATCACGCCCTCTTGTGCCTCCTTGGTCCCCAACGATAGCGTGTATGCCTTGACCTTAGTGGCGTTCTGGGCGGCCAGCTGGTCGACGAAGTTTGGATACCTCGTGGACTTGCCGATCCCGTACCCAATTCCGAGGATGCCCGAGAAGGTATCCACGCTTGACGAGGCCACGCCAAACTGAACCGTCTGCAGAGCGGTGGTGCTTCCCATGAGGGTGATAGTATCGGTGACATAGCTGATGTTGGCGGCCCCAATCCCGTATCGTAATGTTTTGGTCGTCCCCAAAGACTCTGATGTTGTCGACCTTGCCGAGTCGTATTTGCCCGCCCGCTCGCAGAATACCGCATCCCCTCCCGTCACCTTCGTGCAATCTGGATTCACCCACAACTCAAAAGACCCCGTATCGAGCTGAACATACACGGCCTGTGGTGGCGTACCTATGCTCACTAGGCAGCGTTAGCGCCGACTCAGGTATAACAGGAGAGGGTCATGTACGTTGAGCATAGTAGGCCACGTCTGACCGGTTAGCTAACTGAAGCTGTACGCCACGCTTCTCGGAGAAGTGGCCGACATTCGTCGAGTGGATGATGGGCATGTGAATGCATCCTGCGTCGTGTTGTATTACGTCCTGAGCTGCAGCCCGCCCGCAACCTATTGTGAGGAGCAGCGCGAGGCATCGGAGGACGGAGGGTGGTGCCATTTCTGGCAGTGAGGAACAAAGATGGGCTATCGTAATAGCGACTGCATGGGTGAAGGCAAAATGAGCAACCCCAAGGAGAGAAACGAAGTTGGAAAGGAGCGTCGAGCTCCGGCTGCCCAGGTGAAGAAGGGAGAACGAAAGGCTCGGAGGCTGGCAACGAGAGAGCACCAGGCTTGATCTGCCCAATGGGTCGGAAATAAAGACAAAAAGAAGAATAAAATGGCTAGAATGGTATTAGAGAAGAAAGCTGGTGGAGAAGCAGACCAGCTGGTGAAAACAAAAAAAACCTGACCTGGACGACGACAAGGTCTAGGCCAACCGGAAAGGAGAAATGAAAGGAGAGAATGGGAAAACAAGACGACGAAACGATGGAGACAGATCAAAACCGCCAGTGGATCCCGAAGATCAATGTCATGTTGCTCTGGCGGTGGGAGGGCACGCGGACGGCATGCGTGGACGAGGGAGGTCCCAGGCGGCGCGGCCAGGGCAGTGTGAGAGGGGGCAGGGGTGCTCTGGGTGCGAGCTCGCTCTGTTCTACCACTGTCTCAGCCCAGCCGGCTGCAGCTCCACTTGGAACGCAGCCCCAGAGCCCAAGAGTCAGCACCTTGGCGGGCGAGCGAGGAGTAGCAAGGAGTAAGCATCGTGAGGCGGCAGTTTGAGCTGTCCTGGCGAATAGGGAGGGCAGGGGCGGGAGGAGCAGGCCGTCATTGAGATCGGGATCGTGTTTGCCGCCGCGTCCAAAGTCGCGCGGTGCCCTTTCGTCCCATCGTCTGCACGCTGGCGCCTAGCTCAATCCACGACGCCAATGGGTGCACAAATGCGAAAATGAGGCGCAGAGCCTACGAACCCGCCGATTGTCCCCAGGCGGCGTGAAATCGCAGCTGTTGCTGTCTCTTTCGTCTTGCGGACATGGGTTGAAGTCTGTGACAAGCGCGGACGGTGTTGGAAGTCGATCAAACGCGCTAGGAGTGCTGAATCGGCTGGGCAAAAGCTCCCCTGTCTCAGCTCAGTGGCCCAGCCAATCACATCGTGCCCCTCCTGCTCCCCACAGCGACTCAAAACCGGCAGCAATGGACCCTGGTGGGGCCACCCCCGCATTCAGTGGGCGGCAACGGCGGGCAGAAAAGCGACCAGTCTCAGATTGCCAACTCCATCGTCAATTGCAAACAAAACATCCCGATTGCCTTACTACCAGTAGCCCTACTTTGCGCGCCAAGACGATATTAACTTTCCACACCTCATGCCTCATCGCTTACTTTGATGACGATCTTGCCCTTGGCATGCCCCGACTCGAGCCGCGCGAACGCCTTCTTGAAATCGGCAAACTCCCACACGCTGTCGACCACCGGCCGCACCTTGCCCGCCTCGATCAGCTCCCCAATCTCGGCCAGATTGCTCCCCAGCGGCTCGACAATAAAGAAAAAACTCTTCTCCACCTTCTTCTCCAGCCCCGCCGGCTTCACTGCATCAGGCGGCGTGTTGATGCTGATAATAGCTCCTCCCTCGCGCACCGCCGTCCAGCATCCCGCTAGCGACTTCCCCCCGATCATATCAATGACGAGATCCACCTGCCGTGCCTCCGGGTCGGCCGCAATCCACTCCTCCGTGGAAATCTTCCGATAGTCGACCACCTCGGTGGCGCCGAGCTTCCGCACCGCCGCCTCCCCGTCCCCAGAGCACACCGCAACAACCCCTTTCGCACCGGCTAATGCCGCAAGCTGCACAACCCAGCTCCCCACCCCGCCGGACGCACCCGTCACCAACACACGGATATTGGCGTTGTGTGCGCGCGCCTTGGCATCTCCCTTCACGCCCGCCGCGTCGAGCGTGCCCTGCACAAAGATAGCCTGCCATGCCGTCAGTGCACTCAGCGGAGTGGCCGCCGCGTCGATCCAGTTGAAGCTCGGCGGGACTTTGGCGAGCTCGCTGACGCGCGTGAGGGCGTAGTCGCGCGCGGCGCCAGCCCGTCCGGCGTCAACACGGCAGTAGACGCGGTCGCCGGTGGCGAAGGAGCTGTCGGCTGGGGCTGTGACCACTGTGCCGGCGAGGTCTTGGCAGGGGACGAGAACCTTGGCCGCGGGAACGGAGTCGGGAAAGTCAACGGCCCATCGGAGCTCGCCGTTGCAGGGGCAGGTGGCGTGGACGCGGACGAGGACGTCTTGGGGGTGGGAGGGGGTTGGGACCGGCGCGGTGGTAAGGATCACTTCTGTTGACTGGCGGGAGGCCTGCAGCAGCGTCTTCATCGTCGCCGGGAGGGTCGTGGAGGCCATTCTTGCGGATATGAAGGTAGGCGTGACACGGAGGGAGCTTGAAACAGGACTCGTAAGTGTTCTGGATAGTAGACGTGCGTGGCGTGTAAACATTGGCCTGGCTGTGAGATATCTCACTGTATCTTGAGGTTTCCATGACAGCGGCGGATCCCCGCTGCTTTATACCATTGCGAACCTCATCGCGGTTGGACCCGGAGGCGTACGGAGATGTAGACATTGGGGCTTACGCAGGCAGGTCCCACAACAGCTGGGCCTGACTTCCCTGATGTGTAAATGCGAAAGAACGCGAAGGATGCGAGGGCGGCTAGTGTTGAGATGCGTTGGCGATTCCAGGGTCCGTCGCGATGCCAAGCGTCGGGATGAATAATCTTGTGGGGAAAAACGTCCCGATCCGGCCTCGCATCTGTATGCGAGCCCCTCGCGGACTTGGGTTTTCCGCGGCCAGATGTTGGTTTTTCGGTAGATGAGTGAGTGCTGGTGAGTTGACTGGAGTTGGCAGGGTCTGGTGATCATCGTTTGGCTGGATAGTCGCCATAGTCAGTTTTACTTGACGTTGCGATGCGATTTGAGCTGGACGTGGGCAATTCGAGAGCTGAGGGGTTCAAAGTGCCTCTGGTGCGGGAGCTCCTTCCTGTCACTAGCAGTGGAAACAGCAAGAGTACTCCTCAGTACTTTTCTTCCTCTTTCACAAATCACAACCTCGTTACGACTTGACAGACAACGGTATCTGAGCGATTGTTCGAGTGGCATTAGCTTTCTCAATCACTAAATGCGGTGAAGAGATACTTCGGCATTCGTTTTCCTTTCAGTTTATCCTACCCCATGCATTCACTGTCCAACGTCGAAAGCTCTAGGTAAGTTCCACACCTCAGCCCACAACGGTACCCTGAAACCACGGCCCTAACATCGAATGGAAGCTTCCATGCCTCGACACAACAGCGGCACCTTGAAACTCACAGCCCTACGGGCGCCAAGTTGCGCCTGGCGATCCAGTGCATTGGAAGAACTGCAACCTTGGCGGGATGCCTCTGCTGGCGGTCATTGGGTCATATAAGTGCTGTGACTGGCGGCGTTTGGAGTTGAAGGGTCAGATGAGTTGGTGTTGTGTCGCGTTGGCGAATCTGGTTGCGACCTAGCAGACTTTAGCTCATGCAGCTCCTCCGGAAAGGGAATTCGATGGTTACCAGCATTGATGAATCTCGTGCTTATCTCCTGCGTTGTCTTTTTGCTTCCTTTCACTTCAATCAGAGACCAGAGTTGGTTTCTCACTGGGTACGGTGTCGGTGGCTTGATGTACTCTGTAGGTGGTCTGCTAGGCCATCACCTGGACGGTTAAGAGCTTCGCCAACAATGGCTGTCCTGCAGACTGTGGTTGGTTCAGATTGGACCGTAACCTCGCTTTCGAGCCAATATGGCGGGCCGGCCAAGTGTCGAGTGTGGTCTGAAAGGAACACCGAGCTGGGTGTCTTGAATAAACCAACTTTATTCCAGCTTATGAAATTACTCCCAGGAAGAAGTTGCGGGTTGTCTTATCTCTATTCTGTCTACAATCGCACACTGGAAGATGAGAAGAGTTCTCAGCCGAGTTCGGGGTCAGACAAGGCTCTGAAGGGCTCAAAGTTCAGCTCCGAAACTTTGCATACCCAGAGGAACATTCTTCCCGGTCGGGAAGTCCCGTCCCAATCACACGTAGTACCTACGATGCATGTCACGAATGTGGCTTGCTGGACACCACAGTGGCCTCTTAAAAGAGCACACATACCTTTATGACCGTAGTTCAGCAAGCCACTTTCTCTCTTCCAGGCTGGATGAACCACCGTTGAATATCTGTTGGAAGACGTGAGGATCTAGATTCAGAAACTCACGTTGTACGGGTGGTGGGAGGGTGGTATCAAGAGTTCCAACAGCCCTCGGTGTGTAGCGCAACGAGCGGCCTTCATCAGTTATAAATACTCCCTTAAATGCCTCCTCCCCTTGTCATCCCTTAGGGTCCACATCCATCTGTAGACACCTTGCCCTCCCCTTATCCGATCTGTTCGCTCTTGATTCCCGTTCCTGTACATCAATCTCCAAATCCCGACGATGGCACCCATCAAGGTAAACCTGGACACTGTCTCCAGCCCCCCGGACTTCCCTGAGGAGGCCTCGACTGCCCTCAATGACACCTATGTGATTCGCTCCACCGAGGAGAAAGATTTCGTCAACACCGATGGAGGCTACCAGTTTGATACTTGGTTCCACACACTGGTATGATCCAATGCCAAATACCTCCCAAGATCCTACCATCTGGCTGAACCTGAGAAGGCCCTCACCCCCACGACCATCTCGCGCCTGAAGTCGTTACAGCTCTTCACCGAGTCACACGACCAAGGCGTACCAGATGACAAAACTGCCGGCAACTGGACGTGGTTCGAGCTAGCCATCATGGAGACCGAAGGCAAACTCGACACCCCATGGATCAAAGACGGCATCATCCTCACGTGGGAAAGCCACAGAAATCCCTTCATGTCGGGCCCTGTCTTCAAGTGGAAGGAGGGCCGCGTTCTCAACGAGACCCATGACATCTTCCGGCTGCTTCAGGACGGAAATGTCATTGCCGTAAGACTTTGCACCCGTTTCCCGGGCTGGCGCATCTCCGCAAAGACTGGTATCTGGCCATTGAGCTGGGTGACCCAGTTGATCGGCAGCCTGCTAAGTATGGGTCTTTTGCTGTGAATACCAAGGTCGTCAGCGAAGTTCTTAAAAATCTCAACAAGGAGCTCTTCCCTGATAGGCAGCATCGCGAGGCTTCCGGTCTTCTCTTTCGAGCGCAGTCGTTGGCTACTCGACACGACAAGCCCTTGCGGGTTCTGTCTTTGGGTGCGTGTTCCTAACCGGTTCGGGATGACATGGCTTGTACTGACACTTGTCGTTCCTTTGCAGATGGCGGTGGTGTTCGCGGCTTGGCGGCTCTTGTTATTCTCCAAGATATCATGGACAAGATGTTCCCAGGGCAGAAGCCATGCGAGGCGTTTGACATGATTGCTGGCACAAGCACTGGCGGGTACATTCTGTTGATGTTGTCGGCGTTGACTCCGAGTCCCTAGGATTGACTGACACCTGACTGACATGATCAACACAGCTTTATCGCGATCATGCTCGGACGGTTCAAAATGACTGTCCAAGAATGCCGCGACGAATACGAAGCTTTTATGAACGAAGTCTTCCCCAAGCAGTCCGGCTTCAAGAACGCCTTCAACATGCTTGTCCACTCAGGGAAATGGGACGACGAGGTCCTAGAAAAAGTCATCAAGCGTCTCGTCAAGAAACGACTCGGCCAGGACGGTGACAAGGTCCTCCTGAAGGATCCCAGCGAGCCGAACCCCGCTTGCAAAGTGTTTGTCACGGCGACCAAGAGCGTCGGCGCAAACAACTCGGGGCCTGCCCTCTTCTGTTCGTACGATAACCCTGTCGAATTAAAGTCATACGAGAACATCAAGCTCTGGCAAGCCGCGCGAGCAACCTCCGCGTCACCGACGTACTTCAAGCCCATGACAATTGGCGACGAGACCTTTGTCGACGGCGGTCTGCAGGCCAACAACCCTCTCGGCTGGTAAGTCCCCCTTCACTCATTTACCCCTTTCCGCCCTAGTAGGTACTAATAACGCCCTAGGCTCTGGTACGAACTCCTCGGCGTCTTCGGCCCCGCCCGCCCCACTGCGTGCTTCCTCTCCATCGGCACCGGTACCCCCACCAAATCCGCCCTCCCCCTCAACCTCGTGCTGCACCCCATCGCCTCCCCGCAGTCCCTCGGCTCGCTCGCCACCAACAGCGAGCTCCCCAACATCATATTCCGCACGCTCATCAACGCGTTTGCGCCCGACGGTGGGAGGAGGAAGTACTTCCGCTTCAGTGTGGGGGATGGGCTGCCGGACTTTGTGCAGGTTGAGGAGGGCGTGTGGAAGTGGGTGCTGAAAGGGGTGGGGAGGGAGGAGGATATTGGGGATCTGGATGATGTGGGGAAGATTGGCTTGACGGTGCGAAGGGCGAGGGAGTATATTGCGGGGAGGGAGGCGTAGGAGTTGGCGAGGGAGTGTGTTGAGGCGCTGAGGCGTTGATAACCTCAAAATGGGAAATAAAGATTGTTGGGATCTGGCGTTGGCAGTCTAGGACCTTGAAAACGCGATACAGCCTGCGAACAGTATCGAAAATCATGGCCTCAGGCTGCGAATCGTGTGGAAACAGAACGTGGAAAACAAACATAAGGGTCTGTTATGCCGTAGTTGGCGCGCCCGCCATAATCCCTAGGTAGATAGCAACTGTGGCTAAGGCTGTCGAAGTTGCAACCCGGGAGTATAATGGATTTGAACGTGCGATTTGGGGAGAGTAGTCTCAGTTACTGTACGTATCAAGTCCTCAAGATCCAATTAATGTAATTGGATCTCGCACATGCACATGTGGGGAGGTTGCACGTGAATGAGCTCTCGTCCGCCGAGTTCGTCCACCGACACCCCATGTCCGTTCCGACTCAAAACAGCGTATTAGTCCGTGTTTCGCTGACCGACGGCTGTCACCATCGCGCTCTAAGTTCCCGCGATAGTTCCGCTATATCTCTTGCATTTTGGCCCTCCAGAAAGCTCAGTGTATCCTTCATCATCAACTATCAACCTTTAAGTCATGGAGTCGATTAATTATCCAACAGGTCCGCAAGCTCGCGGAAACGGCAGACGAAGCTGGCCACTAGGAGCTGCTTCTTAGCCTCCGGAACGTGGCCTAGTCTATCAGGAAGCCTAGAGACACAGTAGCACGGAAGGTCTTTCCTGTACGTATTAGACCTATGTATCTACTTCTGCCCTGTTTTCTGACTAATAACATACCAAACCGCATCTGCAAATTGCCACTGCCCGCATCGCCTCCGACCTAAAGCTCTACAACCTCTTCGTAGACAGCCCCACTTTCCGAATGGCTCAAGGCGCATAACTACGCCGACGTCGGTAACCCCGATGACACGCCGCACCAGACGGGCCACAACACCAAGCTACACACCATCGACTGGGCCGCGACGCTGCCCGAACTGTACAACCACAGCCACCAGTATATGAAGGTGCAGTTCCTGGGGCTGCCAACCTGGCTGGACGTGTACCCGTGGAAGCGGGCCGTGACAGAGCTTTCCGGGCCCGAGCAGGTACTGCTCGTCGACCTCGGCGGCGGCATCGGCCACCAGTGCGTCGCGCTGCGCGAGCAGGGTGTTGCGTAGCCGCCGACGTAACCGGAAAAGGGTACTAGCAAGGGCAGCAGCGAGGACGAGCTTGTGATTCATGTTGAGTGGCTTGTTTCTCGGAAGGGCAGTTGATCAGGTACTATGCGTATGGCAGTATGGGTGGGGGAATGGAAAGGGCGGGTGCGCTCTTGGCACCGAGACCTGCCCCTTCTTATACTTGCCAATGTTGTCATCGTCGACCCTGCCCACAGCACCAACTCTCGCTGCTTTCACAGGCACCTACCAGGAGGATACTCGTGACCTGGCTGAAATAGTGGGCAGGTGTGGTTGGCGGTTTTGTGGGGGCGCAATTTGGCAATTCGGGTGGGATTGGGGTGCTCCCAATTGTCGAAGTCAAGTTTCTGGCAGCCAGGACAGAGCTTCCGGCTATCTGTGGCTATTCCGCCACTGCCGTTAGCCTGGATCTGGCGCGTGGTAGAGGGAACTTGTGCTGGCGGATGAGGGTGGCTATACAGCAAAGCCATCCTCAGAGCCGTAAGGAGCTGCTAGGATGCTGCACGGCGCACCAAAGAGATTGCTATCCTCAAACTTCAAACCCGGGGAAGCGGCAGGCGGTACCCTAAACTAGGAGAACTTCATCGAATCTTCTTCATCTCAGCCACACTTGACTCGCTCGCCTCTTCAGTTCCGGCATGGTAACAGGGAACCCGCTGATGGAGATTCTTGTATCCCTCCGATGGAGCTTGACGCCCAACACCAACGGCCCCAAGCTCCCCTTCTGGACGACGATCGTGTAGGGCACCCGGAACTTGGGCACTGCACTATGTCCATCAACCGCCATCATCTCGATAGAACTTGCTCGTTTTGCCATATACCCTTCTTTGAGTGTCGTGCGTATAGGCTCCCATCGAGATGTGGGAAGTTGGCGGACTTTCTCAACCAAGTTGGTGTCGCCAGGTGCCACGTCAAGCTGGGTGAATGCGAAATCTTCCACAAGCCCTAAAAGCCTCACCAGTTGCGGCGTTTGATAACCTAACCGACATCTAATTGTTCCCTGAAGGACATCGTTGGTCTTGTCTGAGAGCAGGGACTTTGCAGATTGCGGCTGAATGCCATCGTCTGGCTCGAAGAAGAAAAGATTGGCGACCAGGGTATCGGCAATGAGCGCTATTTCCTTCTGGGCGGCGCTACCCGTCCAGTCACTAACCCGCTCTTGCAGGTCTGGAATCATCTTGTAGTCGTACAAACGGACGGGGTCATCGCCACCTCGGAGTGGCGGATCTAGCCGGTGAAGGCGTGGCCGAACATGTGGGGGGGCCGTCTCTGTAACAAAATTTAACCAGGTAGCCTTGGAGTCCATTTGCCGTTTAAACATTGCGCGAATGGCGGCGAGGAACCCCATGTTGACAAGCGCTGGCATCTCGAAAGGTTTGGCGTCTTGCATCCCCGTCCCTAGCGACACGAGCGCATCAAGCGAGGCCGTGTCACCAGGCCAGAGCTTCTCCATTTCGGTGTACGCGACTTGTGCCGGGCAGTTGGCCCATACAGCTCCATCAACATAGCTTGTCCTCTGCTGTGGCTTCTCGAAACAAGGGAGATAGTACGGCGCCGCTGAAGTGGCCATGGCTGCTTCCCAAATCTTCATGTCCTTCTCGGCGTCTTCTTCCCGCTCCAGACAGGCGCTACCTTCGGTGGGTGAGGGGTGATTGTAACTTGCGATAAGGCAGGCCGTCCTGCCCCCATCCTTGGCAGATGTCACTGCAACGCGCGTTCCCGACGACATAAGCTGAGTGTGGAGCGCTGGGGCAAAGAGGGCTGTATCCTTGGGCTGGAAGTAATCCTGCAGGGCCTGCCGGAGACCCTTGGCGTCGAAGGTACTGTCTCGCATCTGTGCAACGATCCTGCCGTACTGCAATATTTTCTTAAGTGCGCTTTGTGCAAACGTGTTCTCGGAGGCCTTGTTGAAGAAGGCCATCATCTCGGGAAGCGATTCGCTGCCTTTTGTCGACATTGCTAGAGCGAGTGCAATTATCCCTCCTGCAAGTTTCTTCGTCAGACATGGTTTGGCACAAAAGCTATTCCTGGTGCTTACCTGTAGAAGTGCCTACGATGAGGTCAAAGAGAGATTTCAAGGGCAATGGTTCTAGCCCCACTGCTTTGTGTAGCGCCTGGAGGACCAAAAGCTCAACGATGCCGCGTACTCCGCCCCCATCCAGCGCCAGTATACGAACCCCTGAACAGCGCGGTTTTAGCTGCACCAGGTGTGAGTTGCGCCCCTTCTCCTCATAGCACAACCAGCAGTGGATGTTCCAAGCGCATTCGAAATGCGGTGAGACATGGCCCAGCTCCTGAACGCAACGGGGGCAGTACGAGTGCCCGCAAGTGAGAACATGGTCAGGTATCTCTTGTAGACAGCTGAGACAGGTTTTGTTGCTCTTGATCATCTTCCACTTGTCGTGGTAGGTAAGGTGTATCCACTCGCGTCGCCCGCTGAGCCTCTGTTCGACGGTTGCAATATGATGGTGGGGATCTGGTGGGATGAAGATATCTTGATATGATTGAATGAAACGTCGTTGAATATCGCGAATCCAATCGCCCTTGGAGTTCCCCGGATGCCACGGGCGAGAAGGAACAAAGGCTCCGGGCTCGATCTGTTCGTTCTGGGACCTGTGGCGATCGTGACCTGCCCCGTTGGCCGGCCGCATGGTGCACTGCTGACCATCGGGGAAGACGAAGCGGCACCTTTCGTATTGCGAGACGTACAGTTCAGCGGAACTCTTGCAAATAGCATATAGATCACGTTCGAAGATTTCGGCTGGGTTTGTCACTGCGATGGTCCGGATTGTATCAGTAGGATGACCTTGCTGTCAGACCAGTTGAGCAAATAGGTATCGAGCTTACCTTCGGAGAAGTTCCGATGCGTAAAAACCAAGAGAGCTATCGAGATTGCGTCATTTGTCATCTCAGCCATATCGCTGTTACCCTTGGCCTCAGTTTCGTGAACATGCCGTAGAAAATTGGCAACATGCTCCCCCATTGAGTGCGGGTTTGGGTTGTCTCTCCTTGCGGCGAGGTAAAAGTCAAAGGGTTGCTCAGAGGTAGTAAAATGTTCGAATGCTCGGTTGAGAATATGCGTCAGCGCAGGAACGTTGTATTGCATCACGCTCTCAGCGCGAAGCTGCAAGCCCACTCGCACCGAGTCCTCGATGGTGCCACGCAACCGCCGGTACTGCAGAAATAGCTCCTGTGGATTACCCTTGACCTTGCCCCGGTGGGGGACATAGCAGCAGGTGATTTCGTTGAACAAAGCCTTATAGAATCGCTCGTTGGAGGTGATCCGGTCGATGAAGCTACGGTCCTTTTTCCCATTGTATTCGTTGACAAAGTCTCGCAGAATGGAAGACTCCTCCCAGAGCTTGGGGTAGTCATCGTTGTCGAGATATAGGCGTTTGAGTTCCTTGCTGTCGTAGAGGCGAGGGTCATGCAGATCGCTGGGCATGTTGCGGACGATGATGAGCGTCTTCCGCGATGGGTGGTTGACGGACTTGTGTACGGCCTTGGATGCCCATTCCAAGACCCGAGTTAGTTCCGACTGAATCTTGGCGTCTTCTTTGGTCACGAACACGATAACGTCGCTAACGGCATACAGGAATCTTGCGTAAAAGAGATCGATGCCATCCTTGCCACCATCCGTGTAGCATGAGGCACGCACCGGATAGGTGACGTCAGCCTCGCGTCGACGTGAAGGAGAACGATGTCGAGGGTCGATGGAGAAATTGCGCCCCCTGCCCACTGGGTGCGGGTGCAGGGCTTCCGAGATGGGCGACTCCTCAGCGCGTTTGGCATTTGTCTTGGACCCAGTCTTGAAACCCTCGCAGTCGGCAAACAGGATAGGGTATTGGTCAGGTGTCAAGCTCGGGTTCGCGCGGATGCCCTCATCTCGGTAGAGGTGGACTCTGCAGGTGGCAGGGTAAGTGAGGTCGTCGAGGGAGCCCGACTTTGTACTTAACTCCATGACAGACGGCCGCAGCAAGGCGTTTTTGACACACCAATCACATTGTTTTGCTCTTATCGCAGCCAAACTGAGTTTACTATTTTTATGACACCGCTATCAGGCAAGGCTCTCAACCGCCCTTCCCTGCGGGTTTCACCACACCCGCCGACCGACTTGCATTATCCACGCCCTGTTGCTGCTTCAGGTACTTGGGGCCTATTAGGCTCAGTTTTTCCTTCTCCAATCATGCTGAGGTAGCGCCTCTAGCTCAAATCTTCCTTCCTTTTGCATCACATCGAATCCGGCGTCCCATTTCCCGCGGATAATAGAACGCATCGCCTTGAGCCCGTACAGAATCAGGATTGTCATCACAAACGTGTAACCGAAGCTAGCAAGAACAGCCTGGTTATCTGAGACGAATCTGGGCATACGAAATTTCCTTTTTCGTTCGCAATCCTGAGCTGGGGTGAGCTGTGGCTGATTTGTCCTAAGCTCTCCCTGATTCTTCCCTGAGCTAGGGTGATCCCGTACACCGCCGCCGTACAGCCTCAGAGGCCCCTTTTCAGTCCCCCCGGCTAAACTTTCCTATCGATGGAAAGCAGACGACGCGTTCCAATTACGGCGTATCACTCAGCCCGGAAGCCATAGAGGCTTGGACCCCCAAACGGATCGACTACTATATAGTTATAATTAGCGCCGGGCACCCGCCCCCCTTTTAAATGCACACAACATCTAGTTCTATAGTAATTTGTATACAAAAAAATGCCCACTACATCTCCTAGTCCTGAATATACCTATCCCAGCCGTGAACAATCACTTCTTAAACCTCTTCAAGATCTGGCGCCGGATCCTCGCTGACGGCCCTCTTTCGCTTAGGGCCAGATCTTCTCGCGAAAAATGAACCAGTTTTGGCCGTTTTTTGCGAAAAGGGGTGACTTTGCAACCCCTGTTGCAAGCGCTTACGCTAAGATGTACTGCATGGAGCCAACTGCTGGCAGCCATAGGGGCCACACGTTGCCAGCCCAGCCCACACTCCGTAGTTTAGATTAGCTCTCGCGAGGATTCGAGATCCTCGACATCACCAATTGAACACTTCTAGCCACTCTTTGCGTTGCCTCACCACTTCTCGCCCTACAACAGTGACTAAAACGCCGCTTAATAAGCTCCAGAAATAAAGTGCTACCCTGATAGGATTGTCCCCTACCACAGTGTGGATGGTGGGAAGGTATTATATATGAGATCGTCCCGAGGACTTCGTCCCTCACACTTTAGATAGTTCTTCTGCACTTCCACGTTTGGCTTTGTTTTGCTTTGGAGTGGCTGTTCAGTATTTATATATTAATGCTAGAGGGTGGACCAAATTCTGGACAGGGCCTAAATTTGGGATCGCGTAGGAATATACCAGTATATGCCCTAGGATACTACGAAATATCCCAGCTCAAATTTTGGGATACTACTTGGTTTTCTAATTATTCCGGCTAAATCATCCCATGTATCAACGTCAAAATGAACCGGGAAAGTCCCAACATTAGTAGCATTAGTTCATCTCCACAACTTCAAGTCACAATAATAAAATATTTCCATGTCAGTGTTGCCTCAAGGGGTTAAGTCTCGTGAAGTCGAGGTGGGGATGTGATAGATCCGGTGTATACCCACTAACAGCAAGTTTTATCAATCCTTCTAATATCTTCAATAACTGGGGCCTATATTTTGTGGCAATTTTAGTGACTATCAGAATACAACAATGCCGTGAAGTGGGCACTCCCGCGGACGCTCTGGCTTCTCTCTTACGTCCGTAGACTGACAGCCAATCCCGACTCAGATACACATCGATATCAAAATTCTTTAACTACTCCCACTCGGCTTCAGTGTATTCTATGCCAACGCTACAATGTCAGAATCCCGGACAATCCAACTCACGTCAAAGCCTCGTCTCTTAGCCAAGAGCCTCATTTGTATTTTTTATTTCAGGTCAAATATCTATGGGTGCAGCCTAATGTATATCAACCCGGAAGATAATATACCGTCATAGCTCCTTATCGGGCGCGCGACATGTGATACGACGCAGCACGCACTTCAAGCACACCTTGAAGTTGTCGCCAAGGCAGCCGCAGCAGTCTGTCGCATCCAAATTAGTAAGAAGCGGTTACTAGGTAGTATACACCCATAGAGATTCCCAGAACTGCGCCAAAGGAGACGTACGAAGGAAGGCTCCCTTAATCTCCTCGAAACAGCCATAGCATGTGAGTGGGCCCCCCACTGCAACGACCTTAGGAAGTCCGTCCGCCAGCAACCGTAATGGGTGAGGCTATGACCTACAGGACACTTAGCGCCGCCCGCAGGACACGTCCGCAGATAATGACAAAGGCGTTGCCGAATTCAGGGTAGGGAGTGCCACACACTGGACAGAGTTAGCAGCTTCACAATAGCCAGCAGCTGTGTTCCAGCTTTCAGTAGACTCCAGCACCCACTATAGGAAAAAGCCTTGCCGGCCATAATCTCCAAACGGTAATCACAGAAGGCGGTGTTCTTGCCTGAAGCGGTTTAGTCAGTCTTCCATCCGTCTCCAAGCAGGTGATCGGGCGTGGCAGTCACTATGGTGTCCGCGTCTCGCTGGATATCTTGCCACCGCTGTCAGCTTATATAAGCAATTGGTACCATTCGCGGATGTAGCCGGCTTGGCAATAGGGGACCCTGCAGGCCAGAGATTCTCTTCCACAGAACAACAATACACAACCATCACCACAATTGGCCATGAGTGCTAGATTCTGACAAACGCGACACGGACCAAAAGATGCGTAGCGGAGCGTTTCTCTCCAATCGCCAGGGGGCCTCCATGTTTCGACAACCCGTTGTAATGACGGAGTATCACTCGAAATGACGTTCGACAGGAGTGGCTTGAGGGAAAAGTTGGGCAAGGAGATGGGGAGGACGCCACATTGCAGGTTGTGGCGCAACCTTTGCTATTCTGCCAGGTCCTACCAATTTTTAGAGGTGTGCGTTACCCCTGATTGCAGCTTCCACTTCGGGGCGAAATGCAGGAGCCTGTCATGTCCAGCCGCACCGGCGCGGAGATGAATCACGACGCCATGGCGTCAGGTCGCTGTGGAAGAACGCCTCTGTTGCCAGGGCTGCAGGGGGAACAAAACTTGATAAAGACACGATCTTCTGGCATCGTTTCAGTATTGCCCAGATTTCCCCCAGGCTCTGCCCTGATGTTCATGATGTCAAGCACTACCTCCTGCTTCAAATACGCGCCACTTCACGACCGCGAAATTCGACTCTTGACACTGCCGACACACTCGACTGCCTCATCCGCAGACTACACCCTCCTGCATTTCCCTCTCGACACAGCGGGACACTATGAGGCCATTTCTTACACGTGGGACGGCAACGACACAACATCAAAGATATCTCTCAATGGAGAACCATTCCCAACGACCGCCAAGGTCCAACAGCTGCTCCAAGCCCTAACCTCGGCCACAACTGCGAAGCGCGTCTGGATCGACTTCATCTGCATCAATCAAGCCGACGCCGACGAGAAGAGCCGACAGGTGCGCATGATGCGAGATATCTTCGCGAGCGCGCATCGTGTAACCGCCTGGCTTGGCCACCAACAAGACGCAGCCCTCGCCAAGGAGACGGTCGCCGACATTCTAACACGCAGCGCCGAAAAGTACCCGGGATTTGGCATCTACGCAACCTACACTCAGCAGTGCTACCGACCTCGTCTCCTCGCACTCAAAAGCCTCCTTCGAAATCGCTGGTTCCGCCGCATGTGGGTGATCCAAGAGGTTATTGTCGCCAAAGACCTCAACATCGTATGCGGCGGTGAGACATTTGTGTGGGCGGACTTAGTGCGGGTCTCGCAAGCTATCTCGTCGTCGCACGAATTCCTCGCCGCGCTTCAGGGCACAGCAGACGCCGGCATAATGGAATGCGGCACGGACCTAATGTTCAACTGCGAACTCACCAATAACATGAAGGCCTTCTACGAAGCATCCAACCCCTGGCCCTTGTCGTTGGCGTTGGACTCAGGGCGCCATTTTCAGGCTACCGACCCAAGGGACATGGTCTACGCTGCACTCGGCTTCACCCTCGAGGCGATAAACCCAGACCTCAAGCCGGACTACACCAAGTCGGCGGAGGACGTGTTTGTCAGCGCGGCCAAGTGCATGTATTCGTCAACGCGGGAAGACTTGCCATTCACCTTTCGACTGCTCTTCCCCTGTGCGGGCATAGGCCTCCCGAGAAATCTAACGCTGCCGTCTTGGGTCCCTGACTGGAGCGGACAGAGAAGTCTTGCGCACACCAGCGTCGATCATGTCGGCATCCAGACACTTGGGCCGATCGGCGCATACCGCGCAACTCTGGACTCCCAGCCCGCCGTCGAGATCATGTCTCACTCCAACGTCATGAAAATACAGGGATTTTGTGTTGACGAAATCGTCGAGGTTGGGACTGTCTACGATATCCCCTTCCGGCCCGACATGTCCATATCCCGCGTCGATTCAATCTTGTACACCGCCGCATGGCATCACAATGTCTTGGAAATTGCGCATCGAAGAGCTGGAAGTCCCTATTCGACTGACACGCAATTGGAAGATGCCATCTGGAAAACCCTGGTCTGTGACCTAGACCCAAAAGGTGGGTGGCGAAGTGCACCAGACGAGCTCAGGGTGGCGTACCGGTTTTGGAAGAGGTCGTTGGGCAATTACTTTGAGCTGGAGAAGCAATACGACCGTGAGCGGATTGTTGCGGCGCTGGATATCCTGCATGAGATGAATGGCCGCCGAGTGCGAGGAGAGGCGACCTATCAGCCCCTTTTCGGGCTTGCGGGCTCGGTATGCCAACCTCCGGACAATAGAGCCGCGACAGAATCAGCGCAGCACAATGGGAATGGCACACCGAGCGACAACGATAGCTTTCAATATTACGACGACGGTTTGAGCGGCTGGGAGCGAGTCGACCGGATTATCAGTGCCCTCGCTCTACTCCAAAGTCTTGTCAAAGTTTTGGGATATGCAAGCATCAGCATGCAGGCGTCGGAGCTTGATCCCCTCCGCTCAGTGTCCGTCGCCCTAGCGTTGTTCCTCGTACACGATATCAAGACCCTGGAGCATACAGATGCCGCTGTTTACCGACTCCTCACAGGCATGGGCCTCGCGCCGTCGACTCCCGGCATCGCGGAGCCCACAGAGTCTCTGGGTCACTCGGATGCAGAGGATGAAGAGATAGATGTCAGCGACAACCATGAACCCAAACGACTGGAGAGGGTCATGAGTGTCTTGAGCACTCTTGCAGCTATCGACCGGAACTCACGCCAGTCCAGCTCGCAAGAGCATGTCGACTCTCTCCCCACAATGCAGAGTTACCCCGACCCGGAAATTCTCTTCTCAATGTATAGCGCAGCTATTAGGCCGAGCTATCTGCGGTCGTTCTTCGCCACGCGGGGAGGATATATCGGAATGGGTCCGGCGTATAGCGAGCCGGGCGACCGCGTCTGTCTCATTGCGGGGATCAACACACCCTACATCATTCGCATGTCGCAGGGTGGAGACTTGGGTCCTCTCCGAGGAAAACTTGTGGGGGAGGCGTACGTGCATGGCATTATGGATGGGGAGATCATGGACGTTAGGAAGGTGAGGTCGATCTACCTGGAGTAATTTCCAGCCGGAGACACCCCGAGAATGGAGAGATTTGGGCAGTGTGAGAATACTTGTTGTTCGCTTACATAACGAGACCCAGCTTTCGTCCTTTGCGCCAGTTTTTGGTTCCGAAGAGCCTCGACTCGGGCGCCGGGAGGTTAGTACGGCACAGTAGTTACCTGATGTGCAAGCCAGTAATCTAGCCGTGCTTTATGTTCCCGGGGTATTCGAGCTAACTCTTGGACCCTGAGAAGCGTACCGGGATCTTTTAAACCGGGTACGGTGTCAGTGACGGAGCCGCATGCGAGCCCCCAGAAGGCTACTCCAGTGATAAGGGAGCACGCTGATGGAGGAAAAATAACAGGGGGGGGGGGGGGGAAATTATGGCCCAGTTCTTGTCACTTTGGCCAGCCAAGTTTTGGTCCACCATTGCCGGCCCCACAGGTACGGCTTGACCGGCCAAGAATGGAAGGCCAACGAGTCTAGTCGACATTGTGACATTGCTGCAGGTCTTACAACGGGTTTCCCGAGTACGGCTTATACGCTGCTTCGGAGGGGTACCACCCGGTGAGCGGGCAGCCGTAGTGTGACTGCTGTAGCACTTCATCCCTAAGCTGGAAACCCTTATCATGGAGTAGCTGAGTGGTACTTCTTAGTGCTTGGCGCTGCAGATTGGTCTCACGCCCTACTGACTCTGTTTGGGCAACAGATAACGCCACCACCGGTAAGTGCATAGGTCTGTCAACCCCACCCTTACACAAACCTTTTTGCTAGTAATTTTGCAGGCAAATCGATTTCTTTGAAGGCTTCCTACCACAACGATACCTCGCGCTTCGGAGATTCCGCTGCCCTTGAGGGCATTGATAGTTACCCTTAAGTCCCCTCATTGTGGGAAGTCTTCTGCAGCTATTCACGAGCTTACCGGCGTATCTGTTTCACAGATCACGTAATACCCGCAGGAGGGCCGCAGGCCCTCCGATAATGGTTCGGTGCATTGACCTTGTTCTAGGCAGAGGGTGACTATTTCTGATAGCTAGTGCTAGTCACGTTGTGGCGGGCCAGCTGAACGTTCTGGTCTGACGGCTAAGTGTGACGGTTACGGTGATGGCGCCACTATGATCACAGGGACCATGGTCCCTGTGATGCGATAGACTGGCAGATAGCCATTGGTGGAGCTTGAGGGACATGACTCGTTGTAAGGGATCACACGATAGTTCCATGGCACTGGGAGCATTCTGATAAAGATGGCCTTCGGCCATCCAACGCATGGAGAAGGCCATGCTTCAATTAACATTGATCATACACCCTAACCCTACATCCTCTTGTGCGCTCAGGTATCCCCGTCAACCCTCAACGCCTTCGGCGTGACAGATTAACAGGCTCTACGCTAAGGCTATCGAGCGTGGTTTCGAACCCAATATTATCCCTTTGGTTATCCTCGACGAGCATCTTGTCGATGCTCCCCGAACTAGCCGCCCTACGAAGCAGACCAAAGAGAATTGCCAACTTGTTATCTCCAAGGTAACTCTCGATCGATACGGCTGCGAGCGAACTTGTGCTGATATTGCTGCCGACTTCAGCCAAATCGGTATCAAGATCTCAGTGTCAATAATACGGAGGGTTCTCAAAAATGCTGGGTTCAAGAAGACGAAGCCAACGAGGAAGCCTCGCTTAACAGCGAAGAGGAAGAAAGAACGGCTTGAGTTCTGTTTGGCACATAAAGACTAGACTCTTGAGGACTGGAAGAAGGTTATCTGGACTGACGAGACCGTTAGTGTCTTGTATTGCCGTCGAGGTGGTTTCAGAATCTGGCGGCGCTTATATGAAGCTATTATCAAGTCCGTTATACGGGAATGGTAGAAGGGTTATAGCGAATTTATGTTCTACGGTTGTTTTAAAGCGTTGATGTCCTCACACACACCACTTTACTAGAAACACACACCGGAATACTAGGAACACACACCATTGCCTAATACAGTTAGCTGGCAGTGCCAACAGCCCGTCACTCTGATCAGCGATGAAAGCCGCGCTGAGGCCCCCGAACAGAAAAGAGAAATTGCGGGTAACATCAGCCAGACCAGCCCCGACGATAGGAACATCTAGAGGATGTCGGAACCCTGGAAGAACTTTTGCGGTGCATCTTGTAGCTCCGAGAGAGTCGTCTCGACATTCTCGTTTGGCGAAGCAGGCGTGACCTCGAACACCAGCTTCCCGTCCATCCTGACCAAGTTCTGTACCAAAGTCGAGTGGAGTATCGTCGCGCTGAGGAAAGTTGCATGAAAAAAGACGCGGGAAGGAGTTGGCAGAGCTGAAGCAGAGAAAGAAAAAGACGATGGTGAGTCGGAGCCTTGCGAACGGTAAGTTCCGAAGCCAAAAAGCCTGGCCCCCGCGCGCAGCTGTGATGGAGGCCACGCCACTATTGACCATAATCAGCTGGGTGGCAAAGTATCGAGGCCACAGCACTAAGGCTAGATATCTCGATAATTATTGGGCGTTTTGCCCAATAGCACATTGGCAACAATTACAGCCGCCCTTGCCTTCGGTCATCGCTCCCCCTCCCAAACCTTCACCCCAACTTTGACCCCCGCGACCTACGCTCTGACCGAATTTCCACTTTTCCAATCTAGGCGAGCCCGAGCCATCGTGCATTACATCCGATGCCTGACCCATCATTCACCGCCGCGGGCACCCGCCTTCAAGACTTGGCAGTCACACTTCTAGTGGCTTATCAGCAGACAATGACTGCGACTGCAGCAGGCGTTAGTCTGTGCCTTCGGGTTCTCTTTGGGGGAGGCCGCCTCCCGACGGCGCTCGCGGGACTTGAACCAAATCTTGTTTCTTCCCTTCTTTTTTTTTTCTGGGTTGAATACGCCTCGTCGGCACGGCTTCATCGCTTTCCATTTTCTCGCATCTTCAGTCATTTACAGCCGATGGAGGAAGACATGAGCCAGAACAACGCATGCGTGATGGAGCATGCGTTACAGAGCAATTAGAAAGTTACACTGCTTATTACAACAGCGGTGACAGTCCCTCGACAACACTCGCGGCAATCAATCAACAATCGAGTCCCTGATGTCACACCAAATACAACCAACTCCACTGCCACCAGCAGGCTTACCACAACCCTCCCTTCAACCTCAATCGCAGCAACAATCGCTCCCATTTGTCACGAAATAAGTAAGCGAACTTGAAAGCCTCACAGGCCTCTCCCTCGGCTTCCGCGAAATCGTCAAAAACGCGCACGAAAAACATCTAGTTGAAGTCCCTTTGAGCTATTCGCCTGATGTCGAACTGCAGCGGCAGTTCTTGGCGCTCAGGCGCGCAGGCGCCTTACCGCTCCAGGCTAGGCTGGAGCGCAGGAGCCTTTGGTCATGTGCTCTCTTCACACACAGGGAGCTTTCTTCTGTATTTAGTCTGGGAGCTTCGCTCCCCCCCTTTCTAACTAATCAAGTCGCTTTGCAACTGCACTTCCGCTGCTCCCATGAGCTCCGTACCCTCAGTGAAACGTTCCACACCTGACGAAGGTACCTGCGCGGTTAGCACCCGCTATGTCGTCGAGCAGTTGCCGAATTTAAACGCAGACCGAAATGGCGGGCGGTGTGACGTTGCGACGATATGCGGAATTTCCAACGTCATATTTAAGTTCCAATGTCGTCCGACCGCCTTCGAGGGCTTATGGACAAGCATTGTGCAAAAATCCAGCGCCCCCGCTATCGTTGCGGGGAGTGGCGGATCCTCGACTTCAGGAGACAAGAAATCCCGTTGCTGGAGGGTGAAGCACCCCCATGAAAAAACCACGGCGCTCTCCAGTCAGCTCTTGATCATTGCATTGGCACTAGGTGAAGGGGGAGAGAATACGACGGATGGGGAGGAGGAGAAGACAGCCCTCGAGGCCGAGTTGGCGACCATGGTATGGCAATCCGAGGTTCGTGCCTTGAAAACATTTGTGTCGAAGTTGGCCGATCTACAAGGTGACCGTCGCTCTAATCCCAGCAGTGCTTGAAAGCGCTTTTGTGAACTCGAGCTAATATGGAACCATGTCTCAGTGATGCGAGGAGAAGAAATCCGAAACATATTGGAAGATTTGAAGGACGCAAACCACATTCTCGCCCTGGAAGGTGATCCTCGTCAAGTGGTTGATCTTGCTAGAGATATACGCTCTCTTTTAAAAGCTGCCAAACTGGGGGACCTGGCCAAATCGTGGAAAAAGAACTTGGACTGCCCAGAGTTTGCTGAACTTGCCAACCTCGCTCCGTACCGCTACATCCGTAGGGTAGAAAAAGTCTTGCTTCCCGAGGAATATACGTCGATTAGATCCGATCGTGGCAAACCGTCAGCGGAGGCATCCAGGCACGCATATACGTACAAAGATACGCCCCATATTGGCGTATCCAAGAAGCTTCACCATCACTGGGTTGATTTCGTCACGTCATCTGCCCCAAAATGTGAGACTTTGAGGAGGGCAGAAATCCAGAAGATGATGGATACAGTGGAAAATGGAATCCGGGAGCGGCAAAAGCTAAAGGCGGTCGAGCTTAGAGAATGGAGGGATCAGGAGGTCCGGTGCTGGAAAGACGAGCTAGAGAAGTCGGAGCCGGTGACAGGAGACGCGCAGCCTCAAAGGCCATGAGGGAAATAAAAGCATAGTAGTTGGATATAATAATCTTGAAATGGACCTGGTATGGGTCTTCCTCCTTCTTCCTGCCTCGCTACTTATATTTCTTTCAAACCGCTATGCCTCACTTTACGACTCCAACAATCATCCACTGCTTTTTCCACTTTGCCAAAATCTCCCGGCGCTATCCTGCCAATGAAGAAGACCTTGACGTTGTGCTCGACTGTGATCAGCTTTGCGTAGTTAACCCGCGAGGAGACCGCTAGTGTTTCGGTTGCAACATCGAGTTTAATTCGTATAGGCGTGAATCCCATGTCTGGTTCTCCACGGAGCTTACGGGGTTCGGCCCCATCTTCGTGTATGATGCCGTGGTGTTTGGGCTTAACGCCACGTTTGGTGCAACCTCGGCGCTCGTATGTCAGAATTGGTCTGTTTTGCATATGGTGAGCATTTACTTCGAGTTTGGAACGGCATAAAGGTAGGCTAAAAATGCCGTAGGCTTACATGCATGTGCAATTCGATTCATCATTAGCGACAACGATGAATCGCCGGAAGTTCACGTTAAACTTTATCCCCGTGAACTTCTTGGTGTGGACCTCGAACTCTGACAGGGGGTCCCCCCGGCCGTTCTCCGCCTGAGACTCTAAGTGGGCCGGCCATAGAACTTTGAAGACCTATGAATTGAATTGACATGGGTCAGATTTGTTTCTTCGAAGCTGTATGCAGGGTGCCAACGTACCTCTCCAGGCGCAAACCGGCTGGAATGTTCAACTTGATATCTATTGTCTAGTTCCGCATACTGTTTCTGCCCTGTTCAAGGGTTCAGTTATCCATTCGTACCCTCAACTGCTCCAATAGTACCTACGAGGTTCTTCAGATTCCCGAAATTCGTCCAGGTCATTTTGGTCGCTTTTGGCCTCTTGTTTGACCCGCTCATGTGAGCGTAGAAGTTGAACTTTATGGGTCTGTGTTGGTGAGAGAATATCATAGGAATACCCTCTTGGTGCATGAATAATGGTCTTTTCCAGCTCTTCTTCTTGAATTTCTGGAATTCTTTCCGGCCACGGCGTATCGTTTTGGGGCATGGAGGGGCCATGAGACTCAACGATCCGTGTCTGTTGGGGCGTCTCTCGCTTCGATGGAGTAGGTGTGGCTGTGGAGGACGAAACTACAGCTTTAGAATGTTCCGTGTTTCTAATCGCATTGTGTGCTGTCTGGCCATGAGTTGAATCTACCTTCGGCTCGCTCATGGCCTGTCGGAGAAAGAGGGCCCCGGAGACCAGTCCGGTGAGAATGGTCCCTGCCAACCCCGGTTGCTGTGTCGATGCCGCCGGTTTTGGACGGACAGTCGCAGCGTTCTCTGGAATTGTTGTCCAAGTTGCTGATGGTTCCGAGAGAGGGAAGGCGGTGTTCATGGATTGCGTGGTGGTTGTCCGTAGAATACTTGCGTTACCCCCTGGGCGAAGGTCCACGGGTTCGTTGCACTTAGCACAGTTGGCTTCGACATTAGTTCCAAGAGCGTTGTCAAAGCATTTGTCATGTGTCATGTGTCCGCAGGGAAGCCGGTATACAAGCTGAGATGATCGAGATGCATGAGTTGTTGTGGAATGAAGGCATCCGCCGCACAAATTACAGAATTGATCGCAGACAAGCATATCGGTGTCAGTGAGGATCGTAGTCTCTGCTGTTGTCTGATCGATTGGATTGGAGCTGTTGGGAGGTGGTCAGCAGAAAGATTCTGGTGTAAGAAGGCAGGAGGCTTCGACTACCTCGAAGGGTTGTCCACGGTGGCGTCTTCATCGGCCATCTTGATCCAGGCGTGCATGAGTCCGCTGTCGGCCGTAAGCCTTGCAGCGGCAGAGGGTGCGAGGGATTTCTCGATAAAGTCACAACATTCCGCCGAGGCAGAGCTTTGTACAAGGAGATCGGACGGGAATGGACCTCCCATCGTATACGTGAATAGTTCGAGGTTGCCTGGAAAAGCGGCTTGCCCTGTCATCATTCGGTAGGCGATCAACCCAAGAGCCCATACATCAACGGCGGAGGTATAGGATGGGCCCTTTTGCTTTTCGTCAAAACGGTGCAGTTCCGGAGCGAGGTACTGTATGGTCCCGACAAAACTGCGAAGGGCCGTGTCTTGATCGACTCGTTTGCTCATGCCAAAGTCAGCAAGCTTCACCCACCAATCAGGGCGTGAATGCAACACAAGGATATTTCCAGGCTTGAGATCGCGGTGGGTGAATCCGTTGGTGTGCATGTACTGCAAAGCTTCCAGCGCTTGGCAGGTCACGGATCTCGCCTCAGGCTCCGGAAAGGGAGCATCGAGGAACTGCTGCAGGTCGCCGTGCTCGAGATACTCCATGGCGATGAACACGGTTGAATCTGTCTCGAACCAGCCGTGGGATCTAACGAACCAATCCCGGTACTTGAAGGCATTCGTGTTAGCATCTAGGGACAGAGGGACCCCGCTCGCGACTTGGGCGTCACCGGAACATACCGGCTGCTGCGAAAACTTGGCAATCGCCTCCAGTTCCCGGGCGTGATTTTCTGCGGATTGAGACTTTTTGATCTCCTTGACGGCTCGACGTGAACCCTGTTGGGGCCCGCCCACGCAAATCTCGAGCCATACTTCCCCAAATGACCCTGAACCTAGTTTAGTTCTTCTTACCCACGATTCCTCAACACGTCGCGGTCGTTTTCTTCGGGCGGGATCGGATTTCAAGAATGAATGGATGGTCTTTCCGTCGGTGATCTCCGTTTTAAGCTGCGAGTCGAGGACAATGTCAGGCAGCGGCTGCCGCCGACCTGAGTTCGAGACTTGCTCCATTCCTCATTCAGCTCCACTCATTTGCAACCCGTAGGCTAGGTCGATATGAGAGGAAGAACGGGAGCCTGAGGACTTTAAGTTTCTGCAGGAAGGAGTTCGGGCAGAAATGGCGATCAGGCTATGTGGAAAACCCCGCACTGCACACACAACAGGAAGGTCCATTGTGCGCACTGCCACCCGGCGTTCGGATCCCAGGAGAAGGGGGGAGAGCCCGCGGCTTCATTGGTCAGTGTTTCGAACCAATCAGTCCCACCTCGCCGGAAGAAGGTACTTGTTCATCGCCGGGCCTTTGTCTAGAGTTTCTTTGGCTTGATATCTTACCAAGCTCCTTGCGACCTGGAACTCATGTTGAACGGCTGAAGAAATTCTCTCTTACGTCCCTAGTAGTAAGACATGGATGGCAGTTCGCACTGGGTTACACACTAGCAAGCTCCCGTCACTAACGGATAGGTACAGCGCACAGATTCAATCTAGTCGCTCTTTTAAATCACTGGAAATCGCACACAAAACCCGTCCCAAAACTTTTCATCTCTCCTCCAACTCGCACCAGCGACAAACGCCAAAGCGGCGAGAAAACCACCCGCAATGAACAACGAAGACGAAGACGCAGACGGCGCGGCCAAAGAGCCGCTCGGATTCATGTCGCTCCCGGTTGAGATCCGCTTGATAATCTACCGCCTCGCCTTGCGCGGTGAGAATCCCGTTCGACCGCCTCGCCGCCCAGTGCAGCAACATTACCTCTCTTCGCACTGGCAACATGGGATCCGCGGCCTCCAGCTCCTACTCGTGTGTCGGATCATCTACGACGAGGCACTTCCGGTCCTCTTTGCGGAGAATAGATGGCAGATAGACCTTACCACCGATACCGCCCATAACCCGGCCGTTTTATACCCCGCCCCTATCACTCGCGAACTCGACCGTCACCGTCGCGCCTCCCCCGATCCTCCTGATGCTCCCGATGCTGGAGAGCTGCCCAGCATGTTGCCGTACATCCGCCGGATCAAGATCAAAATCGAGTGGCATCCGCGCTACCCTGGACGTATGGTGCATCACACGAACACAGATAGATGTTGCATCAGAGCAGACGCCATTCGAGTCGGCATTCGTCAGGTTGGCCAAGACCTGCTCAGCTTCCCCAACACCCAATTTCTGTGCATAGACGGAAATGTATCGGATTCAAGTTTCGATCAAGAAGGGCAGAACATAATCACCTGCATGCTCCAAACCTGGTTCGGCCACCTGCGAGGCATCAAGAGGGCCGCTTTGGATGATGTTCTACCGTCTTGTGTCAAATTTCTAAGGGAGAGGCTGCAAGCCCCGAAAGGGACGCTGGACCCACTGTCGCCTGTGGAGAGATACAAGCGTCTTGAGCTTCTACTAGAAGCCCACGATGCCGAGAAATGCAGCTACCGTCTTAACAAGGCACTTCGGGCTGTTGAGGCAGAGGGTGTGGAGCGTTTTCGTAGGGTTGGAAAATCTATGCTGCAGAGATTTGCAATGCAACCTGGGGCGATTGAAGGAAGACTGGGACTTCTTCGGTTGGAGTCCAGCATGGCCTAACATTCACCTGACAGACCACAACATGATGTTCAATAAAACACCTACCTGAGACTGTACATTTACAGTCGTGTTAAATTTAAGAGATAGTGCCTTCCGAGTCTTGTATCATCCTTCAAGACAGTTGGTACTTCACTACAGATGTCTTCATACAACGGCCCCGGGGTTCCTTTTCGATAGTTCTTGAATGCGTGTGTGTGTCCTTGAGCTCTTCTTTTTGCCGGCCACCTGCCATCAACAATGGGCATCTAGGAGGTTTTGTCCCCATGGTCGCCGCGATCTATTATTTGGAGGAGAATGAAAAGTGGATTATTGTACACGGGGACATTCTCTGTAAGAATTGACAAAGTACTTTTGTAACCTGTTAAGGTAATGAAGGGCGCTGCCTCCTGTGACCGTAAGAGTCCCAGATGGCCTCCAAAGAAGAAGGGAGGTGGCCGATATTAACCTTTAAAAAAAGCCAATACCGCAAATGATAATGGAATGGCTGCTGCAAGATATTTCCAAAACCCTGATTTCCCAGGCGCGAGAAGGAGATCTCCCTGTGATGTTGTGGAAATTGAAAGAGAAGACGTGACGTTTTCTCTCGCTTGCCAGTGCCGCGCAAATATTTCGACAAGATGAAGCTTGTAAAAGCTTTGTTTGCTTCGGCGTCTCCATCGGTGGAGCTCGAGGAAGTCCTGATTTTTCACGTTGTCGATGATTCTGGGCAGGGAGTTGAATGAGTATTCGTAGTGTTTAGCGTACGCTTGCATCAATAGTGAGTAAAGCACCCATTCGGCCATGGCCATTCTGCAAGGTAGGTTGAATAGAGAGATTATACTACCCACAGATATCGTCTCGCGCATTGCCGAATCCTCAAGGGCTTCTGCGAGTTGTCTAAAGACAGATACTGGCCTTGGTATTGGGGGATCCTCTTTTTTCTGGAAGGCACTGTATGATGGCATGCTGGTAAAGTTCCCCACTTGGATGCGCTGTGGCGTTTGCGGGATTCTAACACTTGGGATTCCCAGTCCATCGACTCTCCCATCCAAGCTCGGGTCAATCTCCCTGGTTGTTGAGTCGAGGAGAATTAAGCCTTGATTTGCGGTATACTGTATCAGCACAAAGTCATTGACGTGAGAAAGGTACCTTGATATTTCGGGAGTTTCGAACTTACAAACCCATCTCCCACCGCTCAGTCGATTGCGGAGCACCGAAACACAGGCTCCTAGTATGCCAATCTGTCTTCCCGACAAGGCTTGTGTCAGGCGAGCCTTCCGAGGTATATTCCCTGGCATGATGAGCCTTGCTGCGAAGCCACGGAATGACTCCTCGTCTCTTAGATCCAGAACCCTTTTGAAGTGGATGTTGATGAACTCTTGGGTTGCAAGCTGAGAGAGAAACGATGCAGTAAAGGGGCTCTGCGTCCCCCTCTCCACCCGCTCAAAGGACGAGGCGAGATGTCCACCGAAGAATAGCGGGTTGGTGTCGAGCATTGCTCCCAAGCTCCCCATCTCGCAGGGTCCCGGGTCCTCAACTAAAATGACTAACCCGGAGCTGTTACTGGATTGCTGGACTGAAGGATCCAAGAAAGCATCAATGCGCCTAAAATAAGTTGATACATCAGCAATCCCGCCTCCTTCGATGGGCTCGAATCTATTTTTGGGAAACTCAACGCAATGCATCCGGGTTGCAAACACTGGTCTTGAAGGGGGCAAGCGGGGGAAGCCGGCGAGCGATGTGAGACACGGATGTCTGTGGATTATGGAGTCGACAAAATCCGCATAACTTGTCCGTCCAGGCATCATGAACTCTTTCACGTCTCCGTGATGGAGGTAGGTGGTGTTGACAAAGTATCTAGAATCTGTCCGGCGGGGAAATCTCGTAAGGCTGCGTACAGACTTAGGCACCAAACTGGGTACACATTTCGTGACGCTCAAGGGAGCAGCATGTTGCAGTGGGATAAAGTTCCGCCGAAGCCCGGAGAAGGGGGAGTGCCAAAATTTGGGTCAATAGCCGTCTTCCACCTTCAGAGCTTCATCGCATCCCGATAACCGGCCTGTTTAGAGAGTGATCGATCAGTATCCAGAAGCTTAACAAGAGGAAGCGGACGTCCAGCATGTCAACAGTCCAAGACGAAAATGCGGCTTATGCCGACTCGTCGGCTTTACGCTGAAACCCGCCCCGAGAGCAGCTCTCCTTCATCTCTCGTCGCCATGGTAAATTTAGGCGCTTTATGTACATGTTGGACAGCAACCCCATATAGTCCACAACAGTGGGTAGGTAGGCAAGGTACTTATGCTATCAGAAAGCCCCCAAACCGACATCAACCCGTTCCAGCAAGTCGACGACATGTCAGGCGCGCTGACTTTCCTCGCCGGCTGCCAAGGCATCAAACTCTGGGGCTTCGACCCCGGCGCCGTAGTGGACATGATAGCAACGACACCGGATCCGCGGGCTCGCTACGTCGTGACCGTCTGTCCCGGCACCAAGACCACATGTAACATAAGACTGATATCATACTGGCTTACCGGGGTTGTGCTTTCCGCGCCATTGCCAGGGCCTGGCATCAGACGCAGCGGGCTGCAGAGCGATAGTGGTATGGTATCTTATCTATGTAAGGATGACTATTGAATGCCGTGGAAGGGAGTACAGCACGCTGATGCAGCTTGTCAACCGATATTTGACGCTAACCGTCCCCAAACTGCTCTCAAAGTAGCCCTGTGGCGTAGTGAAGTCATGATTTTGCTGACAGAAACATGGAGCAGCTCGGTGTCCCGTAGAGTCCGAGGAGGAGGCTATTGAAGAACCCGGAAGCTAGTGGGCCGAACAACAATGGGCTGCGCAGTGGCTCCTTACGCGTGAAAGTGATTGCGTGGAGTATACGCCATGGCTGGTAATGAGCGAGGTACATTTGCGGATTAACGCATTGGAATAACTGGATCCATGCACGCGGGTAGTCTGAAACGAAACATGGTGTCGGATAGTACCTTCCATGGATGTTCAATGGAAGAGGCGTGTGGTGGGTCCGGTGAGAATGTTCATCTTCAGCGGGACTCACGGAAAGAACAATGGCTGAAATCTGCAGCACCAGTCTGTCACTCAAGCAGGCTGTACGAACCAACGCTGGGCAATTCAAATGCGAATGCATCTATCAGATCGATGGATGCCCCGGTTGAAGGATACCTGCCGCGGTCACATTTCATCCCATTGCTGACTCTCAGGTTTCACAGACCCGCCGTTTGCCGCTCCTTCCGCCCAGCTTGCTCACGACGCGTCGTCGCCCACTCAATTCCTCCGTTCAACCTCGGGGAAACTATCCCGACGTTAACGGCTTCCGCTCCTCGCACCATGTCGCCGCACGCAAACACCACGGCGCTACTGACGCCAACGCTTACCATCGCGAAGGCGTCGAGAACGCAAATTTCAATCGCGACAGCCATTGCCAGAAGCAGCAACCAGTCCGACCCGCCCGACAATGAACCACCGTCCACAGAACAAGAATCACCCGAGTCCGACCCCCATGCTCCAACCCCACTACCCACTGGCAATGGCAATCGCCCCTCAGGCACCATCATCGCCCTCACCATGACGCCCCTCTGCCTCTCCGTCCTCCTCTCCGCCCTCGACCTCACCATCGTCACCCCCGCCATCCCCGCCATCGTCTCCTCATTCCACTCCCCCTCCGGCTCAGGCTACGTCTGGGTCGGCGGCGCCTTCGTCCTCGCCAGCACAGCCATCACCCCCGTGTGGGGCTCCGTGGCCGACATCTGGGGGCGCAAGCCCATCATGCTGGTCGCGCAGGCGCTGTTCTTCGGAGGCAGCTTGCTGTGCGCGCTGGCGAGGGATATGGAGGGGTTGGTTGCGGGGAGGGCAGTGCAGGGGCTGGGTGCGTCGGGGATGGGGACGATGGTGAATGTGATTATTTGCGATACGTTTTCGCCGAGGGATAGAGGGTTGTACTTGGCGGTTACGTCGGTTGTGTGGGCGGTGGGGAGTGCGGTTGGGCCGGTTGTGGGGGGGTCTTTTACGACGAAGTTGGGGTGAGTTTTGGGGGTTTTCTTTTCTGTCGTGGGGTGGTTTTGGGTTTGGTGGGAGACTAACCGTGGGTGTTTGGTGATTTAGACATCTTGGTGGTTGGAGGTGGTGCTTTTGGCTGAACTGTGAGTTTGCTCTCGTCTCGTATGGCTTTCGGGTCCAACGCTGACAAAACGTCTCAGTACCCATCGGGGCCGTCGTGTTCCTGGTCATTCTACTCTTCCTCAAGGTTCCCACGCCAAACACACCTGTTGCGGCTGGCCTGAGAGCTATCGATTGGACCGGGAGCCTGCTAATCGTCGGATCCGCGCTGATGATCCTGCTGGGGCTGGAGTTCGGAGATGTCACGCACCCTTGGTCGTCCGCCACTGTCATCTGCCTTCTGGTGTTTGGAGTTACTGTCCTCGGTATTTTTATCGTCAACGAGTGGAGGTTTGCCATCAACCCGGTGATACCCTTGCGGCTGTTCTCCAACCGGTCCTCCATTGCGGCGTACGTCGTTTATTCTTGCAACTTCTACGTCCTCATCGGACTCTCGTACTATCTCCCCTTATATTCCCAGTCCGTCCTGGGCGCCGACGCCCTGACCTCAGGGATTCACCTCATCCCTCTCATCGTTTCTAGCTCCTTGGCAGCCGCGTGTACGGGAGCCTTCATCCAGATGACCGGGATATATCTCCCCGTCATGTACCTGGCCCAGGTCATGCTGACGCTCGGTGCCGGGCTCTTCATCAACCTTCACTATGGCGAGGGGATAACAAAACTTATTATATTTGAGGTCATCGTCGGCATCGGTGTAGGGATGAATTTGGAGCCGCCCCTCCTCGCGGCTCTTGCTGCTGCGACAGAGTTGGACACGGCCGCCGTCAATGGCACCATGAGCTTCATCAGGTCTATTGCGACCTCTATCGCTATTGTGCTTGGCGGTGTCATATTCCAAAACCGCATGAACGCTGCCAACGACGGGTTGGTTGACCAGTTGGGTCCCCAGATTGCGGGCAACTTCACTGGGAGTCAGGCTCTGGCAAGTTTTGGGCTCATTGAAACTTTGCCATCGGAGCAGCAAACTGCGGTTAGACAGGTGTACTTTGGGTCGCTGAGAGCTGTGTGGATCATGGTAAGCGGGCCGAAGTGGGAACCTCCGAATACTAAGCTAATGTTACCCTCACCAGTATGTTGTCGTCGCAGGCATATCCCTGATGTCGAACTTGTTCGTCCGCGGCTACCATCTCAGTGGCGAGACGAAAGATGTTCGGCTAGGGGTAGATCGTGCGAAAACGGAGCAAAACCAACAGCCAGTACAGCAACCGAGAGGCCAGACCATGGAACTTCACAATCTAGAAACGTAGATCCCATCAAATTGGTAAGGTTTGTCGCCCGACAGAGGCGGCGAGGGATGATCAGCTGGCAGATAGAAAAGACCTATATGTAACTGAAGGATGAGAAAGAAATACAATGTCACGCCTGATGCAGAGACAAATCACTCATTTCCAACCCCCTCCATTAAATGACTCAGACCTCACCGTCTTCCATATCCTGGTAATCACCACAGAGCTCAGCGTCCCCGTTATCGGAATACCTGTCCTGGTCCTCACACTCCAAATCATCCTGGTTTGCATGGTCAAGATGGTCCTCTTTGCCGTTCTGATAATAGTCTTCCTCGTAACTCTCACCACCATGATAGCCCTGGCCCTGGTAGCGCAAACCATCATCATCAAGTGCATCGCCTTGCCGGCCTTTAGCGCTATGATTTGGGGGGAGTGGGGCGGTGCTCCATCCCGAATACCCCGAGTCGCCGAGTTTGGCCACAGGCCGAATATTGATGTTGGGGATCTGAGACGACCGTTGTAGACGAGCGGGCATGGGCCCGGGGTGGCTATCCTGGAAGCCGTTGGTACTACGTGACCCCCCAATGGGGGGATCACCTGTATTGGGGTACCTCCGTGCCGGGGGTCTGCCATCTGGGGCATTGGGGAGACGTTGTTCGGGCCTGCCTTGAGACTGGAGTGGATGCAAATGCCTGTCCAGGGCCAACTGCTCGTCCGAAGGTGGTTGATATTGGGGTCGGTGGTGAGGTCGGTGTTGGCCGGCAGAAGTGCTGGAGGCGGTGTTCTGGCCTGGCCGGCAACCAGATGAGAAAGCTGGGCTGTATGACGGTGGGCGGTAGCCAGGCTTTTGGGGCATTCTGCGGTGGTCGTACTCATCTTCGCGAATGAATGTTTTGCGAGCCCGATCGCCATCTGTGCCGTTTGTGGCGGAGTGGAGATAGTCTTCGAACTTTTCGATCGCTTTGGCAACCATGTCAAATTGCCGCCAGTCTAGCTGTCCATTGCCTACCCTCGGACGCGAAGTACCGAGGGTACTTGTCTCGTCCTCTTGGCCCATGGCTGCGGCTTGCATGTCAAACTTAGCGAGTGAGGAGACCATCTGGAAGGCATTCCGGATCTGCCTTCCATTCCATCTCTGTTCCGGCGTTTCCCCCTTGCTATCGAAGTACCAACTGGCGTAGTCGAGGATGCTTCCCTCGGAAATAAACAACGAGGGGCGGTTGGGAGTGCAGTCGGGCTCTAGTTCAACTTGCAGCTTCTGCTTTTCGGCTACAATATCTCGCAACTTCCGGATGTTGACCTTGAAGATCTCGATTTTTTGGTGCTTGTCTAGCCGAGGGTAGTAAAGACTCATGTGAATTCGGGATTTGAACGCTTCGTCCAAGTTGCCGACCCGGTTGGTGGTGAGCAACAGGATACCACTGTAGTATTCAAGAACTCGAAGGAAGACTGTGAGAAGAAATGGAAGTCAAGTAAGTATCAGTAGGTTGTAGGACTGCAGAATAGGGATACTGTTGCACACCCACCAGAAACTAGGGCATTGTGTTTCAGATCTCCTAGTTCTCGTCGAGAGAGGAAGATTTCTGCCTCATCTAAAGGTAGGACGCAGTCCCATCGGTGCGCCAAACGGAAGATGTCCTTCAAAGAATCTTCAACCTCCTTTAGAGTAAAGCCTAGATCGCCACACGTAATAAGAAACAAGGGCTTCTTGTTGGCTTGGGCAACGGCTTCTGCCGTAGCAGTCTTGTCTACGCCGGCTAATGGCAAATAACCGTCAGTTATTCCTCTTTCAAGCATATTTCAGCGGAGGGGAATGTCTCAGGCGTGGTTGCCCGCCCCTGAGACATCCGGGGCGGCCAGAAAAGACGAAAAAGGGTGTTAAAAGACGGTGATTTAACATACGGACACCGTGGAGGAGAATCGCCAATCCGGGCCCCTTTCCACGAATGAGATTCTGGTTCAAGCTGACACTCGGGCGGCGCTTTTGGGCAGCCTGTTTGTTCAGATGCGATTTAACCAACGATATAACCATAAGTTTGTGTGACCTGTCGATCTTGAGGTCTCTGAAGACGTTGCCCGAGACCGGAAGTCTTTTCAGCAAGTTAACGTCAAGCATAACGAATCGGCACTCTCGAAAGACATATGCAACAACTCTGCGGGGCAGCAGCAAGAGCTCGTCTTCATCCAGATCCTTGACAGGCAGTCCGCGATTCCAAGTTCCGACGGGCACTGGAACCTTTTCCTGCGACGTTTCCCTCCAGTTGACCCTGTCCTAATAAGACGTTAGTTTCAGTCTCCTTAAAAAGGGGGGACAGGAAGGGGATGGACTGCCCCCCTCCTAAGTTCATCAGAGGAGGGATAAACTTCAATTCGGCATACCCTTCTGTTCGCTGTATTCTTTCTGCAATTGTGGCATGTGGCGCGTGCTGCCTCGAGTTAAAGTTAGCCATGGGATTCCAATGAAAGATTAAAAGGTCGTCATCTCCTTCAGTCAAACTCGAAAATCTATTGTCCCTAGGATACGAGTGTCTATTCAAGGAAGCTGGGCTAAACTGGGTGAGACTTTGTTCTGACTTGTATCCTTCTATAAATTCAATGATTACGTCGCCGTCGATATATTCAGCAGCGAGGGACCTTCGATTTTGGTCATCTGAGGAAGCAGTAGTAGGTCCATGTATAAGTGTCCAGCCATCGTAGTACAGGTGCTTCACCGTGACAGCTTGGCGGAACCATGTGCCCTGCTTAAGGAGCTCGTCCTTGATCCTGTCGGCATTTTTGACGAAACGGAGGGGATGAATTTTCAAATCGATGATGTCCTTCTCCCCTTCGTAGTGCGTTATGGAAATGTGGGTGTGGATACGGACATACAAGCTACCAGTATAGTCCATGTAGTAGGCAAGGATATGTAGACTCCGCGTCGATACCTTTTGCGCGTCATCGGGTTTGTTATCCTTGACCGGATCGAGTGCCATAGTGTAAAGCCGCAATGCGGTCTGGTACATATTGCTGTCTGACGACGGGGTGGCGTAGAGGAGCTCGCCAAGCTGGAAGGCCATCCAGAGGTCGGTGAAGCGAAACTTGCGCTAGGTGGTTCCAGCAGCACGATGCCAAAAAGGCTCGACGTCCCTCTCTATAATGTTGACGAATTTTCTCAGGTGAAGAAGGGTGGTGTCAGAATCAATGAGGTCTCCCGAAACGACAATATAAGGCGGCATGGGCCCGAAGTCGACATGTGCTGAGGGGACATAATCGCCGTCATCGTTGCCGTCACTGTCGTCACTGCCGTGGTTATCGGGACCGATGCTACTGTCCGCATCACCGCCGACCCAACCACTCCTTCGCTCGCTCTTTTGCTTGGCCCTCAGGTCGCCCTCTAACTTGGCCTGTTTGGAAGGAAGCGAAGCGGAGTGAGCAGGGGTCTCCGCAGTGGACCATCTCGCCTCGAGGATCTCGAGACTCTGCCTCAACCACGGCAGGTAGTAATGATATCCACGGAAGGGTGCGAAGAAGGTGTGTGGTTTATCGGTTGGCCACTTGTCCTGGTGGCCTGACAGACGAGACAGTAAGAGGATGAGCTGTGGAGATTGTATTCTGATGCGTTGCGCCCAGTAGGAATCGCCATCCACAACAGGCGGCTTTGGTATGCGCTTCGGCTTACGGATATCCTTTTTTCCGTGCGCTCGTCTTTCCGTCTCTCTGGCAACCTCCTGTGCAATTTGCGGGTGGCCAATGAGGACTTCGATGATGGCGAGGTCATCCGTCTCCGCGTAGCGGTCCTTGAAACGCTCAAAGTCGAGCCATTCCACGTCGGCGCGCAGTGGAATTCTCTTGCGCTGATCTTCCCATGGCTCCGGGTCTCCTTTGTCGGCCGCATTCGAGTCTTCGAAACAGGTTGGTCACTTGGTGGAGCAGTGCCGTTTTCTTGAGCCATGGCGCGAAGTTTCAACGATTGGCTGAACGAAGCCAGGACAATGTCTTCACACGACCCGTCTGAATATGTAACTATTTACCTGGTAGGAGTGTAAGTTGGGCGAATGCTGATCGATGTGCTGGGCAAGCGAAAGACGAGGAGCTAAGAGGATTTATTGCAGCAGGTCCTGTGCTCCTTCCGTTCGTGCGACACTGGTCCCGGGACGGTGCAGGCAGCAGAGCTGAGAGCACCAGTGTGACATCTCAGTTGCCCAATTCTGCCTTTCCCCTTTCCGCAGCCGCTGAACCGATTGTAATAAACTACCGTACATCATGCGGGGGAGCGTTCGTGCATCGATATGTAGCCGCCAACCTTACTATTATTTTGCCCGGCGAATGGTTCACCACCGACTCCCACTGCCCAGAAAAACTGCTGAGCACACCCTCCCGCCGCGGCTGCCAGCATTGGTGCTGTTATGAAACGCGCCCCTCTTGGTGCGACCGACTCAATTTCGGTCGGCACCCGGAGCAGTGCGGATCCTCGTGGCCTCGCGCCCGTCCGTTACCTCGACCCTCGTGCCTTTTCTCTTCTCGCTTCCCCTTGTCGTTCCCGGAAGCCGACAAACCAACAACAGCATACGAGGATGGCGTCGCAACAAAGAATCCGCAGGCTGAACTGGTCACGGCCCGGCAGGAAGGAAGTCGCCACGGTTGGCAATTATATCGCTGATGAAGCACATGACGTGCATCCCTGATTTGAGGGGTCATCCCAGTTGGACGTGGAACAGGTTGTATTTGTTGTGAACCTGCAGCCATATCAGTAAGCGACAACCCCACACCAGTCAGGGGAGATTCTAAAAAATTGCCTTCCTACCTGGGCGGCTGGAACTTGTGTTGAGGAACTACATCACAGAAACCCTGCGGATCCCCGTCACTGCCTTTGACGATAGCTCTGCGTTAAGGTTGATGCCATAGAAAAGTCTTACACGAGGTCTAAGCAGGGGTTTTGGCACCGTCTGTGGTATGGCATCGCTGACGCGAAAGATATCGCCGAGGGATGTGTCGACTTGATCCCTGACGATTTGGCCTGTCAGTGATCAAAGCTGGAGTAGCCCTTGTGTTCAAACTTGCCGAGAATTCCCGAGATCAGCAGGTGAAAGTGTTCAACACCTTCTACACCCTACAAAGAGTGCAAGTCGACTTGCGTTAGGACCGTGCCCGGTTTCGAGCTGATCCACACGTTAGTGGCTCTGCAACGTCATTATTTTAAGCAGTTGTCCGAGCCGTCGAAGACATGGTCCTGCTGTTATCAACCACTGCAGAAGAATCACGCAGTAAGTATATCTCATATGGGGAGGTTCCGGATGTCATTCTGACGGGACTTATCGTGCAGTCTCTAGAATTGCTGCGAAGCTTAACAAGCGAGAGAGGGAATCTAGAAAGCCTCGGTAGACGCTGGATGATTTTCTTTAGGTCCTTGAGACTCACATCGAGAACTACAACGACGCGATCAACGTGGCGCGTGACCATACGACCGAGCGAACGGAGCTGTACAGCCGCCATAACGCAACCATGACGGGCTTTGTCTACAATGACACCGCCTATCTGAGAGAGATGGCTGACCAGGATGCCACGCATCGGGAAGAGCAGCGTGAGTGTGACAAGAAGAAACAGATTGAGTTGCTTCGAGCTATGCGTAGGGGCGAGATAAAACTGCTGCAGGCTCTTGAGCTCCTCCAAGTGGATGGTAGAAACTACCTTCTGGAAATCATCATGGAAATGAAGAGTGAGTTACGGCGGCCCCAATTGGACTTCAGCCCACCAGGTTCTCTCACGCTCTCTGCACTTGCCACGGACTGGCTGACGCAATGGTGTAAAGAACATCAAGCCGAGAAGACAACATTACAGCAGCGGGTGCCCCGCAGCCCAAAACACAAAGCCGTCGTGAATCTCATGCGCCTGTGCACTATCCTAGCCCAACCGATGTCTGCGTACAACCCAGACAACCCTCCCGATCTCGATCGCATGTTCCAGCATCCCGGCGTCGATCTAGCCCACACCCTTGCCGAACAAGAAACGTCATCCCTGAGGGCGCGCAAGGCCAAGTCCAATCAATTCTCGGTCACGAAAGTTTCCGCATATGTCTCCCACCCGCACCCATGCCTCATCCTGGTCGACGCCAACATCCGCGAGTCCTCACTCGACGGCCTCTCCGCCATCTCAGTGTTCAGCAGCACCTTAGCTACCAGCCTGATGCAAGCGTACCCGGACACCGCCGTTGTGGTTCACTTCTTCTGCGGCATGCATTCCTCACGCAACGGCGCGTGGTACGGCCCGACGGGCCTCGTACGCTCGCTAATAATGCAGCTAATCATGAAACTTGACGCCAAAGACCCCGAAATGAGCACCTGGAATCTGGATTTTATCAAGGACCGAGGGTTCCTCATGAACCTGGAACAACACTCCCTATCCGACCTCTGCTACGCGCTACACGGGCTTCTGTACGAGTTCCCGCCGGACACGCAAATCTACTGCCTGATCGACTCCATCTCGTGCTTCGATATCGGCTCGCTGCTCAAGGATCTCAGCACGGTAATGGAGCAGTTGCGAACAATCATCAGCGACCCCAACCTGGTGCCTATTTTCAAGGTCCTCCTAACCAACCCGGGGGAGAGCACACGAGCGATAAAGAACATGACGCTATTCAAGGAGGACCCTACCCGGTTGGTCAGTTTGAGTGGACATAATTTGGTGCCGGGGCAGATTTCTGGACGGATGGTGGACGACCATTTGCTCAGGGCGCCTTCGCCGATGCGAGAGAGAACGTCGTCTCAGTTCAGGCATTCCAGGACTCCGTCACCTGCCGTGTCGGCGAGCAGGAGGATTGAGCATTGAACTCATATCTGTTGTAAAGAGGGTTGTTTTCGGGTGGCGATGGAGATAGTATGACGAGGAATGTTGGGATTTGAATGCAGGATTGGAAGAATGGGGGCCAAATTGCATCTACATTGCTTATATGAATTGCCTTAGCCAATGCAACTCTCTGTAACCAATCTTCTAATCGACGCTTATGTCACCTCCATCGTCCTCGCTATCATCATCACTACCAAACTCGTTGTTATCATCCTCCCCATCCTCGTCGTCATCATCGACGTATCCCCCAATTTCCCCAATTCCCTCCCCCCACATCTCAGACTGCAGCAAAAATTCAGCGTGCATATCGTCCGAATCCTCCCACTCCTCATCAGACCCCGGCATTTGACCAGAAACAAGCTCCTCGCGCATGTTGGAAGCCCTCAGCGGGCAACGCCGCTGGCGGCGCGAGCGGAGGTATTTCCTGACAGCCGAGCCAAGACGATTCCGACGTTCATCGTAATCTGGATAGCCTAGAGCCCATGCTTCGGTCATCTCGAACTCGTCCTCGGATCTGCCGATGATCGAGTCTAAAAGCCGCAGGTGCTTTAACCCTGTACCGTTAAACTGGGCCTTGAGGTACGGGAGGAGCTTGAGCCACGATCTGCTAGTCAGACGTATGTACCCTAAGTCGAGCGACTCGAGGGTCTGCTTGTGGCGGACGAGGAAGCTGCCGAGCTCCTGGCGCTCGGTTTCGACAGCGGTGATGGTGAATTTCTTGAGCTTCGGCCACACCCGGTCCAGGGGTATCACGTCGCGGAGCAATGCAGGTGAAGGAAAGATGCCCTTGGTAATAGTATGGGTTTCGTGGAATTGGATGTCGAGCTCGACTAGGTTCGGCATCTTGTCGATGGCGCTGCGGAGAGTGCCTGCTTTCACCAGCGCCCGACATTGCGAGAGCTGGCTGGCGATGTCCACAGGGTCTTCGTCTCTCAAGCCTCCCTTTCCCTCTTTCACCGCTTCGATGCCCATATGGAAGGTGGTTAGGTTGCTTAGGAGGTCAGGGGCCATGCTGTGCAGGCCGAATTGCGTTTCATCCAAGACGTCAGAACATATCATCGCAGCCCGGATACTCTGAAGCCGGGTCCCTGCTTCTTCGGCACCCTTGAGGATGGCGCGGACGTGACGTGCTAATACCTTCTCGTCGTTAAATCACCCAAGGTGCAATTCCACGAAGTCGCTTAGAGGAGACTTCTTTATTACGCGCAACTCATTGGCATCCGATACCACGATATCTTTAAGGTTTGGTGATTTTGCGGTTACCTCTTTAAGTACGTCGTAGTCTAGTCTCCTCGTGAGAATCTCGTCCTGATCTTCGTAGTGGCGCAAGTACTGATTGTAGTGATCCAAGATCTCGGGCGCTGTCATTCGACCCTGAGGACGTCTGAACCACTCGGGGTGCTTTTGGTGCAGGTCTTCCTCCGTTTCGTACTTCCTGTGGATGATATCGGTGTACATCTCAAGGGTTTGTCGCTTAATGGTGAGCATATTGACGACGTACGCCAGAGAGGTGACCTGCGTGGCATGGATTGGATTGTTCGCAATCCCGCGAAGGAAGCCGAAGTCCTGCTTGCACATGGTGAAGCAGATCTCCTTTAAAGCGATGCTACTGGCGACGGCTCCAATCGTGCGGCTAACGAGACGTAGCCTTCGAGCATCGGCGGTGTCTAGCCGCGCCATAATGTCACAGAGGATCTCTGTCGACAGAGCATCGAGTTGTCCCATTTTGAATTCGAGGTTATGTTTGGTGCCGGTTAAGAAGAGGTTTCAATGTGTGCAGACGCACCCGGCCACGGTCGTGTTTGAATTGGGTGGGTACCGTTACGCGTGTCGAAAATGGTGCCCTCGCGGAAAAGGGCGGTGTGGAATGCAAGTTCTGTTGCAAGTCACGGTGGCTCAGCCGTGGAATGATGTAGAAACTCGACCCCTCTTTTAGGTGGAGAAATTTTCCAGCCCTCAGAACAATCCCCAGAATCAATCATGTGAATGTTGACAAGCATCAATCCATGCAGTGCGAGTTCTCCACAAATTCAGCCCAACCAGACAACACCGTGCCTGAGGACCTTCCCTTCTGCGCATGGAATACTCGAAGAACCTTCCATTGTAGCTCCTTCTGTTCACACCTACTATTTTTTTACTACCTACCTATGCGTCTCTTGCACATTCCGCAGATGAAGATTGTCAATATCCGTTCACTCGAAGTCCAGATTAAATCAGGAGAGGACCTCCGTCAGGAGACTTTGAAGACCTTCGAGGTTGCGGCGATATTTGCCATCCGACTGTGGGAAATCGCCTACTGGCAAACAGCGCTACAAACCTGCAAATATGCACCCAGCGTTCTCGCTGGCAGCTTGAACGGGAAGTAGAAACATACTTGCATCCTCCAACATCCTCCCCAACCTCCCCAATTATCACCACTCCCATTAACCCTTCTTCCTCCCTTCCCCCCCTTACCTCCCACAAACCCAACACCTCTCCTCCCCCAC